>Ga0181568_10001583_pt1 | contig 20903 bp, 14 predicted proteins | sample 101ome_20_FD_133758 | JGI IMG/M metagenome (GOLD analysis project Ga0181568, IMG submission 133758) | Coastal salt marsh microbial communities from the Groves Creek Marsh, Skidaway Island, Georgia - 101404AT metaG (megahit assembly) | ecosystem: Environmental > Aquatic > Marine > Intertidal...
AAGATTAAAACCAAAGGCCTCCGTTAAAATATTTAGCTCTTGCCATTGTTTCATTTCTTCCAATTTATTCGCCAATTCAAGCGCAGTAATTTGATCTGCAATGTATCGCATTTTGCAAAGAAGCGCATTGACGTATGCCCATCCAGAAACTACAGCTAATACCACAAGGGGTTTAAGAGATTTTTTAAAAATAGAGATATTCTTATCAAATGCTGTTAAATATATTGCTAACCAAAATGGTACCAATGTATTAAATAAGGAAACGACTGTGACTATCGGGCCTGCATCTTTTACCCCAGCAAAGGTATCACTCAATGTAAGTGTATTGATAGCAACCTCAATTAACAATACTGTGATAATTACGAAGATTGCAAAAACTCTTTGAGGATAAGACTTAATAATAACTTTCCTAAAGGGGCGACCATCCCTAGTAAAATAACGTGTTAACTCATCATTCGCCTGATTCCATTCAATTCTAAGGCGTTCGATCTTAGCTTTGAGAGAACCCTCATTCCATCTATTTTTATATTCTGTTAATTTTTGCTGAAATTCGTTTTGAATACTTTCTGGTGATAGCTGATCCCTGTCTGAAAGGTAGCTGGTAAATCGAGCAGATACTTTTTTATTGTGAGATATATTTTGAAAGCCATTACGCGCATTGATGGCATTATTGGTTATCAGATCCCTGGCACTTGCTTCATAGGCATTTAGATCAGTGCTTTCTTGGGCAGCAAATTCGATATCTTCTTTTAGTCTTTTGGGAAGAATTTCAGGCATGCGAAAATCATAGTGCAGTCTAGACTCTCTTATGATGTTTACTAACTTCTTAGTTTGATAGGTTAAGTTATCCCATATGGAGATAATAATATTCATAATAATAGTTCCCTAACATTCATTTTAACACTTTAATAACTTACTTCCCATTTTAAGCCTTAATATTCAATCACTTCCACTAGAGTGTTATTTTTAAATCTTGAGGAAGCGATGGCCTTACCATTGTCATATATTGTCATTGATAAAATGTTGCCTGATCTGTCATAGGTAGTTTCATCTCCATGTTTAATATCTGCAACATAGGATGTTTCCATTTGCAATTTCCCATGAATATTGTATTTTTGCTCTAAGCCATTTTTTTTCCCATCAAAATAATCTGTAACTTTAGATATTTTAGATGTGCCCTTGAAGTAAAGGGTTTCTATGTTGTCTTTTTTACCATCTTTAATAGAAATCTCTAATAAAGGATTTTCTTTGATATCTTTTAGGGTAAATTTTCCATGCAGCTCCCCATTTTTAAAATTGGCAATAGCGCTGAAATCTTCGGAGTTAATAACTGCCTTGCTAGATAATTTATCTTGAAGAAAACTGAGGTTCATTAGCTCTTCATTTGCAATGTTTTTGACTATAAAGTTTTTTGGAAAGGCTCCCTCGCAAGCAGAAGTTATATTTTCTAATATATCTTTTAACGGCTTTATTATTAATAAAGGGTCATTAAAAAGATAAACGTTTTCTAAAAAGTTTAAATCTTTTTTTGAAATGATCTTTTCGTTTTGAAATTCAGACCCAATGTTGCAGGGTATGGTTTGTGCAATCGAGTCAGTTTTATCATCAATCAATGGTTCTTCCTGGAGAGCATCTTGGGATGACCCAACATCTTGATTTAATTGTAATGTAGGCTCTTTAGTGGTTTGCAAAACTACAGGTTTATCTTGTTGCGTAACTTGGGGGCGCTGAATATCTTGATCTGCAGGGGATGCAAGATCTGTTTTTTCTATAGAAAAATCATTTTGATCAGACGTATCTGTAAGATTTTTTTTCTCTTCAACCATAGTTTCTGAAAATTTTTGATCAACTGGGATCTCATTGGTTCCTGGTTTACTAATTTTTTTTGAAATTATGTTTTGTTCATTCTTCAAGGAATCTAAAGAAGGCGCATTGATCGGATCACTGGATATGGCGCTTAGGGGTGGTTCTAAAATATTTTCAGATAGCAATTCTTCTTTATTTTCAAAGACTTGTTGTGGATCAGTATCAGAGGTTGCAAAAATAACAGAGACTAGCCTATAGATTAAATATATAACCAAAGCCACAAAAAGTAACGTACCAAATTCTGTTATAAATCTTTTGTTTCTGCTATTCATTGCTATATATTTTGGAATGGATATGTCTCAATTTTTAACAAATTAGAAATTAGGTTTATACTATATTAACGATGTATCTTAAAACAACAGGAAAATTAATGGACTTTTTTAAAACAACTGCACACTATGCATTAATACTTTCTCTCTCATTTAGTTTAAATGTCATTTCGCAAGAGACTCAGGACCTATCAACAGATTTTGATGATCCTGATTTACAGATCCCAGAAAGCCCTCTATACGATAGGGCTGTGAAAAGAAATGTAACTAAGCCCAATACAGGAGCTTATGACGATTCTGTGGATTATGAAAAGCTGATAGATAATTGTAATCAGTTTCAAAGAAAGTTCCTTGCAAGGTATCCAAATTTTAATCGCCAGCAAGTAACAGTAGGTACAGCAAGATTAAGTTCAACTAATGCCAATACTTTGGCTCCAGTCAATGCAGCATTTAATAGTGCTTACAACGATGGGGTACTCAAGCTTCAAGGTGTCGAGGCAAGAATCAAGCGTGCATTTTCATCCCATACAATCACTGCGCATGGTGATATGAAAACTGATGCTGTCACACTTCATGAGTTACGAGAGAAAATGAACAATGCACCTAAAACTGAAAATATATTTTCCAAAGCTAAAAGATATCTACATGCCTACATGGATGAAAAATTAAAAGAAAAGGGTGCTTACAAGAATCCAGATATTACTGAAATGCAACTTCAGGGCTATATTGATAGCATTCAAGCAGAGCAGGCATATACAGACATTATTAGAGAATATATCAATGCATTTCCTTCCGCTGGAACGGAACTATTATTTTCTAGGGCCAGTAGAGCAGGTGCCTGTGTAGTTCTCTTGAAAGATAATGTTTCTACTATGTTTGCTGATCTTGTAAATGCAAATGTTGATATACCTTTTCCTGCATGGGCTAGTAATGCGTCTCTTGAAACTTCAATACCTGATCACCTGACTCCAGTTGGCAAAGCTCAATTAATGGGTCGGTTTGGAACTGAATTATTCGTAGATAAAGATGGCAGATTGCAAGTTATTGCTTATGGAATGGTAGATGTTGAAAGAAATAATTCAATTTATCTTGAGGCTGCAAAGACAGACGCAGAAGTAAAAGCTAAAGCAAACATGTGTGATTTTCTCTCTGGGACTCTTACCAGGGAAACAGAAATCATTGAGAAAGTTCTTCTTCAGGATTATGTTGGCAGCGATTCAGTTGATTTATCTGAGCGAAGAGATCGTAATATTAATTTTATTAGAGAATGCGACTCAGTATTAGATGGATATGTTTATGCTTCTTGGAGCACTCCAGAGCATCCTCTTACCGACAGTACCGTTATGGGTGCAATATATGTTTGGTCTCCGCCTTCAAGATTTGTTTTCTAACAATTATTCCTGCTGATTACTTTATTTGTTGATAAATTCTCAAGTTTAGCTTTTAGTTTCTGGTAGTTACCCTCACTTTGGTTTGAGATACCTTCTCTGATTTTCTTTAAGAATGTGTTTTCGATTTTCTCAAGAGGCATAACCTCTACTTCTCTAAAATTGTAAGTCCTAAGTTTTTCTGAGTTTACCTTTAGGGTAAAGGGTATATCTATTACTTTTGACTTAGCAGGGGGCAATCTAAGAACCAAGTTATTTTGATCATTGTATCCTTCTAACAAGATGATATTTTTTTTTGTAATACTGCCTAGAGGCCCAACTCTATTCTTGCAATTCCTTCTAGTACAAATTGGCAAATTAATATTTTTTCTTAGATCGACTTCTGCTGTTACGGGTAAATCACCATAATTTTTAATAAAACTTTCAAAGGAAGGCAATAGATCCGGGGCAAGAAGCGCATCCCTATTGCAGGATTTATATGGATTAATAGATATGTTATTGATCTCTTGAGATAGTAAGCTATTAAGTTTTTGAAGTGCCTTTAGTGATCCTTTGTTTCTAAAGAAATAAGTTCGGATTTCGCACCCTCTCTCTTCCCTAGGGCATACCAAATCATGATTTATTTTCCTTTCTTGAGCTTTCTCAGGTGTACGATTGAATTCAGCAAGCATTTCACCTTTTACTTCTTGAACAACATTTTGGCTAATATTAACAAGCTGATCCCAGCGACTTTGAACAACCGAACAGCCAAATTGTGAAATGCAAATATGCACAACAAAATATGGGAAACCACCCTCTTGGTATTGAATTAATTTTTGAGGGGGAATTGAAATGTAGCCAAGATACTCATCTAACATCTCAAATAGTGCAATTGAATTTTTATTAGCAGATACTTCTAGGATATACGATAGCTTAGATTCATCATCTGTCTCAAATTCATTGCCTGCAAGGATGGCTGGCTTTTCTCTAAGAGAATATTCAAAGAAGACTCTATTTTTGAAGTAGTTTTCCAAGTATCTATTATTGAGATTCATAGCTTCTAATTCATCACGTAACTGAATATCTCTTTCTATGGCGATATGATTGCTAAAGTAGTCATCATCTACTTTAAAGGTATCACCTCTTGCAGAAATAAATCTTGCACTCACTTGTTCGTTATAAACATCAGTAATGATCTCTGAAAAGTAAACTATTTGATTTAATTCGGTTTCAGTCCAAGTTCTTAATTCTTTAGTATTTTTAACACTTCCCGAGGCCCTTATAATTGCCCCCCTCTCAGTTCTTCTGCTAGAAACTGAAAGATTATTCGTCGAGTTTGTTTCTTCGATTGATGAAGTAATTGCAGTCACATGCGCACCGTTGCATTGACTAATTGCTCCGTCAACAGCATCCTTGTAGGCTTCTTGCGAACTTATAAAACTTTTGCCTACCGCATGCTTACTTTGGCAGACCGGCATCATGGAATTTTTATTTGAATTCTTTCCGGAGGATGCGCACCCACTAAGGATAATGGTAACCAATCCAAGAAAAACAATAAGCCTGGATTTATTTATTGCCATCGAAACTGATTGAGAGAATTTTTGACCAAAGTTTTCCAATTAACCTTGCTAAAAGCTTTTTAAATTTCACAGCAAAAAATCCTAGGATCAAGATTCCAGTCGTGATTAATAAAAGTGAAAACTCTTTATTTTGAAGAAATATATTTTGTAATAAATTAAATCCATCACTCGATTTAAGAAGTAGCCAAAATGGATAAACTGTTATTAGAAATACAGAAGCAATAACAATTCTTATTTGATGGGTGGCTTTGAGAATTGAATCAGAAACTTCCTGCATTTCTTTTTCTAAGTGAGCAAATCTGTCTTCAAGATTCAAAGTATCTGATATTTTTCTTGCAATAAGCTTTGTTTCAGGATCATTGCCGTATTGACTGAACCAAAAACTATTTCTAAATTTTTGAAAATCTTTGGATTCTTGGATATACATTTCTGGAAACTGATAGGCATCAACAGTTTTAGTAACAAAGCGGCTAACAGCAAAATTGAGGTGTAATAACAAAGCATAAAGCGGATAATAAATTTCTACCCATCGTGGAGATGTGTCAGGTGATTGATGATGATATTTTGTTCTAGTTGAAATAAAGACCATAGATTCTTTGGTAACAAATCCATCTTTTTCAGCAAACATTTCAATGTGTTGATCATTAAAAACAGTTTTCAAGTGTTCGGGATTAATCTTCCAAGGATTCCAGTCATCTAGGTTGGATGAAGTTGAGCCGGTAACGGCATAATTATGTAGTATAAAATCTTTGGTGGTTGGATAACCTTCCATCATAGCGAAATGCATAGAACTTTTAAGGTCGTTCCACTCTTGTGATTCCAGATTGTTTAAAACGGTATTGATGCTCATGTTCTCCGGCCATAGGTATGGCATATCCCATAAAATATTTTTTTGAGTATCAATTTGACCTTGATTATCAATAAATGGATTTAAATATGCCCAAGAAAAATGATGCATATGATGGTATTGAAGATCTTGATGCAATCTAAAGCCAGTTTTATCCAGCCCAAGAATTGAATAGTTATCATCATCTTGATTTTTTAACCATATCTCCCAAATAATATCTTTATAGAAATAATTAGAAGATACTTCCTTTTCAGGGTTGCTTGCTATATAAAACTTAGTATCTCCGCCGCGTATTTCCTGACTGCATCTCATGCATCTATTAAAAGCGCTTAGATCACCCAGAGAAATTGAAAGAGGAACATCATCTTGTAAACCAGTAATTTTAGTCAAAGTTGCTTGAAAGGTTAGTATTGCTATATCGCTGTTAAAGACCCATAAGTGAACCCAATCTACGGTAAAGAAAAACTTTCTATCTTTAAAGTCTGGAAATTCTGAGGTGAAAAAGAGCTCCTTACCTACTAATCCGGCACTAAATTTGCTGTCCAGCTCCAAGACCATGCCAGCACCTGCAAATGAAGAATAATCAATCTCAGATTTATCTGAAAACATTTTCTTGGTGATGGATTGAGCTATTGCATCAGTACCAATTTGATCTAAATTAATTTTTCCAGCACTGTTCTTGGCTGAGGAGTCATAAAACCTGGCTTTGAATTCATTAGAACTAAGGAGTATTTTTTTCCATTGCGAGCTACTAAAAAATTCTTTGTCTTTCTTAAAATTAGATTTTTTTAGTCTGTGTTCAAGTTTTGTAAAGAAGATTGTGCCTGCAGTAGGATCAAAGCTATCAGAGCTGTCATTATTAAGCAGTGAAAATTCGTCGATGTAGCTCTTTATGTCGCGCATAGCCTTTAATCATACTCCTTAAAGGAGTTATAAATAAAAAAAACCTATATTTTTGTTAATATTCATTAAAATATTAAAAATGCAAAAATTTATTCAATTTTCAATAATAACAATAGTCAATTTGCTTTTAATTACAGCAGTTTTTTATCCTGGAGCAGGAACACTAATTTCCAATATTGCATGGGTGCTGAGCTTAATATTTGGTAGTTTCAATATCGTGCTTGCTGGTATGGTCGTATATGGATCTTACCAAACCCTAACCAAGAAAAGGTTCAATTTATCTCGTTATTTAATTCTTAGTTTGACTTTTATATTTGCTCTCGGAGCATTATTTCATGAGGGCATGATTGGATTTGCAATCGACAGCTTTACAACTGATCTGGTCGGTTCATTGATTGCAAATATATTAGCCATATTTGTCATAGCCTGGTGTCTGAATAGATTAAATTTCTTTAACATAGAAAGTCTATTTAAAAAATTATTTCAATCTTTTAAGCAGATATTTGGTCCCAGTAAACAACCTAAGAATGAAAAGCAGGGTCCTCCTGAGGTGTCTGAAGATATAACCCCGAAGATAAAGCATCAACCCGAGAAGCTACCTCCTAATGAAACTGATGTGGAAGTAGGGGAGAATTTTGAGCTCATAGAGGACTATGAAGAAATTAAACCAGCCCCGCAAATGCTCTTTGCAGATCATAAAAATTATGAATACACTGCTCCTAAACTTGATCTGCTTCCCAATAAAGTGCTTGCTGAGCACTCAGAAGATTCAAATAAACAGGATGAAGACAGTAAAAAACAGCTTATCCAATCCAGGCTCAAGATTGAAGTTTCTGAAGTTATTAGAGGGCCGCAGGTCACCACTTTCTATCTAAAAACAGATACAGAGCCTGATGCAAAAGCCTTAACAAGGCTTTCATCGCATCTTGGATTAGGTAATGATGATCTGCAATCTCACCGTCAAATAAAAGGCCGTGCGTCTACCCATGGTATATCCATACCCAACGAGCATAGAGACTATGTATCTATTAGAGAATGCTTAGAAGCATTAGATGCTCAAAATGAGAAGCAAGATCCTAGCAAGCTACTCTTTTGTCTAGGTAAAAATATTTACAATGAGATTTTATTTGCAGATTTGAATAAAATTCAACATATGTTTGTTGCGGGCATGACATCTAGCGGCAAATCGATTGCGCTAGAGTCTATCATTTGTTCTCTTGTATACAGGCATTCACCAAGCAATCTAAAACTAATGCTTTTCACTCCAAAAAATGATTTTGATAAGTATGAAAAATTGCCGCACCTCCCCATGCATTACAACATAATCCGTGAACATCAATCTATTCAAGCTTTACAAGACTTAGAGGCTGAAAATAATCGCAGGAAGGCGCTGTTTGAGTCTTCTGATTCGAGAGACTTTAAAATCTTTAATGAAAAGTTTCCTGAAAAAAGATTGCCTTACCTTATTGTGATAATAGATGAATATCCAGCTTTTAGAAGAATTGAGGGATTTGATGATCTGGTCGCTCACTTTGTTTCCATTATGCGATCTTCAGGCATATATTTTATTTTAGCCGCTCAAAAACCTACTAATCAGCAAATTCCAACCACTGTCACAAATAACCTTGATGGAAGGTGGGGTTTTAAACTCAAGCGCATTGATGATTTTAAAAGCATGTTTAATAGAGGAGAGGCTGGAAAAAATAACCTGTTTAAGAGTGGAGACTCTTATTTCGAGGGAGGCTCTTATGATTTAGAAAGATTGCAAGCGCCTTTTAATGAACCCGCTGATCTAGAAAATTTTATTAACTCACTCTTGTTTGCTAAAAAAATTAGGGGCAATTAATGTATCAGTGTAACTTTAATGTTTTCCTTGAAAAGAATAATGAAGTGCTCAAAACAGAAGAACATTTTGCTGATGCTAAACTGATAGTCCTTTGGATTCTTAACAAAAGCACTTTAAAGGGAATTGAGCAAAATCAGTATCCTGAATTAGAGAACTTTAGCAATGAATTACCTATAGAAACTCCAGCGTTAATATGCGCTCATATTCCTGGTTATGAGGCATTCAAGCATTATCGAGAAGAGGATAAAAGACAGCTAAAGGTAGATAACATTGACTGGGTGGCTGCAAATCATTTGATGGCCCACAATTACGATATTGACATACAAAAATTACCAGCAGCTGTAATTCTATCTATGTCGGATAAGAAGCGATATATTGTTGAAAACCGTCTAGGTAATTTATCCAGCTTAATAGATCTTACTGAAAGCATTTCTGAACGAGTCATTAATTTTCCTCAGGGTTTTGATATCCAAAGCTTTCTAGAGAATCATCGTTATGGGTGCAGAATGGATAAACGTACCCATCAGCAGAGCCATGGGTTCAAGCAATTATCAGAATTTATATTTTTTAAAGAGGGCAATTTATCATTAGATGGTTTTTTAAATAACCATTTCTTTAAACCATCAATGAAGCATTACAGAAATGGGTTTATGCAATTCTTGTCGGATATATTTAAAGGGGATGATTCGCATTTTCAAGAAAATGGCAATGAGCTTTATCAAAATTGGTTCTCAACCCTTGATCATGATTTATCAGACGATCAAAAAATGGAATTGAAGGGGCATATTGAGATAGTAAAAAACATGATAAATATGCTTGATCAACCCAATAAAGGAGTTTCGGAGGCTAGTATAGTAAGGTCTGCATTTATTAACCTTGCTACTTTTTTTGAGCAAGAAATCTATTCTTCACTACTGAGCCATCTCAGGAAATCAATCAATATAGATATCAAAAACCGTTTTTTAACATTTGATGAAAAAGCTAATGTCCAGGGCGATGATAAAAGGTTTAATAAAAAATCTGAACAAACATATAGTTATAATGATGAGGAGGTGCACCGTTTAGTATTCCCTCCTTGCAGCTTAATCACAGAAGAGTTTAACAAGAGGCTTTCAATCTCTTCGGATGATGTAAAGCCAATCAAAGAATTTTTAAGGTTTAGGAATGGTGAGGTTGCTCATTTCAATCCTCATGCAAATAAAAATATTGATGTAGAGCAATATATTCAAAAGCATTTAAGTATTTTAAGGTCATCTTTGCAGAACATAATTTTAATCCGAAAGAGAGATCCTGCCATCAATGCAAGTTACCTTCGATCATCAATCTTTGAACTTACCAAGCACCATAGTGATCCACTTGAGCATACATAATGGTAGATGAGCGTCTTGAAAGCGACTTAGTTTTTCTGAATAAGATCCGTGCATTGCTGTTAGCAGAAGATGGTTTAGCTAATTTTTACGAACTAATCAGTATTAGAAATACCCGTGCCCTTGAAAAATATTACTCTAGAACTTGGGGAGGAGCTGGATTAATTGTTAGAAAGTTTATTAAAAAACCTGTTTATAAAAGTCCCTGGCGCACTCGTGATGTTGTTCGAGTGCAAGATGATTTAGCGTTAGAGATTACAAGATTGCTTTACTTGTTTAAATATAATTTAAAGTGTATTTTTTATCAAAATAAGGGTGCTTTTTATTATGGTATTGGTAAAACGCTCGAAGATGCCCAAAAGATGTCTGCAAAATATGGATTAAAAGATCAAATGCTAGCCCAATATAAATTCTCACGAATCATTGAATTTGCTATTTCTTTCTTGGAGGAGTTCAGGGAGTGATTAAAGAGCAACTTGCTAAAGTCTTGGAACAAAATAATTTAGGTGAGCATACCGCTATCTTTAACAATTTAATTGATAATGAAAAGTATTCACTTGAAAATCTCAAAGAGTTATCCACTGATGAGATGTATGATTTGGGAATTACCAAAATTACGCATCGAAAAACTATTGCTAGGCTAATCAGCAATTTATCAAGCTTTTCTATTCAAACAAATCCTCAAGAACTCTTTGATACGGAACAGATTGCAAAACTCGAACTTAACCCTTTATTGATGGCGCCCATTCGGGAGTATGTTTTTAGCGAACCGTCGATGCCCAAAGGTAAATTACTAGATATGTGCCATGCTGTGGAAAATATCTATAAATTAATAGCGTTATTTGGGGTGTCATTGCTAGTCAAAGATCGTAAGCTAGACAATAAACTTAAAAAATTCTTAGCTACAAGTATGAAGGTTCCTTCTCTAAGGAGTTGGAAAGAAATAACCGAATTTATTTTTACACATTACCTTACTGGCAGGCCTTATAAAAATTTAGCTAATTTTATCTTGCAAGATGCACGGGCATTTATTACACCTGATGATGCTAAAGATAAATCATTACCCAAGAATTCATTCATAAGTTTGAGAAATTCAATTGCTCATTCTGTGCTAACTAATAATAACGCTTTATCTTTTCTTGAAATATGGCATCCAAAATTCGTTAATTTAATCTGTAATAATCAAGTCTTAGGAAAATTAAAGCTCGTTTCAATAACAAGAAAAGAGTCTGTAACTATAACCTCAAAGAATTTGAGTAAGATTTTAGAAAAATCAAATAGCTTAAAAATAAAGCCTTCACTGGAAATGTCTTTCGGAACAATCAAGGCTCGACTCGACCCTTTTATTTTATTAGATCACTTTAAAGATGAAGATAATGATGTTGAAGATATTAAAATTTACAACAGAACTTTTAACCGCAGCGTTGGTTTTAGCGCTTCACTCAGCAGCCTTTTTAAAACTGATTCTAGCAAGAAGACACTTTCAAAGTTGTTGGAGCTTTTTGATTATGAGAAACCTTCTGAATCGATCTTTGAATATCCCGATCAGGCAGAAAAAATAATAGATAAATCAAGAGAAATTTGGGGGAGAGAATCTGAAGTTTCAGCTATTTTAGAAGGAGTTGAAAGTACTAAAAATGAGGTCTCTTTAGTAACAGGGGTAGCAGGCTCTGGTAAATCTGCTGTTTTTTTAAGGGTATGTGAACAGCTTTTACATAAGTCAAGCCACGAGCCTGCTCTTATGGTGATTCCGTATCAACTAACTTCAGTTGATGTTAATAAATCAACACATCAAGATTTTTTTAAATATTGCAATGAAAGAATTAAGCACTACTTCAACATTAACGATAATGCTATTAAATCTGTCTTGGAGGATTATTTTAAAGATGAGAGAGCGAGTCCAAGATTTATCTTCCTAGCGTTATCAAAGTTTTTAGAAATTAATGAGATTGGCAGAATCTTAATTGTTATGGATGGATTAGATGAGGCAATGAAAGCTAGCCCTAGTTTTACTAAGGATACGATACTTTCAAGATACCTATCTGGTACAAAAATTCATACCCTAAATTGGTTAATTTTTTCAAGAAACCATCCAGCAGCATTTAAAGACCTATCCCTCTTAAAGCCTACAAAAATTTTTCCATCACTGCCTCCAATGTCAGAAGAAGATATGCGCTTATTTATTCTTAATGAGATCAACATTCCTCCAATTCAAAAAAAGCTGCTTGCTGAAGATAAGGATTGCAAAGATGGTAAAAGCTCTAAAAATAAATTTATCCAAGCAGTAATGGATAGAGCCAAGGGCTATCCACTTTATGTTAAATATCTGATTCATGACTTGAGAACAAACAAATTTCCTCAATTAGATATTTCCATTCTTCCGCCATCTTTAGATGCCTATCATCAAAAAATTGTGGAGGAGCTGGCGCTTGGAGACCTTGCAATTAGGCAAACACCCATCATAGTAATACTTGCATTAGCCTTAGAGCCGCTTACGCTGGATGAGATTTATGAAATTTTTATTAAAGTTTTTCCTCGTCATGATAATAAGCCCATCTTTAAAGATTCTCTCGAATCACTTTCTCATTTGCTAACAAAAGATTTAGATCCTGAAGGAGAGGAGGGTTACAAACTTCACCATGAAAGTTTTAGAGAATTTGTTTGTGCCTCATCAAGTATGCGTGACACCATCTCAATTCATAATCATGCCCTTTGTGAGTTAAGTACCAATCCAGAGTCTTTGTTTAATGCAAGAAACTACTTTTATAGATGCGGCTATCGTCATTTGATAGAGAATAATGAAATTGCTGACTTGCAAAATCTCTTTTTAGATTTTACTTATGTCAGTGAGATGTCACATACATTCGACCGTTATAATTTGCAAGAGATGGATAACCCTAGGTCAGACGTTATTAATCTGGATAATGGTCTTGAATCTTATGGAACCGTCTTGGGAAAAAGCTTTTATCAATATAATCAATGGTATAACGAGGAAATTAATTTACTGATAATCAAGATATGGCAAAAGCATATATCAAAAAAACAAATTTCAATAGCTAATCTCTATAAAAAGCACCTTTTACCATCATGGCTTAAACTGGAACATAACACGCCCCTTGTATATGAGTATTTGGTCGATTTTTTAAGACGTGAATACCCCAATCCCGAAATTGATGAGCTCCTGAATGCAGATATATTTCTTTTTATAGCTGAAAAAATTAATGCAAGTAAAGATGATTTTGTTACTTTGCTTCTCCTTCAGGCAGATTACAGATATTCCAAGGGACAATACAAGGCATTTCTGGAGCTAATTGGCAAAATTGAAAAAATTAGATCTGTAGATATTTCAAAATCTCCCACAACTGACTTCATTGTTGAATTTTTAATTCCACATTTAAATAGAGAAATAGCCCCCCTCTCTAAAGCTGATATTAAAGCTGGCAAAAAGCCTATGGCTATTTTGGAGCTTAGAGGAGAGCATTTTAGATCTGAATTTAAGTTCGAAGATAAAAGGTTTTACAGACATTTTAGCGAGGCTTTGATTCTAGAAAGAGTTTCATCTGCTTTAAGGTATTTAAATCGTGACAAAGAAACTATTAAATATTTAAGCAGAATTATTAAGGTTCAAACAGAATTTCTGCTGCAAGTAGATGTTAAAAAACTTGGCATTCCAGAATCTTCTTGGATGGGAGAGTTCTTTCTTTTGCCAATTATATCTGCTGCTGAATGGCTTCCTGCAGGCCATTTGAAATCTAATAAATTAATCCTTCAATCTTTGCAAACTATCGAACCATACATTCTAAAATTTAACAAAAATTTTGCTAAGTACGAATATCGGTACTCTATGCCTGATTTTTGGAATTCATTTCATACACTTACATTGCTTACACTGTTTGATAAATTTGTCAGATTTGATTTCACTGAAGGCGCTCACTATTTATTTAAATTGCTTCAGAAGACCAGATCTTTTGAAGACGGTATGTTTGATCCACTTTATGGGTATGAATTTGGCGTGAATTTGCGGAAATATCGATATTTTGAGTTGAGGTATTTTGCTCGTTATGATTATCCTAGGTACCTAACAAGAGTAAATCAACATACTTTCTGGAAGGACATATCCTTAGACAATTATATTCCTCTTAATTATAAGGAAGCCCATTTTGATTCTGAAGTCGCAAAGCAAGATGCCATATCAAGGCTTGACCAAACTAGGAAACTAGATAATCCAGGCAAACATAATGTCGAATATGCTTTCAGGCTAAGTCATATTTTAGAATGTAGCCTTTACAGCTACAGTGATCTTAATAAGGAGTTTAAAAAAACATTCCAAGAATCCTACAGTTTGCTATTAGATATATGTATTTTTCTTTTGGAGCAAGATAAAACCCCTGCTTCTGAGAGAAAATATACCTTTACTGGCAATTTTGATGGGAAGTTAATAATGGGTTGCCGAAGTTTATTCAATCATGCTAAGCGATTAGATTCTCATCAGTTAAAAATGAAATCTGCAAAATTATTCAAGCGTGCGATATCATTAAGATTTTCGAAAGTCGAATCCCACCCAGCATATTGGACTGAAATTCTTGATTACATAAATATCAAGTCCTAAATTAACGCAATAATCACAATCGAAAACACTACAAAGTTTAGTGGTGGTATCATAATGAAGGCAAAGGTTTTGCCTAACTCAGTGATATCTGTTTTCCCTCCTTTAATAGAGGGACTAAAATTGTAGTAAAGTTCAATAAAATTGGTTTTCAAGTGATAAGCAATTGAAAAGCCTAAGCAAAAATCCAGAATAACATTTAGATCTCCAATCGGTAGCAAGTAGAGCAATGAAAGCAAGAGGGTAAGCGTTGGAAAGAAATAGGGCGCAATAGCGATCAACCAGTTATCACCATTTTCATAATAACAATATCCTGCTCTTCCTTTGTAGTCGCTTTCTCCTTCTGGGTAAACTTCTATTCTTACATTTTGTTTAAACGTAAGTCTTGCAAAGATGAAGTGCGACATCTCGTGTTCCCAAATAAGAAATCTGTTGTTTGAATAATTGCCTAGAAAATTGGTCACTATAAAAACAATTGCTCCCGCAACATAAACCCAGCTGGCTTGGTAGAGAAATTCCAGAAGCATCGCAACAAAGAAAGAAAATATGTCTAGATACCAATACAGCATCACACCCGCAAGAGGCCATTTTATTAACCAAAGTATTGAATCCACAAATTTTGAAAGAAGGTAAAACATGGTATTTTTTAAATGCTAAAATTTATTATGCATAATCCTATCAATCGTGAATAGTTATTCAAAATTATTAGCGTCTTTGATCCTTGCTTGCTTCATGGGTAAGGCAAGCGCATTAAATTTATCGCATCTTGGAGATAATGTTTATTGCATGTCTTTTTATTCATTTGCTATCAGTGAGTCGCCGGATACCGATAACATCATGGAGCTACAAAAGGCTCTTGATTACCATACCAACTTCACTCTTGAAGCATCAGTAATCCTAGGCTTATCCATGCAGGCAGATGCCAATAAAGAAAATAACGCAACAATTTCAAGATTAGTGAATCTTGCTAATGAAGAGCTGATTGCAGAAATTAGAGCAAAGGATTGGAGCAGTTTTATTAATGATAATAAGGAGGTTTGCAGCGATATTAGAGAAAGCACTACAAAAACTTCTAATATCAATCTAAATGCAAAGGATATTTTTACCCATCCCTACATTGAAGCCGTGCCGATGGGCAGCTCTGAAGAAGTATTTTTCTTTTTTAAAAAATATACTACGCTTTTTTTAGCTTGGGTATATTTCTTTGTTTTAGCTGCTTTTCTTTGGGGAATTATTTTGCCTTTAGTGGCTTGGGGCGGGCTCCCGCAAAGAGTATTTGTGCTTGGGGCATTTACGTTTGGGGGCTATTATGTGATCCAAGTTCTTAGGGCTTTATTTCCAGCCGTCAATAAGCTAAGGGGCACTATCGCTTTTGCTCAAGGCGCACTCTTCATTCCATTGCTAGGCTTCCTTTTGGGTTTTTTTATCTTAATAGGAATTATATTTACTCCAATTATTTTCCCTCTGCAATACTATAAATCTGTGGTTTATGGAGGCGCGCCCATTTCCACCCATGAAAGAATTAAAGAGGCTAGAGAACATTGGAATTTAACAGGTGTTTATGAGCCAAATTTTACTATTGAAGATACATCAATTCGTTACATTGCGTTTGATGATAAAGATGAGTTTGATCAAAGCGGTGCGAAGATCTCTATGTTTTGGTGGGGCGATATAAATCTTGTAATTAAAAATCAATCTGATCTACCATTAGTTTACGGAGAAGTATTTTGCAGCATCCAATCTCCAACATCGGAAGTAATGAAATTTATTTCCTATATAAACCCCGTAATTGAGTATTCCACCCAAACCCAAATGATTAATAATTTTAACTCGACTGGATTTGGAGCGGCAGATGAGGATGACCCTCAATTTTTTTTCAATGGCATACAAACAAAAGAAACTGAATCTTCTAATAAAGAAAATTTATACAAGCAATATCAAATCTTTTGTAAGCCTTTAGCATCTTTTCACTCAACAAAATTCTTTAAAAATATAGGCCCAGTAAAAGCTATTTTTGATCGCAGCAATCAGTCAATTACTCTAACCAATAACTCAAACACTAAAGTTTCTTATTTTTCATTAGAATGCATAAATAATAATAGTGAATATACAAGAGCTGAATTCAAGATTGATGAGTACGGTTCAAGGTTAAACCCAGGATTTTCAAGAGTTTACAAAAATGATGATCTTGAGTTTTCTCCAAGAATATTGCAAGGACCTTCAAGCAAGAACTTCTCTGATTTTAGCTTAACAAAAGCTTTGGATTGCGGCCTTTATTCCTTTGATGATGACAAACCATTTTTTCTTTTCAGACCATTTATTTGGTTGTGGAACTATAGTTATATTATATTTTGCATCGGGCTTGGTCTATTTTTCTTATTGCCTAGGCTACAGAGAAATTCATGATATTCAGATATTTAAAAGTATATATTTACTAAGAACTTTAAATATAGACACAATTTCATTAACTTCTTAAAATGTGATGGCACCGATTTGATATTGCTTGCGGGTGCTTTATAAATACCGCTAAAAATAATGAGGCCTATCAAATTTTGATAGGTTTTTTTTTGGAAGAATTATGAAAAAGAAGATTGAGACCATCCTAAGCTCTATTGGAATTAAGAAAAAAGATTCTCACGGAGCTGTAGTGGACCCTTTATATTTATCTACTAATTACAAGTTTAAGGAGTTGGGCGATCATCCTGAATTTGATTACAGCCGCAGCGGCAATCCTACTAGGCAATTGCTTGAGAATGCCTTAGCTGAACTTGAAGGAGGTGAGGGTGCTGTTGTAACTAACTCAGGTATGTCTGCTGTGATGCTGTTAAGTGCTTTGGTTCCTCTAAAAGGAAACATTGTCTTACCTCATGACTGCTATGGGGGAACTTTTAGGTTGTTTAAAAATCTTGAAAAAAGAGGTTTGCTAACAGCACATTTCCTAAATCAAGCAGATAAAGATTTTCATCAACAAGTGCTTTCCATAAAACCAGATTTAATTTGGATTGAAACACCATCCAATCCATTACTAAGGCTAGTAGATATTTCCCATATCACTGCCCTGGCTTCTGAGATTAGAGCCTTAACTGTTGCTGACAACACATTCCTTTCTCCTGCGCTGCAGAATCCCATAGCGCTGGGAGTAGATTTTGTTATGCATTCATCCACTAAATACATCAATGGCCATTCAGATGTTATTGGTGGTGCTGTCATCTCAAAAACGAAAGACCAGCATGAAAAGCTCTACGCAATGGCGAACGATTTCGGAGTTACAGGGTCTCCTTTTGATAGCTATCAGACCATTAGAGGATTACGAACTCTTGCTCTTAGAATGGATAAACATAACACCAATGCTATTTTCTTAGCAGAAGGTTTGAACAGCCATCCAAAAATATTGAAAGTTCATTACCCAGGACTTCACTCCCATCCAAATCATGAGCTTGCAAAAAATCAACAACAAGGGTTTGGGGGTATGCTCAGTTTTGAGATAGATCTAAACACTGATGAAATCAATCATTTTCTCTCAAAGTTAGAAATTTTTACTTTGGCAGAATCATTGGGTGGGTTTGAAAGTCTTATTTGTCATCCATCCTCAATGACGCATGCCCCTCTGACTGCAGAAGATAAAAGGGAAGCAGGTATTCATGAAAATCTTTTGAGAATTTCTGTTGGTCTTGAAAACAAAGAAGATCTTTTGAATGATTTATTGAACGCTCTGAAGTAATAGAAAATTATGATTATCATTTTGCATGAGAATAAAGACTGGATTGAACCATTTGAGCTAGCATTGAAAGAAATCAATGCGGATTATGAGATATGGTATCTCCCTGAGATAGATATTGATTTTAATAAAGCTCCTAAAGATGCGGTCTATTACAACCGCATGAGTGCATCCTCTCATACACGAGGACACCGATATGATCCAGAGTTTTCAATTGCGATCTTGGAGTGGCTAAAACGCCATAAGCAGAAAGTTGTAAATGGTCCTAGAGCATTGGATCTAGAAATTAGTAAGCTTAGGCAATATCAAGAGCTAGAAAGATTTAATATCAAGACACCGCTTACTTATGCATCAACTGATACAGGCATACTCCTGAAGAATGCTGAAAAGATTGGATTCCCATTAATTTCTAAACATAATCGAGCTGGAAAAGGCTTGGGAGTCTATAAATTTAATTCATCCAAGGAACTCCAGTCTTTTTATGCCAAAGAGGATTTTGAGAGCTCAATCGATGGGATTAATCTTTTGCAAGCATATATTCAGTCACCTGAGCCTTTTATTACTAGAATGGAATTTATTGGTGGAAAATTCTTTTATGCTGTGCAGGTTGATACATCCGAGGGGTTTGAGCTTTGTCCAGCAGATGAATGCCAAATAAATTCGAATTGCCCAACTAGCGACGTTCCAAAATTTAAAATTTTGGAAGATTTTTCAATCCCTAATATCGATGCATATGAGAGTTTTCTTGCTGAGAATGATATTGGGATTTCTGGTATTGAGTTTATTTTAGATGAGCAAGGGCAAGCTTGGACCTACGATGTAAATGTTAATACAAATTACAACTCTAAAGCTGAAGCAGAGGGTGTAAAGTTTGCCTACAAAGAAGTCATTAGATATTTAGCTTCCTTGCAAGAAAACTCTTGCACCGAATCTGCTTGAAAGCAAATATCGATGGGGTTATATTAATCGTCCATTTAAAGCGGGAATAGCTCAGCTGGTAGAGCGCAACCTTGCCAAGGTTGAGGTCGCGAGTTCGAACCTCGTTTCCCGCTCCATTTCTAGGACTGATCTCTATTAATCCTCTAATTTTCTTGCATAATTAAAAGCAAATAATAGTAGTAATGAATCTATCCTTAGAATTAGACCATTTAGTAGTCGTTGTAAAAGACTTAGAAAAAGCTACAAGCATTTTTAGAGATAAAGGATTTTATGTGTCTCCAGGAGGAACGCATGGATTAACAATAAATGCTCTTATATTATTTGAGGAAGGTCCTTACATCGAACTCATTGCAATGAAAAACAACCTTCTAAGAAAAACTTTTAAAATTTTGCACTTTTTTAGATTCTTAAAAGTTTTTGAATTTTTCGCTCCATCATTAACGCATAGATTCATTAATTGGTTTGCTCAATCAAATGGGATAAGAGATATATGCTTCTCAGATACAAACTTGAAACACAATATATTTTCCGAGAGCAAAAGCAAGGAAGCTTTGCTGCCAAAAAAGAAGTTTTACAGAGAAACACTCTCTGGCGAAAAAGCAGAATGGTATCTCACTGGATATCAAATGCATTCCTTGCCATTTTTTATTGAGGATATAACCAATAAAGAAATAAGAGTTCCAATAGATAATTCTGATACAAATAAAATTAATACTGGATTTATTTCTAAGGTAACAGTTAATGATAGAGACCTAGCTCTTTTTAATAATTCAATAATCGAATATAAACCTCACCAAGATGACAGGATTAAAATCCAGTTGAGTGGTAATAATGCTTTGAACCTAGAAAAAGTACTAAAAAAAATAACTTAGATTACCCTTGAGTTTATTTATCATGCTATAAATATCCTTATGCCTAAACTTATAGCTCTAATTTGTAAAAGACCATCGGTTTCTGTTGATGAATTTAAAACATATTATGAAAACAGTCATGTGCCATTAATCGAGAGTCTTTTCCCTACTTTACAAGACTATAAGAGAACTTACCTTTTAGAATCAAATATGCTTAATGATGCATTACCCTTAGAGTCTGAGGGCGGCGGTACGCCCTTTGATGCCATCACCGAGTTAACCTTTGCAAGCGAGGATGACTTAAATCAATTCTTTGCTAGAGGTGCTGAAGAAGAGGTGGTGGATGCAATTAGAAAAGATGAAGCTAATTTTCTTGATGGAGAAAAAACGCTGATGTATAGAGTTAAATAAATTAAAAAATCTTAATTAGCTTTTTTATTTCTTCGACGACTTTTTGTTCTTTCTTTCTTTGTTTCGAATATTTTTTTCTTAAATCTTTTAAATCTAGATTTTTTTGATTTTTTATTTTCTTTTTGTTTATTTGGATCAAAAGTTGGTTCAAACCCCTCAACGATTTCTGCTTCAAGATAAAGCTTGGTTAGATGATTAATCTCTTTAAGGTAGTTTCTTTCCTCTGCACTCATAAAAGAAACCGCAATGCCTTCTTTACCAGCTCTACCTGTCCTACCAATTCTATGGACATAATCATTTGGATAGGCCGGCAGATCATAGTTCACTACATAG
>Ga0181568_10001585_pt1 | contig 20899 bp, 23 predicted proteins | sample 101ome_20_FD_133758 | JGI IMG/M metagenome (GOLD analysis project Ga0181568, IMG submission 133758) | Coastal salt marsh microbial communities from the Groves Creek Marsh, Skidaway Island, Georgia - 101404AT metaG (megahit assembly) | ecosystem: Environmental > Aquatic > Marine > Intertidal...
ACTCAATTGGAGAGACAACTCGACAAGAGAGAAGAGATTATGCGCAACAAGGCTATGATAGAAGTCAGAAAGAGAGAGGCAAATATCAGAGCAGAAATCGAAGCACAATTAGGTGTTAAGCGCGCTGAAATCAGAGACCGTCTATCATCTCTAACAAAGCAAATGGATGATTTCAAGCAAATGGCCGAAGAGAAGATGCGAGAATCAATCGAAGGCAAGGTCCAGGCAGAAATCGATGCAGATGAGCAAAGATTGGCACAACAGCAAGATGAGTTTGATAATCTACAATCTCAAGACGGAAGAGTCGAGAAGCGACAATCTTGGTTGCAAGCAATTTCCGGACAAACCACTCAACCAGAACAACCGATGCAAATGGATCCAAGCGCACTTGGTGCTAGACCAGGAATGCTAGGGTCATCAGCAGGTAGGCCGATGAGAGGGGCGCTTGCACAGGCAGCAGCTCAACACACACCTTCGATGGGTCTATCCGGTATGAGAGCACCACAATCCACAGCAAAGTCTCTGAGCGGTGCTACGCCAATGGCTAGGCCAGTCAAAGCTCCAATCGGTGGACAAGTTATTCCTGGAGCAGGTTTACCAAAACCAGTTCTGCCAAAGATGGTGAGGCAGCCTATTCAACCAATATCGCAACCAGTCCCTCCTGTTGAGGAAGAAACTATGGCATCGCCTGTAGTTAAAATGCCTAAAATAACTCCTATTGTATCACAACCCAAGGTAGAAGAAATCACTCCAGAGCCAGTTGTTTCAGCACCTAAATTGGAGATAGCTGGAATAAGTCCAACCACTGAGGTGGCCCCTGAGGAAATTTCACCAGTATCAGAACTTGAAGAGTTTGTCGAGCCGGAAGTCGATACAATCGATGACCTAGTTGAGGAAGATCTAGAATCTATCGAGGAACTTTCAGACCTGGAACCTGAAACAATCGAGGAAGAACCACAACAAGTGGTTGCAAGACTAACTCCAATCAAGAAATTGATTGTGGCTGAAGAGGTCGTTGCAGAGCAGGTAGTTTCTGAGGAAGTTGTGGCCGAGCAGTTGCCAGTTTTACAACCGGTCCAAGTAAAGAAATTACAACCTGTCCAAGTGAAGACATTACAACCTGTCGAAGTAAAGAAATTGAATCCAACTTCAAGAGGCCCTCCTCCAAGTTCTAAACCAGGTCAAAAGCCGTCAGCAAAGTTGGAGACAAAGGTGACTACTTTGACTCCAATTACAAAATTGAAACCGGTTGAAGAAGACCAAAACAAAGATGAAAATTGAGGCAAAATCCTCAGCACTTTGAAAACAGTCTTCCGAGCGTTTCATAGGTGATAATGAACTCGTTTGCCTCATGAGAAAATGGTTGGCAATTACGCTGGTCTTACTTTTGATGCCATCACTCCCTACATCTCAGGCTCAGTCCAATTTGATTGATGTTGGAATCATCGATACAATCGATAGCAAATTCATTCATACTTCTTTCACTTCTTCATCGACAATTTTGACACTAACAGAAGACGGAAACTTGTCTGAACACTTTTGGGGTAGTGGTCAATTAATCACTCAGTGGTCTTTAGAATTGAACACCACAGTCCACTCTGCTACAGTTGATAGCACAGGAGTTTTGGTGGCTATAGCAAACCCTAATGGTGCATTTGTAGTGAATATTCAACAAAAAACAATCACACGCACACTAAATGCAACAACATCGGTTGATTATGCACTCTGGGATGCTGAAGGCGATATTTGGTTAGCACACTTTGGTGGTGAAAGAAGAGCCAAAGAACATGGTTCAGCAGGATATACTGGTGCGACCACCGAATCACATAACACCGCATTAACCACTCTAGCCCTTATTTCTGACAATAGAATAGTCACAGGTGGTAGAGACAATTTGGTGAAGGTTCACGATCAAAATGGGACTGTAGTCACCACGTTATCAGATTTCTCATCTTACCCTACAAATATTATCAACGATGGAAATGGCAACATAATCGTTGGTTGTGCTAATGGTGACCTGTTTAGATATAGTTTCACAGATTGGACAAAAGAAGAAATGACAATCTCAAGCGGCCAATATGTCCTTTCTATCACAATGTCGGACGATAACAAAATCTTGGTAGGAACGCAAAATGGGAAATTGCACGTTATCGATGAAACCAATTTCACTGAACTAGAATCATTTTCGTCAGCTGGAAGGGTAATGATTTCAAATTTCGGAACCAATGGGGAATTGTATATCATTTCAACATTCTCATCCTCCTCAAAAGTAAGGCTATTAGACATTGACACAGATGGTGACCTAGTCACAGATAGTAGGGATGATTTCCCAGACGATGCAACCCAACAAACCGACTCAGACGGTGATGGATATGGGGATAATATGAATGGTAATAATCCAGATTATTTCCCAAATGATTCTTCACAATGGGCAGATACCGATGGGGATGGTTATGGTGATAACGAGGCAGGAAATAACTCGGACGCATTCATCAACAATCCAGAGCAATGGATTGATTCTGATGGCGATGGTTATGGTGATAACCTTCAGGGCGAAGGAGGAGATTGGTTCCCTAATGACCCAACACAATGGGCAGACTCGGACTTCGATGGATTTGGAGATGAGTTAAACGGCAATAACGGCGACAACTGTCCTAATCAAAATGGGTTTTCAACTATGGACAGACTTGGTTGTAAGGATTCCGATGCAGACGGCTACTCCGACCCTACTGAAGATTGGACTGTAGCGGAAGGTGCAGATTTCAAAATTTTCGATAGGTCACAATGGAGAGACTCAGATGGCGACGGATACGGCGACAATCTATCTGGAAACGACCCGGACGCCTGCCCTCTAGATTGGGGTAATTCTACTAGTGCATATGTACCTGAGGTCACGGGAGATGGAACTCTTACATTCGAGTATGTTGTAATAGAAAAATTCGGTTGCCTAGACACAGATGGCGATGGCTTCTATGATGCTGGTGATGATTTACCAAACGACCCAAGAGACTATATCGATTCTGATGGAGATACTGTTGGTGTAAGTGTTGACTTCAATGATTCAAACAAGTTGGTTCAAACAAGCCAAGACCACTGTACGTTCTATCCAGAAGATACATCTGAGGTCTGTCAAGGAGTCAGGGATGTCGACTATCAAAATTATTTATCCAAGGCAGAATCAGATGGTGAATCAGTAGATTCTTACTTCACTTGGAGACAAAAATTAGCTGCTAGTGAAGCCGAAGCAGAGGCTGAAAGTGGCTATCTCGATACAGCGATGGATATTTTACCATTCTTGGGTGCAGCCTTTGCAATAATGATCGCTGCACTGCTTATCTTTGGAACAATCTCCAGAGCGAGAAAGAGGAGCAAGTTGGTCAAACAATATGGAGTTCCATTCGTACCAGGAGAAGGCGTTGCAGAGAAAGAAGCACTTGAAGGGAAAGCAGGCTTATCTGCTCAAGGCGGAGTAGATTCAGACAAATTCTGGGATGATGATGTCGAACCAATGGAATTAGATACCAAACAATCAGAACCAGACGGTTTCGATGATATGGATGTCAAAACAGGCAACCTTGGTGAGAGTTCAGAGGTGATGGAGGAATCCTCATCTATCGAGGAACTTGCAGGACTGCCACCGCAATCAACTCAGCAGGATATTGCAGAACAGGCTGAACTTTCAGCCGGACTAGCAGAACCGACAACCCCTCCACTGCCAGAAAGTGGTCTTCCAGCAGGTTGGACAATGGAGCAATGGAAATGGTATGGGGCAGAGTGGCTCGCTAATCAAAAGTGAGAATCACTTTGAAACCCAAACAATAGGTAGTGAGGACTTCAGCTTGCCAAGTTCTTGCCCAGAATAAAGCGATGTACCATTTTCTTTTAGCGTATTAGTAATCAACCATAAGATTGCATTCCAACTCTTTGATTTAGCGAAGATTTCAATCTCCCCCATTGCAGCCTTCATCAATAATTTATTTTCAGAACTATTTCCATCAAAAATAGCATGGACTAAATTTTCCGTTTTGAATAAATAGCCACTAGGATACCAACTCATTAAATCACCTAGTTCTTGAAAGGAGACAGATTAAGCCGCTGGACTAAATGCTCAGATTTAACATCTGCAATTTCCTTCATCTTTTCACGTAATGGCTCAAGTTGATCATTCATTTGCGATAGTTTGTGATTTCTAATTAGTTCGGCAATTAGATTATCTATGCTTTTATGTCCATCCATTGTACGAAGGGAATTCAATTGCCTTCTAACTTCATAACTCACACTTACTGAGGTCATGCCCTCTCCAGTCATAGATAATCAAAAACAATTACACTACTTGAATTAAGCGCGGCTTTGTCGAGTTTAGGAAGTGATTTTTTAACGAAATCATAATTTCCGACCCTGTTTTTCAAGCAGAAGTCTTGGATGTTCTGTGACTCCATAGTTTCGTCGCATCTCTTGCACCCTTTTGTGAAATTCTTTTGCTAAAGTCCAATATTCTCGACTGCCAGCACCTGCTCCATTAGAACTTGGAGGATTTAGAATTACAGTGGGGGCTCCAGTCCATGCGGCTTCAGCAACCTTTGCTAATCTTCTGATAGGTGTGTTGAATACCTTATTCGGAATCTTTGCTTCTACTTCATCACAAACGTGCATAGAAAGTTTTGACCTTCGATCGACCATAGTCATGACAACACCAAAAATTTTGAGATTGCGATTGATCCTTTTTTGAATCATCTTCACACTGTTCATCAGCATACTGAATCCTTCTAGAGCGTAATATTCAGCCTGGACAGGGATAAACACCCAATTCGCTGCACAAAGGGCGTTGATGGAAAGCAAACCTAGGGAAGGAGGAGTGTCAATGATGATGTAATCAAATTGGTCTATAATTGGGGCCAAAGCCTCACGCAATCTGGTTTCACGTCCAATCTTGTGGCTTAATTCAATTTCAGCCCCCGACAAATGAATATCGCTTGGAAGTAGCCAGAGATTGTCAGCTCTGAGGTCTTCAGGTACTCTGTTCGAATTGTTATTTCTCTTTGACCACGCATTTCTCATAGATTCAGTTAACTGTTCAGGCGAAATCAAATATTCTTCCATCAATGGCAAATCTTCGCCAGAATCGTTGACTAATAGGTCATATGCAGTTTTCTTGATTTTTTTCTTTTCAACACCAAATGAAGTAGCGCAATTACCCTGAGGGTCTAAATCGATTAACAGCACCTTGGCTGGAGGAAGTTGGTCTTTTCTTCTGCCTACTGCAAGTGCTGAAGCAAGGTTAACAGCGGTTGTGGTCTTTGCACAGCCACCTTTTTGGTTGGCCACCGCTACTACCATTTTGTATGGATTCATACTCTAACCTGCCTTCCTCGCGAGTTCACCAGTTTGGCACTCCCATCTAAACAATCGTATTGTTTAGGCTAGGATTAGCCTTGTTGAATAACTGGAACAGGAACTTCGGAAAGAATTTTTCTTACGATGTGCATACCAGTGATTCCACGAATTTTTGCTTCTGGCTTCATCACGATCCTGTGCGAAATGACCTGTAGTGCAATGCCCTTAATATCGTCTGGAATTACATAATCGCGACCATCGATTGCGGCAGCAGCCCTGCCGGTCTTGAACAATGATTGGCTAGCACGAGGAGAAGCACCGTTAACGATTCTGTGGTCTTCTCTTGTCCTTTGGACGATTTCAACGATGTATGATAGAATAGCAGGGTCAACGTGAACGGTTTCTAGAGCCTTCTGCATTGCAACCACTTTCTTAGGAGATGTGATTTGCTCTACATCGTGTTGGTCCTTTCCACGTAGTTTTCTTCTTGCTAAAATCGCTTTTTCTTCTGCACGGTCAGGATACCCCATGCTCATTTTCATCAGGAAACGGTCCATTTGCGCTTCTGGGAGTGGGTATGTACCTTCTTGCTCAATCGGGTTTTGAGTTGCCAAAACCACGAAAGGAGCCGGTAGTTTGTGTGTAATACCTTCGATAGTGACCTGCTTTTCTTCCATAGCCTCTAGCAAAGCCGCCTGAGTCTTTGGTGGTGCACGGTTAATTTCGTCAGCAAGTAGGATGTTTGAGAATAGTGGACCTGCTCTTAGCTTGAATTCTCCAGATTTTTGGTCATACATGTAGGTCCCCATGATGTCGCTCGGAAGCAAGTCAGGAGTGAACTGCACACGCTTGAACTTACACCCAAGCGCTCTAGCAAACGTGTTTGCTAGCAATGTTTTTGCTAATCCGGGGAAGTCTTCCAATAGCATGTTTCCATTGGATAATATACCGACAGTGACTCTTCTTAGGTTCTCGTTTTTACCGATGATAACCTTTGAAACTTCTCCCATTAGAGAATTTGCAATTGAAGAGACGGTTGCTATTAGGTCCTTTGTTCTGTTATCACCAGATGGGCCCGCTTGGAATCCTGCATTCATGAAATCAACCCTTTAACATCCCGCAACCAAAGCAAGCCATACTTCAAACTATTGTGTATATTAGTCCTCATGCATCATTGGCATTATTGGCTTTATCTACCCCAGAAGTGATCTTCTTTACGATGCAGTCTAGTGATTTCTTCAAGAATTTCTGCTTCTTGCGGTGTCAAATCTAACTTTCTCAATCTCTTTGCGTGGCTTGCAGGGATATCCACCCAGAATTCATCGCCTTCTTCGATATGCCTTCCAACGGTTGGCCCCATTACTGCCACAGCTAATTCCTCTCCTTGGCGCCCTTCTTTGACATCATCACTATCTCTCGTTCTGAGGGATTTGATTTGTCCGATTGGTGTGCCATCTAATTTCATGATTTTTTGGCCGACGTGGACTCTACCGCCTAAAACGCGCATGCCAACGATAGCGGGGCCTTTGTTTCTGAATGTGTGATCTCGCAGGTAGAGAAGGTGGCCAGGGTAAACCAGATTTTCTCTAGCAGCAGCATCCATCTTCTGTTTTGTTTTATCTCTCCAATCTTCAAATTCTTCAAGAACTTTGTAAATGATATCATGTGAAATAAACTTGATTTCAGCATCTTTACCCTCTAACTTTGATTGGACTTCAGTGTTGCCTTTAACTGAAAATCCTAGTATTATTTGGTTTAGGGCGTCCTCTGCACATTGTGCAGTAATGATGTCCCTCTTATTGACAGGCCCTACAGTGGCCATTCGAATTGGAATTTCAAGACGATTTAGTTCGAATGCTAGTGCTTCCAAGCCTCCAACAGTATCTGCTTTGATTACAACTCCTTCTTCGGCGATATCTACAGAAATAGTCGCTTCCTTTCTGGCTTCTTGTTCAGCGAATTTCTTTGATTCAGTTGAGTTTGTTTGGCGTAATATCGTTCCAGCAAGTACGTTCTCTAGGCCAGGTGCAACAATTTTGAGACCACATGCAGCTACTGCTTTATCACAAGGCTCCCATCTATCTCCCGCATCTCTCATTTCAGACATACCTTTGGGTCTAAACATTCCTTTGATGTGAGTCGTAAGTGGGCCATCAGGGCTAACCAAGGTTATCGAATCTCCAACGTTTAGCTCACCTCGATTTAGAATAACATCGATTGTTTTCCCTAATCCTCTTTCATCTTTCATTTCAAGAACCGTGGCTTCTCCATCTCCAAGTGTATCCCGCAGTCTTTCCTCAAGGAATCTCTCAGCCAAACCTATTGTGACGGTTAGAAGGTCTTGTAGTCCTTCTCCTTCTTTTGCAGAACAAGGAACCATGGCTAGATTTGATTTGAAATCTCGAATCTTGTCATATCTCTCGATATTGAATCCGTGTTCGCTAAATTGTCCTAGTAGTTTCCAATATCTTTCTTCGAATAATTGCTTGACATCATCTCTTTGATTTTGCCAAGATTCAATGAACGAACGACCATTTTTTACCTGCCATCCGTGAATTCTGTCGACCTTATTTGTAGCTACAACGAAAGGAGTCTTTTTCTCTTTGAGAATTCTTAGACTTTCAATAGTCTGAGGTTGTAAACCTTCCATTACGTCAACAACTAATATTGCAATATCTGCAAGCGCTCCTCCTCTGCTTCTCAAACTCGTAAAGGAATGGTGCCCGGGGGTATCAATAAACAATAATCCCGGACTATTGAAATCCTTTCCTCCCGTTAATTGTGCACAGGTTTCATTTAGAATATTTGCAGGTACTTCTGTAGCACCGATGTGTTGAGTAATCCCTCCGGCTTCCCTATCCATCACACTTGCTTGTCGCTCTGATCCAAGTGATCTGAAGTAATCTAAAACACTGGTTTTACCATGGTCGACATGTCCCAAAACTGAGACAATAGGTTGTCTCTGCCAGCCTAATATTTTCTCATCTTGCGATGAGTCTTGGTCGGAATTTTCGTCGTTTTCCATAGTAAAAACTCCAATTGGATTTTTAATTTTTCAATTGAAAAAATAATCTATTCATAGACCCAACTTATACTGTCTTGATTCCAGTCGACCAATCCTTCTGAGAACCATAATCCTAGTTCGAACTCAGCGGCCTCTGGGGCATCTGAACCATGAATCATATTGAATCCAATATCCATTCCAAAGTCGCCACGAATTGTTCCTGGAGCCGCCTCTCTTCCATTGGTTGGGCCAATCAAATTTCTTGCTACACTGATAGCATCTCTTCCTCTCCAAGCCATGCAAACAACAGGTCCACTTGTCACGAACTTGATCAATCCTGGGAAGAATGGTCTTTCTGAGTGAACTGCATAATGTTCTTTTGCAATCTCTTCTGAAGGTACCAATTGTTTCAATCCAACAAGTTGTAATCCCTTTCTTTCAAATCTTTGGATGATTTCTCCAACCAATCCTCTTTGTACGCCATCTGGTTTAACCATTACATAGGTAGTTTCCACTTATTCCACCAATGTTGGCGACTTACACGCCCTATTTGAGCGCGCCGATGTAAAGAGAAATCGATTTACTGGATTCCGCCTTTTACGAAATGATGTGTCCACTTTACCTTTCGAGGGTTTCTCTTCAACTTCAGAGCGTTCTTTCTAGCCTTGCTATTTGCATACCATTGGATTGATCCGTCTTTCTTGACAACCATCAATCCGGTACCAGGCTCTATTACTTCTCCGGAAAATGAGCAGATTCTTTGTTCTGGCATCTTATGTTCACCTATGGTTTAGTTTACGAGCTTCTCTTCCTGTATCTCGCAACATCAGGATATCGCCAATTCTTACAGGGCCAACGACATTTCTTGTGATAATTCTTCCAACGTCTCTAGGGTTAGGAGCATCATTTACACGAACCTTGACCTGAGTTGCTTCTCCAGTCATTCCGGTTCGGCCTACAACTTCAACCACTTCTGCTGGCCATCCACCTAATTCTTCAGACATTTCTTATTCCTCCGTAGTTAGATGAAGACTCAGTTGGAAAGTCCCTTGACGGTCTCTACAACTTCGTTGAATTTTTCTTGTGCGCCTTTTGCTACTTCCATCAATGCTAGGGAAGCGGTTTTGACACCGTTTGGCATTCCAGCAACCTGTGCTAGGAATTCTTGGGTTGGAACGTATCCGTATGGGATACCTTTCTCAGCACATATCAAAGGAATGTGTGCTAGTAATTCAGGAGGATTAACATCTTCTGCCATAATGATGAACTTTGCAGTTCCTCTTTCAGCAGCCTTTGTTACTTCGTTAGATCCTTTTTTCATCCTACCATTGGTATTCGCTTGGACCATGTCATAGATTTTTTCTGAGACATCGGCCGGGGTTTCGTAAGTCACGTGTGCACTCATTGATTCACTCTCATGCTTGTGAAGCAGGCTTCCGCACGGCCTCACCAATATAAACACCACTGATGAGGTCACAGAGATTGATTTTACATCGAATCAAGGATTTCTCTTACTCCGCGCGCTAATGCAGCACCACCAGAAATCACCGAGCGACTATTCTTGATACTAGATGTTGAGTGCACTCCGTCAACGTGATATGAGAGGCGATTTATTGCTCCGCCAGTGAACAATCCATGGGTGCATGCTGCATGGACTTCAACCGCCCCCTGGCTCCTTAACGCATCAGCTGCTTTGCAAATGGTTCCGCCTGTCGCAATCATATCATCAACAATGGCAACGATTTTGCCGTCGACGTCCAAATTCTTCGCTTTGTGCACTATTGTATGTGCATCAATCCTAGTCTTTTCTAAGTATGAATATGGTAATCCGATTTCTTCAGCAACCATACTTGCTCTTTCAATCGCACCTTTATCTGGTGATAAGATGAAATCAGGATTCACGGTTTCCTTTAGGTGAAGTGCGATCTCTGGCATAGCCGAAGTGAATGAAACTGGTATTGGCATATCTTCTAACGCTGCTGGAGCATGTAAATCGAATACTACTAGCCCATCACAATGCGATGAAAGTAGCCTTCCAATCGCTTTCGCACTTATTGCCTCTCCAGGTCTGAACCTTTTGTCTTGGCGTGAATATCCGAAGTATGGGATTGCTAGAATAATTCCATTACCTACACTTTCCATTGATTGAGGTCCTATTTCTCTCAGGTTTTCAGTGCGGCCTTCTCTAACATCCCTAATCGCTTCTAGAAGAAGCAAGGTCTCGATAATTCCAGCATCAGGAAATGTGTTTGAAACTAAAACTACAGGCTCTTTTCTTACGGCTTCAAGTGCTTCGTCAGGAATTCTGATGTATCCTTCGGAATCAGGAAATCTTCTTGCCTCTAAGGAATGATGTTCCCATCCTAACTCCTTCGCTAGGTCGATGGCCAAGGACCGGGAGTTGCTTCCCGAAACCACTACCATGTTGTCCCTCTCAGCGAGGGTGCTAAATGAGCATTATTATCGTTTCAAAACCTATTTTCATTTAGAAAATCGAATGCAGTGAGTGCGCGAGGCAGGACTCGAACCTGCGACCTCCCGGTTATCAGCCGGGTGCTCCAGCCGACTAAGCTACCCGCGCAAAGGCAAGTCGCCGACCGGCCATCCCACCATAAAGACGACGGTATGAATCAATCTTCATCGTATTCTGCATCTGGGTCATTAGCCTGTAGATAAGAAGGCAATGTTAGAAGTTTGTCAAATGTTCTTGACAAAACTACTTCATCCAATCTTTCTCTAGTTCTTGCTAATGCCGTAATTGGAATATTGATGGTAGGCTCTATGCCATATTGCATTTGTACGCCAATTCTGGTCTTAACTACTACAGCCCTGTACGTTCTCTTTACTTTGACAAGTTCTTGGATAGTCCCGATTTCCATTCCTTGGTTATCTAAGACTGCTCTGTCCATCATTTCATCTGGAGCGTAAAGTTTCTCATCGATTCTTACCGTGTTTCTCCATCTTCTTTGCAATTCTCGGATTGATTTTGATAGTTTAACAGATCCATCATTTCTTATGCTGTGAATTAGGTCCTTGTGTAAAGGTGCTAATTCTGCAGGCTTCCTCATGTAATCTTCTGCAACATCTGGGAGAACCATAATTCTCATCGATTGCACTCTTGATTCATTTGGATGATGTCTCTCACCGACTATCGTTCCAACCTTCTTGTCGTTCACATAAACATCCCTTTGGAGTAACTCCTGGATGTCGTATTCATTTTTTCCCATTTTTCCCATCTCCTTGGTCTTCAACCGTTCTGACCATTTAGTTCTCGATAGTGACGATTATTATAGTTGACTGAAAAATTGAATTGAAATCCAATTGAGTTTGTCGCATAATTTAGTTTATTCCAATTGAAATCTAGATTCTATTTTAATTTTGACAAATTTACATAAAATTGATTTCCAATTGTTGTCGCATAATATCACTAGTTTCCGTTAAATAATCAAAATATTTCAATTGAAAATTAAAAATTTCAATTAGTTTTTTTAATAGATAGAGTATAAGATTATCAGTCATTCCGGTAGTATATGGCAATACAGGTGATAGGGGCAAATTGTTCTCTTGGAGAAGCGGTAGTCGACAAATTGTTGAGCCTGGATATCGATGTAATAGCTAAGGAAGAGTCTCACTACGTCCGAAACAAAAGTTTGCTAGAATTTTCGACAGCGAAACTTCTAGAGGAAGGTCAAGGATATTCGATCTCATTTAATGGAGATGAAGCAGATTTGATAATCGGTAAGAATTTGATAATCAGGGATTTGATTCCAACTAGGGCTGATCGATGGCTACCAGAAGAATTCCAGGACTGGATTGTTGGTAATGATAGCAATTACTCCTCTAGATATTGGTTGAGCATAATCGATGCTGCTAATGCTATTGCAACCATTGCAAAAAATCATGTTAAAGTAGAGAATATTGTTATGTGTGGAAGACGAAGGTGGTTAAATGAAGATACAAAAGCTGAGTTTGAGATGCTGTGGGAGCGGACAACCCAAGGACAATCAGGAAAGTTTACCGCCGATGTCTTATTTGGTCACGAAATTGCAGGTATGGAAGCAATCCCAATAGGTATTATTGATGATGAAAGACCAAATTTGGAACCTCTTCATGAATTAATGTTAGAATTATCAGGAGATGGATGGCGTCCTATGATTCCATTTAGGACAGCACTAATGAGTTTGATTGCGGGCCTGATTGAATAAAATTTAGTAGCGACAATGGTTTATACCCCTGTCCAATCGGAGGGATGCCCTTGCGAGAGTAGTGTAGTGGTTATCACCGGGCGTTGCCAACGCCTGAACCCGGGTTCGAGTCCCGGCTCTCGCACTCTATGACAGATTCTTGATATTCTCTTCAATAGTATTCGCACATTCTTCGAATGCTAAAATCGGTTGACCATATGGGTCGTCCAATCCCCAATCTTGGTCGATTTTAATCGCAGGGCAACTAACTCCACATCCCATGGAAATAACCATGTCAAATGATCTCCAATCAATATCATCTACAATTTTTGGATAAAGGCCAGATGAATCAATACCTCTAGAATCTAATACCTTGAGTGCATTTTCGCTCACTGACGATTCAGGATGTGTACCTGCACTTGCCGCTTCATGCCCCAAACTTCTTGCTATTGCTTCAGCCATTTGTGACCTGCAAGAATTGCCAACACAGACGAATAAGAGCCTCATTGGGCGTTCGTAGCAACAAGAATCATATGAACCAATGCTATTTACACTCAATACATGGAACGGCCAATTGTAATCTACACTGTAGTTTACATCGCTTTATTCGTATCACACATAGTTGCTGCCGCTAACGATTGGAATATCTTGTTCAGAGTCATCGCATCCGTGATAACAATTCAGACCTTTTTTGCAGGTTTAATCCTCCACAAATTAGGAGGAAATGCGCTGCATGCAAGGATACCTGTCATATTATTGGGAGCTGGTTTGGGATATGCATATTCTGGTATGAATATTCGATTAGAAATCATATTTTTCATCATTTTTGCCATGATTTTACAATATGGAACTGAAAAAGGATTGAAGTATGGCGAACTAGCCGAGAATAACAATGGCTGACTCACCAGTTAAGATAAACACTCCCGGCGAAGCACCTCCTGCCCCTTCTGCTGAAGAGCAACAGAAGATGGAAGCAGCCTATAATCAGATGAAAAGAAAGATGGCAATTGCCGAGATGGGTAAGGCGATTAAACACAAGATCATGGTATTGTCTGGAAAAGGTGGAGTGGGCAAATCAACAGTCGCTACTGGTCTAGCCTTATCGCTTGCTCAACAAGGATTGAAGGTTGGTTTGCTTGACATTGACATTACTGGGCCTAATGTTCCAAAAATGATGGGACTTGAAGGAAGAAGGTTGAATGTTGAGGGCGGCAGAATCCTGCCAGCACAAGGTCATCTAGGAGTCAAGGTCATCTCCATGGCATTCTTGTTAGAAGATGAAGACACTCCTGTTGTGTGGAGAGGTCCAATCAAATTAGGTGCAATTCAGCAGTTTATTGGTGATGTAGATTGGGGTAATTTAGACTACCTAATCATCGATTTTCCTCCAGGAACTTCAGACGAACCGTTGACAGTAGCACAAAACCTGCCAGACATTGATGGAATGGTTATAGTCACAACTCCACAAGATGTCGCACTATTAGATTCTAGAAAATCCATAACCTTCGCAAATTCACTGAAGGTCGATGTAATTGGAATTATTGAGAATATGAGTGGGTATGCAATAAATGGTAAAGCAACAGCAGGGGCCAACTTAGAAATCGCCGGACCAGGCGGCAAAACTCACAAAATTACGGCAGATGATAACGGCGAATGGTCCGTTACATTGGATATCTTCAAGTCAGGAGGAGGAGAAAAAACCGCGACGGAATTCGATGTTCCTTTCCTCGGTAAATTACCATTTGACCCAGGCTTTGTAAGAGGTGGAGATGATGGTGTTCACAGGATTGTCTCAGAACCAGAAGGGGCCTCTTCCCTAGCATTTTCGGAAGTTGTATCAAGAATACAAAATTTCGTAGAAAAAGAGAGCAGCGATAGTGGCCTAGAAATCATTTGAGGTGAAATCTATGGAAATTCCCGAATTGAAAAGAATCGAAAGAAGGGATTTCGATATGCACTTAACTTGGTCGGACGGAACAGAACATGAGATTACTTACGATGATCTAAGACACGCATGTCCTTGTGCAAATTGTGCTCCGCAGCGCAATGAGGATGAAACATCTATCTCTCTTAGGAGAGAGGTTGAGCGACTACCAAAAGAGAAACCTACCGTTAGAAAAGTTGGCAACTATGCTCTCTCATTTGAATGGACAAACGGATGTTCATCAGGTATTCATAGATTTGAAAGGCTATGGCGATTAGGAGAAAAACAAGACCCAGATAATGGTAAGGCCTATGTCCACGGAGCTTGGTAATCGAATAGTAAATCGCAATATTGGCCACCTGCTGATGTATAGTTTTAATTTACAAAGTAAAAGGAGGGATAATTATGGAGGGAATCTATCTAACATGGCTAATTTCCGCATTAGCCATCGGTGTCCTCCTAATGCCACTGATTAGACCACCATGGTCTAAGATAACCATGGACGGATTTGTTGACTTCCTTCGGCGCTATTGGTTGCACTTAGTACTGGTATTACTGATTTACAATGCTAAGGATTTCCTCGACGAAGTAGATAGAATTTTGATGGCAAATACCGATGGAATGCTGAATATGACCCCTTGGATTTACACTATTGAAGGGGATATGGTTTTGTGGGTTCAAGAGACCTTCAAATCAGATTGGCTTACGGCCTTGATGACCCATTTTTACGTAGTGGGTTTCATGGTCGTCTGTTATGTTTCGGTATTCTACTTTGCCTATTTCGATGATAGGTATATGGCAGATAGAATTTGCTTGACTATCTTCTGGGTTTACACCTTAGCAATTCCATTCTACCTGTTCTTTAACGTTCATGTCACTGGGAATTACATTCCTGAAATGAAAACCCTTGCTTACAATCATTCTCCAGAGATAAACGATTGGTTTAGCAGAATAGATCCATTTACAAATGGTATGCCAAGTTTACATATCGCTTTCCCGTTTTCAATTTGGCTTTGCCTGCACAGATTTGACTCTGATGAAAGGTGGAAAAATTATCGAATAATTTTGCTTTGGTATACTATCCTTACAGCATTTTGTATTGTATACCTAGGTATCCATTGGTTTGCGGATATTATTGGAGGAATGATTGTGGCTGCGATAGCAGTTCAAATCGCATCTGCGATGTCTGAACCCTTTTGGAATATTTTTGACGAGAGAACGATTAATGCTAGGTTAGTCACAGTTCTAACAAATCCAAAAAGAGCATTGAATGTAGTTTTCGGTAGCGCTTCTAAATCGATGACAAAATTCTCTAAACCAACAAGCAAAGAAACAGGCGTAATGCTAACCGTTATCCTGATACTCATTGCAAGCGTCGTGACTTGGGACTTGACACATCAATCAATTCCTGCTGGTGGCGTAGATGCGCCAGTCGATGTGGATGCAGCAGATGGATGGCTTGTAACGCTTGATTCAAAGGAAGAAAGCTCATTGTTGGTCGTTCATGATTTGTCAGATCTGGAATCTCAGATTGAAGTCATACAACCCATCATGGATGATAATTCAACATATTCCATCAAAGGAGACCATCTCGCGATGGCTAATAGTACAGCCTTTATGTTAGTAAATCTCTCAAATCCCAGCCAATCATTATTCCAGTTAATAGTAGATAATCCAAATCAAATCGAATTTATTTCCACCGATAGAGTCGTCGTATTACAAGATGGAGATGTATCATTTTACGATTATAGTGGCCAATTGGTTTCTGGTGTAGCCATACCAGAATTTGAGGAGGTTACACTAATCGAAACTTCTGGAGATAGGATTGCAATGGTGTTTGCATCCAATCCAGATACAGTCCACATTGGAGTAATTGGAAGCGAAGGACTGATATCTACCAAGTTGAATGCAACAGCAAACCAAATCGAAGACGAAATGCTTGCAGATATCGGAAAAACGGTCGACATAGACAATGCTTCAATTTTAGAAATATCAATTTATGAAGAATACATAGCAGCGGTAGTTGATGTCAATGCTACCACAAGAGTGGTATTGTTGAACACCTCCTCGGGCGATAATTTCATTGTTTCAGACCCGAAATTTGCAGCAATAGACCCACATATGGATTTTGGAATTTTGATGTTTTCAGCATACCAAAACATAGACCCAGTGAATGCATCTTCAGAAAAATACACAGACATGGAAATCATGATTCACGAATTGGAGACAAATCTCACAAAGCCTCTAACCGCTGACTCTCTAAATCAATGGGGCCCTGTTGTTCTTGAGAATCATTTTGTCTATCAACAATTAAACGAGGATGGAACGATTAGTGTGGAGGTTCAAGAAAAGGAACCTACGCTTCAACAATATTCCTCTACTGTGTTGAAAATAGGAGTAATTTTGATGATTATTTTGGTATTCATCAATTTGTTGCAAAGGCAGAAAGAAGTGAATAAGACTAGCCACCATGGTAGCGTACCCGAGTCATAATCTGCTCCAGTCTCTTAACAACATCAGATGCTTTAGGAGGATATCCCCCTGGTGCTTTATCCGGGTCGCCAAGTTCGCCATCTAGACTTTCATAGCCTTCCAGCACAAGTTCCATTGCGTTCTCTATCTCTGGGTGACTCGCTCTGAAAATCTCATGAAGGACATGGAGGTCGACACCATAACCTTCGAGTTCATAATCTCGAACAGCTAATCCCAAATCGATGATTATCGCTTTGTTATCATCAGTTATTATGATATTATTTGTCGATAAATCACCATGATTAATCGCATTCCTGTGAAGTACTCTGATAGACCTACCCACGTTGAGTAAGGTATCATCATCATGGCTAGAATCCTTTAGCACATCGATTAGCGGCCTTCCTTCGATTTTTTCCATAATGATTCTCGCTTCTTGAAGGTCGACATCCCAAATTGCTGGAACAGGAGCATTATTGCTTGATAACCAAATGGTAAGTTTCACTTCATTTGTTAGCCTTCTATTTGTCAAACTTTTATCCAAATCAGGATGTCTCCAGCCTCTAGGCCTTCTTGTTTTTTGAATTGCTGCGCGGCCGTACCAAGTCCCCGTAGAGACCTCAGCTTCAGCACCGAGGTGTATGATTTCTCCTCCAGTCCATCCTCGCATTGACAGGACGGGGGTAGTGCATGGTTCAAAAAGGGGCGCCCACACGGCTAGATGAGGCATAATCATGACGATGGCGCTACCAATGTGTGCAATCGATTTCACAAATGATGAAATGGGGCCTGAAGAATTGGCAATTGCCGAAAGAATCGCTGAACTAAAGGAACAACTTGGCGATGATTTGCTCATTCTTGGCCATCACTATCAAAGAGACCAAATCGTGATGCATGCGGACCTTCTAGGGGATTCATTTCTATTGTCTGAATTAGCAGCAAAATCTGAGGCTAAATACATTGTATTTTGCGGGGTTCATTTTATGGCAGAATCTGCAGATATTCTAACATCAGACGATCAATCTGTTATTCTCCCAAATATGAGAGCAGGATGTTCGATGGCAGATATGGCGGCTCTACATGAAGTTGAAATCGCTTGGAAAGAGATTTTGGATTCTACTGGGCTTTGTGATCCTGCTAAATCAAAGGAAGGAGACTCTTGTTTGATTCCTGTGACATACATGAATAGTGCGGCTAATTTGAAGGATTTCTGTGGCAGACATGGTGGAATCGTCTGTACCTCTTCGAATGCTCAGGGAGTTCTGGAATGGGCATTTGAAAGAGCGGGCCCTGAGGGGGCAGTCCTTTTCTTTCCAGACCAGCACTTGGGAAGAAATACAGGTTTCAAAATGGGAATCCCTCTAGAAAGAATGAATGTTTGGACACCAGGTCAAGAAAATAACATCGCTGAAGATGTAAAGATAATTCTGTGGCATGGTTTTTGTTCTGTACATAAGAGATTTACAGTAGCACAAATCGATGAGTTTAGGGGAAAAAATCCTGATGGCGTAGTCGTCGTTCATCCAGAATGCCCAATTGAAGTAGTTCAGGCAGCAGACGCAAATGGCAGCACTGAATTTATTCGCCGATTCGTCGCAGAACAGAAATCAGGAACAAAGATAGCGGTTGGTACTGAAATAAACATGGTTGCAAGATTGAATTCACAACATGAAGATTTGGAGATTCAGTGCCTTGAACCAACGGTTTGTCCGTGCTCTACAATGTACATGATTCATCCTGCATACCTAATGGATGTTCTTGAGAGATTGGTCGATGGAGAAATTCCAAACCAAGTCGTAGTCGAGAAAACAATCCAAGAAGGAGCAAAATTGGCTCTCGAAAGAATGCTTTCAATCAAGCGATGATTTCACCAATCTTCCAACCTGCATAGGCCAGAGCAGGGCATAACGCCATAGTAGCAAATACGTATGCGATAGCCGAGGTTTGATTCTCCGTCCACAATTCAATGGTCTCAACAGAAAATGTAGACATTGTTGTAAATGCGCCTAAAAGCCCGGTTCCCATCAACAATGCTACCTCTTTCGATATTAATTCATTAGACAATGCAGCCATTAGAACGCCGAGCAATAGCGAGCCGATTGCGTTTACAGCAAATGTTGATTGCGGAGTCCCAAGATATTCTGAAGCACCAAATCGAAGAATTGAGCCAACAAATCCTCCCAATCCGACAAGCAGGTATGAATTCACAAATAGTCGAGGTTTCACCCGGCATATCAATCAATCTCAAGTGCTTGGTAGGATGAGCCGCAATCATGACCCTGTGGTTCATGACCAGCAATGAAGGAAAAGTCGCCGAAGCTAAGGAGCACTTCTCCCACTTCGGGATTGAAGTAAAACAATTTGATTTTGAGGCAACTGAGCCACAAACCGATGACTTAGAAATAGTTGCATTATCAAAAATAGATCAAGCGATTCCATTTATTCCTGATGAGAATGATATGATATTGGTTGAGGACGCTGGTTTGTTTATTGAGGCACTGGAAGGTTTTCCTGGAGTGTATTCCTCATATGCCTTGCAGACAATTGGGTGCGGGGGAGTATTGAAACTACTTTCACATCTTGAAAGCGAAGATTTAGTGGTAGACGCCAAAATCCGTCGTGCGGAATTTAGGGCTGTAGCCGTGCTTTATCACAAAGGAGTGACTAAATTAGCCGAAGGGGTTTGTCCAGGAAGAATTTCACATAACATTGCAGAAGGCGAAGGATTTGGATTCGATCCAATATTCATTCCAACTGATTTAGACGAAAACGGCGACCCTGTCGAAACTGGTGAAATGGGAGTTACGAGCACCCATGGTAATACATTTGGCCAGATTTCATTGGAAGAAAAGCAACTGTACTCCCATCGTCGAAGGGCGATTTCAAATCTGATATCTAATCTCGACTTTCAATAGAGAGATTCTTGAGTATGAGCGTTTTGGGTAAAGTTGAGCAGCATGAAATCATCAAGACTTATTGTCCTACTCTTGTTAACTGGGGACATTATTTTGTTCTTCATGCTGCAAAGTGAATTGGACGACAATGGCAGATGGGCTCTTGTTGGTCTTGCTTTGATTTTAGCAATCGCTTGGGTTTACCTTGAGGAAGCGCCAAAGCAAAAGATGCCAGTTCGCCGAACACAACCAGCCCAATCATCTCAGCCCGAGGTTGAATCTGAGACTGAAATCGATATACCTCCAGCAGTTAACAAGGACGAATTAGACGGCGCTTCTCTTAGAGAGAGGAAGTTAGCGAAGGTTCGAGCAGCAAGTGAAAGTGATGAAGAAATCGTATCCGTCGAGCCCGATGACGACCTAGAAGAAGTACAGGTGGTTGTCGAGGAAGTACACGTTGCTAGCGAATTTGTCGTGGAATCCTCGCCACAATCAATCGAAGATGCAGCAATTGTCGCTCACATTCAGGAAAAAAGAGACCGCCATGACCGAGTCAGGGCCAGAATCGAGGAGAGAAGAAGAGAGCAAATGGCAGAAATTCGCTCCTCTACTGCAAAAATGTGGGAAGAACATTCATCAGGCGAGGACTTGATTTCAATAGTTCAGGACCCGCAAAATACTCACAGAATAATCGAAGAGCCTGCAGTCGCAGAACAAGGGCACGTTTACGGGGCATCGCTAGTTAGAATCGATGAGAATACAATCCTAAAATTGAGAGTACCTGTAGATTCTGGTTATGTTCAAGTGGAGAGTAGTGAAGATGATGCACCTATGCCAATACTTCCTCCAGGAGTCCCTTCTCCTGATTCCCTAGGTTTGCCACCATTGCCGCCACCCCCTGGTGCTTCAGGAGCGCTTGCTGCACTTAGAGATGAGATGTCTAATGACTGATCATCTATGTTTCCAAACCGGCTCTTCTCTGTTGATGAAAGCCTGAACACCAATTTCTTGGTCCGCAGTATCGAACAGACTTGCAAAGGCATCAGCCTCTATTTTCACGCCCTCGGTTAGTCCATTATCGAGTGCCGCC
>Ga0181568_10001586_pt1 | contig 20896 bp, 22 predicted proteins | sample 101ome_20_FD_133758 | JGI IMG/M metagenome (GOLD analysis project Ga0181568, IMG submission 133758) | Coastal salt marsh microbial communities from the Groves Creek Marsh, Skidaway Island, Georgia - 101404AT metaG (megahit assembly) | ecosystem: Environmental > Aquatic > Marine > Intertidal...
CCTATAATATATTTTGCAATTAAAGTTGGAAAAATATTTGTTGGAACAAGTTTAAATTACGAAATCAAAAATAATGATATTAGTATGTTTTCTGATTTTATGCATATGTGGGAGCCTTTAGTAATTGGATCAATTGTGTTAGGAGCAATAGCATCAATAGTTAGCTACTTATTAGTTAGATTGTACTGGATATATTACGTTAAAAAGATTTGGTCAAATAGAAAAAATAACTAGACTAGACTTTCTCAATCGAACCATTTTTAATAAGTAAATTTTTATCTAATGAGGAAGACATATCTGTATCATGTGTTGCCACAATCAGACTTGAGTTATTATAATTCGCTAAATCAGTGAGCAAAGAGAATATATTTCTTGCATTATTTTTATCTAGATTGCCAGTCGGCTCGTCAGCAAATATTATTTTAGGTTTATGTATTATCGATCTTGCAATTGCAACTCTTTGTCTTTCACCTCCAGATAATTTATCAATCTGATAAGTTGCTCTATTTTTTAATCCAACCTGTTCAATAATATCTTTTGTAATTAAATTTACTTCAGATAAGTCTTTTGCGTTAATCAACAATGGCAGCGCAATATTTTCTTCAACATTTAATTCTTTAATCAAGTGATGGAATTGGTATATAAAACCTATTTTTTCTAATCTAATTTGACACAATTCCTTTTCACTTAAATCTAAAATTGAAATATCGTTTAAAAATATTTTTCCAGAACAAGCTTTTTCTAAGCCTGATATTACATTTAACAATGTACTTTTTCCGCTGCCAGATGCTCCTAATATTGCCACAGATTCACCAGGTGAAACTTCTAGGTTTATATCATTTAAGATATTTATATCATTTGTTCCATCCTTAAAACTCTTTTTAATATTTTTACATATCAACATTTTTAGTTACCTTTTAAAGTTTCGGCTGGCATAGTTTTCGAAGCTCTTACAGCGGGATATATTGTTGCAACAAGTGAAAAAATAAAAGATACAATTGAAATATATAAAATATCAAGAATTTCTATCTTTGCGGGTACTGTACTTATCATATAAATATCTGCACTTAATAATTTTGAACCTATTATATATTCAATTAGACTTACGATATGATCCAGATTAAGTGTTATTAAAATTCCAAGAAATAATCCAAAAATGATCCCTGTTATACCAAGAAAAGTTCCTTGCAGTATAAAAATATTCATTATATTTTTAGAGCTCATTCCAATAGTTTTAAGTATAGCAATGTCAGATTTTTTTTCTGATACAACCATAAATAGAGATGATATAATATTAAATGTAGCAACTAAGACTATTAAAAACATTAATAACATTAACATAGTTTTTTCCATTCTTAATGCATTAAAAAAATTTTTATTCATCATTGTCCAATCAATTACAATATAATTTGATTTAAATTGCGAATTAATTATTTTAGCCATTTTGGGTGACTGAAAAAGATCATAAAGCTTTAATCTAATCCCAGTTATATTATTTTTCATTTCATATAATTTTTGAGCTTCTTTCATATCAATAAACACTAAATTTTTATCATATTGTTGCATACCAAAATCAAATATTGAGCTGACTTCAAACCTTTTTATTCTTGGTACTATTCCTATTAAAGTTGAATTTGTTCTAGGAATAACTAAAGTTATCTTATCACCAACAGATAAATTTAGTTTTTTAGCCAAATCACTTCCTACAGAAATTTGATAAGGTTTGTTGCCAATTTTATCCAAGTTACCTTCGGTTATATTTTCAGACAAACTAGTTACATTTTTTTCATACTCAGGAATTATTCCTTTAACCTGTATGCCATGCACATTTCCATTAGAACTTATCATTGCTTGTCCTTCTACGTAAGGAGCTGATCCTGATACAAGTTTGTTTTTGTCAATATTAAATTTTACTTTATTCCAATCTTTTAAAGTATAATTTCTATCAGTTATAATCACATGAGATACCATGCTAAGTATTTTATTTCTCATCTCGCTATGAAAACCATTCATTATTGACATCACTACAATTATTGAAGCTATACCTAAAGCAATTCCAATTACTGATGATTTAGATATTATAGATGTAAATCTACTACTTTTTTTTGATCTTAGAAATTTGTACGCAATAAAGAATGAAAGGTATTTCATTTTTCCTCAGTAACAATTGAATTGATTTTTAAGAGTAAATAATTTGAAGGCTCAATTTTAAGCGGATTTGATATGCCAATAAAGTCACCCGGCATTGCCATAGCCTTCATAAATTTTGAAATTCTAGCCTCAACAATGATTTCTTTAGCTTTTGATAATGTTTGGTTCTCAATCATGTTCATAGTATTATTTAATTCAACATTATAATTTTTTTTTTGTTTATCAACTTCAATTACATTTATGGCTAATGGAACCCTCATACCGCTACTTCTCCTAGCATAAACAAATAAAATTTCATTTCCAGTTATTTTAGATAAAATTTCATCATGAAGTGATATTGTAATATTAATGACAGGCTCTTTGGATTCAAAATAATGAGATATCTTATGTTTCACATATTCGCTTGAATAAGAATATATAACAATTGAGGTAATTGGTATAAATATTAATAGGAAAATATAAATATATTTGAAATTTATACTTTTAGAATTGATATCTATATTTTTAATTTCATTATCATCTATCTTATTATTAATAATATTAGAGGATATATTTTTTTTTCGCACTACAAAAAATAGATAAATAAGCGAAATTAATAATATAAGAAATGGGCTATACCATAAAAACCATGTTGATTTTTTTAATGGAGGATTATATAAGACATAATCAGTATATCTATCTGACATGAATTTATATATTTCTTCTTCTGTTTGTCCCGACTGCAGCATATTTTTAACTTTATTTCTTAAATCTTTTGCTAAATTTGAATCAGATTCAGATAGAGATTGATTTTGACATACTAAACATCTTAAGTTTTCAATTATTTGATTGTACTTCTTATCGGTATTCGCAATAACTATTGAATTTGCAAATAGTAAAATTAGAGCGTAAGTAATATATTTATTCATTTTTAATATTTGGAAGTACAATATTTTCATAGTAATTTTTATCAATTGGGCCAACGTGTTTATGAATTATTAATCCACTTTTGTTTACAAGGAAAGTTTCAGGTGCTCCATACACACCCAAGTCAATTGCAATATTACCAAAATTATCAAAAATACTAATCCTATATGGGTTTCCTTTCTTTTCTAACCATTGTATTGCGGAATTTCTATCGTCTTTGTAGTTTAAACCATATATCTCAATAGTTTTCTTTTCGTAAATATCAATAAAATAATCATGTTCTATGCTGCATGCATAACACCAGCTACCCCAAACATTTAATATATATGGCTTTCCGATCAAATCATTATTTGTTATCTTGGAATTATTAATTAAAGTTTGCGAAATGAATTTTGGAACAGGCTTTCCTATTAAAGGTGATGGTATCAAAGTTGGATCCTTATTTAATTCATTAAAAAGAAAATAAATAATGATAAGGAATATTGCTATAGGTAAAAAGGATATCTTACGAGTCATTTTGTGCATTTTGTGATAATTTATTTCTTCCAAATATACCAAATAAACCACCTAAAATCATTAGAGCTGCTCCATACCACAAGAACTGAATATAAGGTTTATAATAGATTCTTACAACCCAAGAATCTTCTGACAAATTTTCGCCAAGCGCAATATAAATATCTCTAAAAAAACTAGAATCAATTGCAGCTTCTGTCATGACATTTTTTTGAATATTATAAGTTCTTTTTTCAGGAAAAAAAGAAACTAAGTAATTATTCTCTGAAAATGCATCAAAAATACCAACTTGAGATGAGTAATTATTTTCAATTTTTCTTTTTACATTTACAAATCTAATTGTTGTATCTTTTATTGTAATTTCAGTATTTTTTTTCATTACAACTTCTTTTTGAATTGAATAGTAATTGCTAATTGTTATTCCAATTATAAGAACACCTATGCCGATATGTGATAATAAATTTGAAAGTATAGAGCCAGGCAATAAAAAAATATTTTTTATGATATTTTTACTTGCTCCATTTTTAGTAATTTGTAGAATTTTCATAACAGAGGAAAAGATAGTAAAGATAGCAAGTGATAAAGCAATAAAAACTATGAAAATATCAGTCTGATAAAAAACATTTAAAAATATGTATGAAATAATTATTGAATAAAACAAAATAATACTTAGTTTTTTTGTTAAATATTTGTAATTTGTGTTCTGCCATCCACTATAGATTGCAGGTGACATTAAAAATACTATTGGTAACATCATTGAAGCAAATATAAAGTTAAAATATGGTGCTCCAACAGAAATTTTTCCCAAGTCTAGAGAGCTTGATATCAATGGATATAGTGTTCCAAGTAAAATTGCAAAAGTTGTTATTGTTAGAAATAAGTTATTTATTAATAACATCAATTCTTTTGAGGATATTGAGTAATTATCTTTGATAACTAAATATCTTGATCTTAAGAAATATAATAATAATGATGAACCAATTATCAAAGTTAAGAATAATAATATATATAAACCTCTTTCTGGATCATTTGCAAATGCATGAACTGAGACCAAGATTCCAGATCTTACAAGAAAAGTTCCTAGTAAACTTAATGAAAATGTTAATATCGCAAGCAATATACTCCAACTAATAAAGATTCCTCTTTTTTCAGATACAATTAATGAGTGCATTAAGGCAGTTATTGATAACCACGGCATAAAGGATGCATTTTCTACAGGGTCCCAGAACCACCATCCACCCCAACCAAGTTCATGATATGCCCACCAACTCCCTAAAGATATCCCCATTGTAAGAAAGACCCAGGAACATATTACCCATTTTCTCAACCAAGAGAGCCACGTAATATTAATTTTGCCATTCAATAAAATAGCAATAGCAAAAATAAATGGAATACTTGTACCGACATAGCCAATATACAACATCGGAGGATGAATAATTAAACCAGGATCTTGTAACAATGGGTTAAGGTCTCTTCCATTCAATGGAACTGGAAATATTCTATCAAAAGGATTGGAACTCAATAATATAAAGAGTAGGAAAAATAATAATAAAAATCCCATTACAGCCAACATATCCGAAACTATAGTTTTCGGAAGATTTTTAGATAATAATGCAACACCTGAGCCCCATAATGACAAAATAAGTACCCAAAGCAAAATTGAACCCTCATGAGCTCCCCAAACAGCAGAAAATTTATAAATAGTATCTAAAGATATATTTGAATTATTTGCAACATATCTAAGAGAAAAATTATCTGTAAGAAAAGCTGATATTAACAAACAGAATGATATAAAAATTAAAAAAGTTATTAAATGAATAAATAATTTACAAAATAATAATCTTGAACCCACATTAATTATTTTTTCGGTAAATATTACGAAAAACATACAAAAAGAAAGTGCGGTAGCAATACTTAATAAAAAATTTCCAATTTCTGTAATCATTTTTTATACATCTCTTTATTTTTTTCTTTCATCATGTCTGCTACTTCAGGCGGCATATAATTCTCGTCATGCTTTGCTAGAACTTCATCTGCAATAAAATTTTTTGTATCAAGTAATTTTCCAGTCATAACTACGCCCTGTCCTTCACCAAAAAGATCAGGAAGTATTCCATCGTAGGATACATTAATAACCTGTTCTAGATCATGTATTTTAAAAGATACTTTTAGACTATCCTTAGATCTAATAACTGAATTCTTTTTTACCATTCCACCAATTCTTATAAACGATCCAACTGGTGCTTCTTTATTTATTATTTGAGTTGGTGTATAAAAATAAACCATATTTTTGCTAAGTGCATATATTAATAACGCGCAGAAACCTGCAAAAGCAAAAAAGAAAATCATTATTTTTATTATATTGCTTTTATTCTTTGTTGTTATCTTTATCATTTCTTCGGTTAACTTCTTTTTTTAAAGAATTATGCGGAAAATAGTAACCTGCAAATAATACTACTATAGAGAATATATAAGACATATAGACAAATATTGTATGTTTCCCCATGTATAAAAAATCAAACATCATGATACTCCTTCATCCATTTACTATTTTTTTCTCTTATATATATTCCTAATCTTATTCTTTTTATCAAGACAGTCAAAAAATATATATTAAAAACAACAAACATATACAAAAGCGGGATTAGCATAGTAATATGCGCAGAAGGTTTTTCAAATTTAGTTACAGTTGGTCCCTGATGTAATGTGTTCCACCATTCTACAGAATAGTGAATGATTGGTATGTTAATTAACCCTATGATCGCTAATATTGATGTTAATTTTGCAGCTTGTCTTTTATCAGAAATAGATGAATATAAGACCATAACTCCAATATAAAGAAATAATAAGATAAGCTCTGAAGTTAGCCTTGCATCCCAGACCCAATATGTTCCCCACGTTGGTTTACCCCATAACATTCCTGTAATCAAAGCAATTAAGGTAAAAAGAGCTCCTAGTGGCGCGCATTGAATGCTTGCGATTTCCATAATTTTAATTTTCCAAACTAGAGCAATAAATCCAGTTACTGCCATAATTATATACGTTTGCAATGATAGCCATGCTGCTGGGACATGAAAATATATAATTCTATAACTATTGCCTTGCAAATAATCTTCAGGTGCTATAAATAAACCCCAATAAATTCCAATAACAAATAATAAAAAAGTAAATAGAGATAAATAAACCGTTAACGTATTGGTATTTGTGTAAAAAAATTTCAAATTGGCAATTTTAGAAATATTCATAATCAATTGTTTATACTAATCCTTAAAGTATATTTTAGTAAATATGGCATTATAGGTAGAACAAAAACTAAAAAAGCTAACAATAAGTATATCTGCATTTCATATGGTAGACCTGATGTAACTGATTCAATAGCGCTAGCAGAAAAAATTAAAACAGGTATGTAGAACGGAATTATAATAACAGGAAGTAACATATTATTTTTTGAAAGACCTAACGTTAAAGCAGATCCAAAAATAGCAGCACAGATAAGTGTAGGCGTACCTATTATAAGTGTAGTTAGAATAATAATTGAATTGTAGAAAGAAATATCAAATAAAATAGATACTACAGGTACAAAAAAAATAATTGGCAAACATGTAAAAGTCCAACAACATATTATCCTAAGGAATAAAACAAGTTCGATAGATACCTCTGAGGTAAGATAAGTATCAATTACACCACTATTGAAATCATCTTTGAAAAAATTATTTGAAGTTAGCAAAGTTGTAAGTATTGCTGTTATCCAAATTACTCCAGGAATAATTTTATCAAATAAGTTTTTTTCAGGACCTAGAACTAATGGGAAAATTGATATTATTAAAAAGAAAAATATCAACGGAAGAAATATATTATTTAAATTTCTATAGTATAAAACTAGTTCTTTTTTTAATAATAGTGAAATCATTTTAATATTTTAATTACTCATTTCTAAATATTTTATATTTTCTTTATGTTTTAAAAAATTATAATGTGAAGATGAAATTGAAATTCCTCCATTTTTTTGATGACTAACAATTAAATTCAAAAATAATTCTATTGATTTAATATCTAAATTATTTAAAGGCTCATCTAATATCCATAACTTTTTTTTTGATGCAAATAGTCTTGCTAATGAAGTTTTCTTTTTGTTTCCCTCAGATAGATCGGAGACCATGTAATTTTGATACTTTAAAATGTCAAAATAAATCATTGCTTCTTTTATGATATTTTTATTATTTAACTCGACCGTTGAATCAAATGCACATAAATACTCTAAATTTTCTTTAACTGTAAGATTGTCAATAAGGCTATTTTTATGTCCTATATAAATAATTTTTTCCTTGAGTCTGCTTTTTGGGTTTTGTATATCGATCTTATCCATAAGTATGCTGCCTGACTCTAAATTTTGAATTCCGCACAGTGCTCTCATAAGCGTTGTTTTGCCACATCCATTGGGGCCTGTAATTAGCCAAATATCACTCTCGCCTAGCACAATATTCAAGTTATCAAAAATAACATTATTATTTTTAATACATGAGGCTGAATTTATTAGAATTTCCATACTTTTATGCGATTTCCAAATATCATTTAATGTATAGATAATAACATATGAAATTAACTAGATAAATTATGATGTAAGGCACAATTTTAAAAATTATAATGTAGAATAGCGATCTTAAATAAAAAATTTAAGTATAATGAGTACAATATCTCTTAATAAAAAAATTGAATCATATTTCAATAATGCAAACTCAAATATATTTGATGGGCTTTCTAACTCATCTGATTCACTATTTATAAGTACTATAAATCAAGGGAAGAATTTAATAATTGTATCAAGCAATAATGATGGAGAGAGATTATTCAGAGAATTAAAAACTTTAAAAAAACAAATTTATGATGAAGAATTAATATTTATACCAGGTACAGAAGAAATGCCTTATGACATGGTAGATTCAGACAAATACCTAAGTTCAAGTAAAAATTTAAATATAATTAAATACATTAATTCTAAATCACAAAATATTACTATAATTACAACAGCAAAAAACCTTCAAAAAAAACTTTTACCACAAAAAATACTTGAAGAATCAACTATAAGATTAGAAAAAAATAAAGATATTAATATAAATGAAATTAAAGATAGACTATCTAATATAGGTTACATTAACTCACCTCAAGTAAACTTCCATGGTGAATTTGCAATTCGAGGCTCAATTATTGATTTATTTCCTGGTGGATATGAAAAGCCCATTAGAATTGATTTAGATGATATAAAAATTGAATCAATTAAATATTTTGATACAAACAATCAAATTACCTTTGGGGAATCAATCAAAGATATAATTTACGTAGTACCTATAAATAATATAGTTTTTTCAAAAGAAAGAATTATATTTTTTAGAAAAAAGTATAGAGAAATTTTTGAAGGAAACCCTAACAATAGTGAAATATATTCATCTATAAGTAACGGATTAATACCACAAGGTTTTCAAAACTACTTTCCTTTACTATACGATTATACTGAAACAATGTTTGACTATATAAAAGATATAAATAATGTCTTTATTTTTGACACAGTTAATAAAAAACTTGATCATCATCATGAAATTATTCAAGAAAAGTACAAAGAATTCACAACTGAAAATAATTCTTATTTAAAACCAGATCTACTTTTTTTAGAGAACTCTTTTTTAAAAAAGAGTTTACAATATATGAATCCAATAAAAATTTATAAAGAAAAAATTCTTAATAAAAATTCGTATAACTTTAATATTTCTTCTGTTCCAGATATTTCAATAAAACCATATCTTCAAAATAGTTTAAAAGATTTAGATTTATATATTAAAAAAAATTCTTATGTTGTTCTTTTTTGTGAAGATTATAAAAAAATTACGCAGCTTAAAGATATTTTTGAAAGCAATAATCTACCTTATAAGGAAATTACTAAGCTTGATGACATAAGCACAAATAACTTTAAATTTTACATTATTAGAGGATATATTAATAATTCATTTAAAATTAATGATATAAATATATCTTTTATTACAAATAAAGATATTCTAAAAGAAAAAATTCAACAAAGGCAAATACGTAAAAGTTCTAGATCCTCATTTTTTATAGATCAACTTAAAAACTTAGATATAGGCTCTCCTGTAGTACATGAATACCATGGTATAGGCAGATATGATGGATTAAAATATCTTGATGCAGCTGGAATAACCAATGAATATCTCACCATAATATATGAAGATAATGACAAGTTATATGTACCGGTATCTTCGCTACATTTAGTTAATAAATATAATACAACTGATGATGAAACAGCACCGTTACATAAACTTGGGGGTTTTTCATGGGATGCCGCAAAGAAAAAAGCAACTAAAAAAGCTTACGATATTGCGACAGAACTTTTAGAGATTAATGCAAAACGTGCGCTAAGAAAAACCATAAAATATGATATAAACGAAATTGAATACAATCAATTTTCCAGCGAATTTATATATGATGAAACTGAGGATCAAGAAAATGCAATTAACGATGTATTATCGGACTTAACATCTGAAAAATTAATGGATAGATTAGTTTGTGGAGATGTAGGTTTTGGAAAGACTGAAATTGCGTTAAGAGCTGCATTTATTTGCACATCAAATTTTAAACAAGTTGTAGTATTATCTCCAACAACATTACTTGCAGAACAACATGAAAAAACATTTAGAAATAGATTTAAAAACTGGCCTATTAATATACGATGCTTATCAAGATTTAAAACGAAAAAGCAACAAGAAGAAATAATATCAGAAATAGAATCTGGACATTGCAATATAATTATTGGAACTCATAGAGCAATACAAAAAGATATAAATTATAAAGATTTGGGTCTGTTAATTATTGATGAAGAACAAAAATTTGGGGTTAAGCACAAAGAATTTCTAAAGAAACTAAGAAATGAAGTTAATGTTTTAACATTAACAGCAACTCCTATTCCCAGAACATTAAATATGTCTCTTGGAGGTATAAGAGATCTTAGTATTATTGCAACGTCACCAGAAAATAGAATGCCAATAAAAACATATATTTCCAATTGGAAAAAACATGTTATCAAAGAAGCTTGTGATAGAGAAATTAATCGAGGGGGGCAAGTTTTTTTCTTGCACAATAGAGTTAATGATATAAATCTTATTTATAATGAACTGCAGGATCTTATGCCCGCATATTCCATAAAAATTGCTCATGCGCAAATGAGCTCAATGCAATTAGAAAAAATAATTTTAGAATTTTATAATAAAAAATTTAATATTCTTTTATCAACAACAATAATTGAAAACGGTATTGATATAGCAAATGCAAATACAATTATTATTAATAAAGCAGATAAGTTTGGTCTTTCTCAGCTTCATCAAATTAGAGGCAGAGTTGGAAGAAGCAATAAACAAGCTTTTTGCTATTTACTTGTGCCTGATAAAAATCATATTACAGAAAGTGCAAAGAAACGATTACAAGCATTAGAAAGCATGGAAGATTTAGGTTCAGGGTTTTCTATAGCATCAAGAGATCTAGAAATTAGGGGAGCTGGAGCACTTTTGGGCGAATCTCAAAGTGGTGATATGCAAGAAATAGGCTTTTCACTTTATAATCGCATACTAACAAAAGCTATTTCATCATTAAAATCTGGCAAACTTCCAAATCTTGATAACCCTCTAGATTCAATCACAGAAATTGATATAAATGAAATTGCAATAATACCTGAATCATATATTAGTGACATAAATCAAAGATTAATAATGTATAAAAAGATTGCAAATGCAGAAAATAAAGACGAATTAAATAATACGGTTATGGAGCTTATAAATAGATTTGGAAATCTTCCTAATGAAATTAATAATTTAATAGATATAACAAAAATGAAGATTAAATATTCTAAAATTGGCATAAAAAAACTAACGATAACCTCAAAAACTCTTAAAATTTCATTTCAGGATGACGCTAAAATAAGCAATGATAACTTAATAAAATTTATAAATAATAGTCATAATAATGTATCATTTACCAAGGATAATGTATTAATATATAAAAAAGAGTTTAAAGACATAAGAGACAAAAAAATAGTTATAACGAATATAATAGAAAACATAAAATGAGACATTTCAAAATTATAAACTTCCTATTGTTAATTTTATTTTCAAGTTTCTTGTATGCTGAAGAAAAAAATGATAATGAAAACTTATACCAAATAAAGTTAATTATGTTTTCTCATGACCTATCAAACTATAATGAATATGATGAAAATTATATAAATGATAAGTTTGAAAATATAAATAGCGTTGAAATAAAAAAAAATAATTGCCTAATAAATAATGATAATAATTGCATCAAATATGATTATGATTATAAACTTGAAAATTTTAATGATTATAAAGATAAATTAATAAAAAATGATGAAGTCAAATTATTGAGTCATCTTGAATGGATCCAAAATATTAATTCAAAAAATATTGTTAAAATTAAAAGTGGTTATGATTATAGTCAGGAAATAATTGATGAGGAAATTCTAATCAACGACATTGACATTCTTAGTTCTGGTAAAATTACCAAATATGAAGGATATGTTTCTGTAATCAAGAAAAAATTCTATGAAATTAATATAACATTGTATGAAAGAAAGAAAATGAAGCCACCAGGTTTCTTTTCTGAGGAATTTTTAACTTCAAAAAAATATCATCTTTTCCAAAAGATCAAATTAAATAAGATTTATTATATTGATAGAGATAATTTTGGAATACTAATAAGTTTAAGCAAAATTCCTAGTAATTAATTATTCTTCTCTAATTTCAACTCTAGTTGGGAAAGCAATTTCTGCTCCATTTTTATCAATTATATCGCCAATCTTCATCAAAACATCTTGCTTAATTTCATGATATTTCGCCCATTCTGTTGTGTCAGCGTATGTAATTATAAAGAAATCTATCGAGCTATCATTATAACTATCAAAATTAACTATTGTAGTTTGCTTATGATCAATATCTCCATGAGATGCTATCATTTCTTTAACTTCCTTAACTATAGTTAACATTTTTGGTAAATCTTTATATCTTAATCCTATTACCTCTCTAATTCTCCTATGAGTCATCCTCGAAGGGTTCTCAACAACAATATTCATAAAAATAGAGTTTGGTATATATATTACATTTTTTCTAAAATTTCTTATAGATGTCTGTCTCCAACCAATATTTTCTACAGTACCTTCAATATCTCTATCTGGTGATCTTATCCAATCACCTTTTCTGAACGGTCTATCTAGGTATATCATCAAACCACCAAAAAAATTTGCTAGCATGTCTTTTGCGGCAAACCCAACAGCTACACCACCTATGCCACCAAAAGCTAAAACCCCAGATATACTAAAACCAAATGTTTGAAGGATAATTAAACCAGAAGTAATTATTACGGAAAGCCTTATAATTTTAGTTATTGCTTCATAAGTAGACTCGTCAACATCGATATTGTTTTTTTTATTATTAATAATAATAGCCTGTTGAAAGTTTTTTGAAATATTTAAAATAAATAATGCTATTACTAAAATAATTCCAGCTTTCTTAATGCTAATTAAAGCATCATTAGATATACTAAAATACTTAATATCATTATTAAAAGCCTCAAGTGTAAAAATAACACCTAAAATCCAAACAAGCATAGTTAGTGGTCTATATATAGAATTTATAACACAATCATCCCATATATTATTAGTTTTACTAAATTGTTTTCTTAAGGTATTTAGCACAAGTCTAGTAAATAAATTAATCAAAATAATAATTATAATTATTATAAAAAATTTAATAATCCAATTATCAATATTTAAAAGTTGATTTATATCCATAGTTAATTTATATATTTATTTCTATTTGTTTTTTTTCTTCTATTTTTTGTAATTGTCCTAAAATTTTTGATCGATTTTTATCATAATCAATATTATTTTGAATTCTTTTTTTACTAAGCTTTACAATTTTATTACTTATCTCCTCACTTTGTTCTAGATACACATTATCAATAATATCTACAACCTTTTCTCTATTGTTACATATAAAAATACAATCACATCCTGCATTTATTGCTTTAGTAAGATTTTGATCTATACTTCCAAATTTTTCTAGTGCTTTCATTGATAAATCATCAGAAAATATTAGTCCTTTATATCTTAAATCATTTTTTAATATCTGTAACCACTTTAAAGAAATTGTTGGTGGATAACTATCTATATATTTGTATAATACATGCGATGTCATTATCCCCTCTATATCTTTATCTATAGCCATTTTATATGGAGCTATATCGTTACCATAAATTGTTTTAAAATCTCTATTATCTTCCGGAAGCTCAACATGTGAGTCTGTCTTTGCATAACCATGCCCTGGATAATGTTTGCATATGCTTGCAATACCAATTTCTTTAGCACCTTTAATAAAGTATTCAGCTAACTCTGAAACAATTTTGTGACTTTTAGCAAAACATCGCCTAGACATCACATTACTTCTTTCATAATTTATATCTAAAACTGGCATTGTGTTTACATCTACACCTACTCTTCTTAACTCATAGCTTATCAACCAACCCAAATTTTTTGATAATTCTAATGATGAATAATCATCATCAATATATTTTTTTTCCAGTAACTCTATAGATGGTAGTGCAGTAAAACCTTTTTTAAATCTTTGTACCCTATCACCTTCTTGATCAACATAAACGATTAATGAGGGAGATCTTATTTTTTTTATGTCATCAATTAATAATGTTACTTGCTCGATAGAATGAAAATTTCTAGAAAATAAAATCACGCCACCAACATATGGATGTTTTAATAATTCAATATCATCGTTTGAGAGTTCAATATCATCTATATCTATTATTAATCTTCCTAATTTCACAATTATACCCAATAAATCTATATAATATTTATCATCATAATACAATAAATACACATCTTATATAAAAAAAATATATAAATGTTATTATAAAAAATATTACTAATTATTAAAGGATATCTGATGAAAGATGCAACTGTTAAAGAAATGATTAAAAATGCAAAAAAAGGACTTAATGAGTTTAGTGTTCATGAAGTTAAAGATAAGCTTAATTCAGAAGAATTTCATATTATTGACTTAAGAGATACTTCTGAGCTAATTGAGAATGGTATAATACCAGGTTCATATCACGCGTCTCGTGGGCATTTAGAATTTTTTGCAGATCCTAAATGTGAATATTACAAAGATTTTTTCAATAAAGAAAAAAATATTATTTTATATTGTCACTCTGGTGCAAGATCAGCTTTAGCAGCTAAAACTCTTAAGGAAATGGGATATAATAATGTTTCACATATGAGAGATGGCTTTAAAGCCTGGATGAAAGAAATAGGAATAATTGTTGATTTCGTTAAAACTTAATTTATTTGATTAAATTAAAAAATCTTAACTCTTATTTGAATCAATATCGCTTTGAACTTTCTTTGATATTTCTACAATTTGATCAAGCTGTTCATTTAATGAATCTAGGCTTTTGCTTATAGAAAATAAAATTAACATAATAACTATGCAAATTATCGTCAAAATTACTATCATCATTTTCACCTCCTAATATCTTAATAAAATGGCGGAGAGTGAGGGATTCGAACCCCCGGAACCTTTCGGCTCAACGGTTTTCAAGACCGCCGCATTCGACCACTCTGCCAACTCTCCACATATTTTAGGTCAATTATACATTCGTATATATTTACAAGTATGAAATAAAACGTTAATGTATACAAAATTAATCATGGAGCCTATATATGAATAATAGCAATACAACAGTAAGAGGACAAGCCAGAACCTCAGTTACAAACAAAGTTCTTAAAAATACATATATTCTTTTGTCTATGACATTGCTTTTTAGTGCTTTTACAGCATTAATCAGTTATATGATGAATATTTCTGTTATAAATCCTTTTATAACTCTTGGTTTATATTTTGTAACACTATATCTAACTACAAAAAATAAAAATAATATATCGGGTATATTCTGGGTTTTTTGCTTAACAGGAATACTTGGCTTCACATTGGGACCAATTTTAAATTTATATATAAACAATTTAAGTAATGGTTCAGAGATAGTGACAACTGCACTTATGCTCACCGGGATAATTTTCCTATCTTTGTCAGCATACGTCAATTACACAAAAAAAGATTTTAGTTTTATGGGTGGTTTTATTACATCTGGAATAATTTTAGCATTTACAGCGAGCATAATACTATTAATATCATCCATGATGGGTTACTACTTCCCAATAATGATGCTAGGAATATCTAGTTTGTTTGCCCTGTTGATGTGCGGACTAATTCTTTTCCAAACGAGCGCAATAATTAATGGTGGAGAACAAAACTACGTGATGGCTACAGTAACTTTATATATATCAATATATAATTTATTTACAAGTTTATTACATATTTTAATGTCATTCATGGGTAATAATGACTAAATATAAATAAGGAGGATAAATGCCAAAATATATAATAGAGAGAGAAATTCCTGATGCTGGAGAACTAACAACTGATGAGTTACAAGGAATTTCACAGAAGTCCTGCTCTGTTTTAAAGCAACTCGGAACAGAGATTCAGTGGGTAGAAAGCTATGTAACTAAAGATAAGGTTTATTGTGTTTATATTGCCCCTAATGAGGAATTGATAAAAGAACATGCTAAAGAAGGTGGTTTTCCTGCTAATAAAATCAGTGCTGTAACTAAGACAATAGATCCTACAACTTCTGAATAAATAGTAAACTACTCTTTAAGAAAAGAATTGAAAAATGTAATAAATTTTGGGTCATCCCAAGATTTTTCGCCCTCAGATTTATATAAAACCTTTCCATTTTTATCAACTAAAAATGTTGTGGGTATTGCCTGAACATTCCAGTTAGAGAGTTCCATTTTCTCGTCTAGTAATACAGTAAAATCAACAGAAGCTTTTTCATTAAGAAATTTCTTTACAACAGATTTATCTTGCCCAATATTTATTGCAATCATTTCAAAACTATTATTTTTTAAAAAAATTTTATTTAAATTGTTTAATGATGGTAATTCTCTTACGCATGGAGCGCACCATGTTGCCCAGAAATTTATTAAAATATATTTACCTTTATATTCATCAGAACTAACATATGCATTATCTAAGTTTGGTAAATTAAATTCTGAATTAATATTTTGACTAACTTTTGACATGGGTGCATCTACTTTTTGTGAGCAAGACACTAGGAAAAATAATATAAAAAATAAATTGATAATTTTCATAAACTATTTATTGTATCCCATATCTGTCTTATTTGCCCAATTTGGATCATTTTTAGTTAAATCTCCAACTGGTTCTGAAAGTGCATCCGCAATTAAAATATTAATATTTTCTCCAACTAACGAGTCTAAGAAAAGTTTTAAATTATTCTTTTCCTCTTTTGATAAATTGAGCTTTTTAATTAAAGGGCTTAAAAGGTCGTTTTTTATACCGCCTTCATTATAAAACTCAATAACATCTTCAAGAGTACTAAAAACTCCATTGTGCATGTACGGTGCAGTTAGTGAAATATTTCTAAGTGTTGGTGTACTAAATAACCACCTATGAGAAGGGTTTTCGGTAATACTATAAAGACCCAAGTCATTAGTTTTCTTTTGCTGATTTACGCTATTAATAATATTAGTATCAACATCCACATACTCACCTGGTGCTAATTGAACCCTTGTTTTTTTCTTTTTAAGTAAGCCCATTGATTCAGCATAGCCCACACCAGTATTATGAAGTTTATTATCAAAGAAAAGTGCCTCTTTATTTCCTATCAAATGACAACTTACACAATTACCTTTGCCTACAAAAACTTCAAAACCTTTTTTTACATTTTCAGATACAGCTTCATCGTCTTTCCCGTAATACCATTTATCAAAATTTGAGTTAGCAGATATTAAAGATCTCTCGTAGCTTGCAATTGCTTTGCCAAAAGTTTCCATATTAATACCCTCGCCATTAAAAGCTTCATTAAATAACTTTTCGTAACCTGGTATTAGTTTTAATTTTTTTATAGTGAAACCAAATGATGGCATAGCCATTTCTGAATGAGCAAGTACTGGTTGCCAAACTTGATTCTCTAGTGAATATTCTCTTGCGTCGTGAAATAAAAATTTTTTATAAGCTACATTAAGCAATGTTGGAGTATTTCTCAAATTTGATCTACCTTCTATACCAACGGCAGTTTTAATTTCATTGCTTGTAAAACCCTGTTCTGGCACGTGGCACATCCCACATGACATAGTGTTATTTAGAGAAATTCTTCTGTCAAAAAATAATTTTTTTCCAAGTTCTATTTTTTTTCGTGTGATTGGATTATTATCGGGAATCTCAATTAAAGATAACCCAAGTTGTTTTGTTGTAACGTATTTAATTAAATCAGCTTTTTTCCCTTGTCTGTCATCTAAGCTAAGAGAATTTGTCTCGTAGTCTTTTGAATCATAACCATCTTTATTATCACCTGCTCCAGTGTATTCAATACTTTCATTTGCAAAAGAAATTTGACATAAAAATAGGAATAAAATTATTAAAAATAAATTTAATATATTTTTCTTAGCATATGTCTCACTCATTATCTAATAATAAAGTTTTTATGTCGTTTATCAATAGTTCTGCATGGAGAAAATCTACATTGTACACATTTCTTATAAGTTTTTTATCATCTATTAAGAAAACTCTTAATAGATGAGATTCAACACCATTATATGACCCATCTTCATTATATTTTCTAATTACTGGTTGGTCATAGCTACTCAAAATTGGTTCTAGCTCCTCTAATGAATTTGTTGTTAAAAAATCCCAGTCTGCGTCTATAAAACTTAAATTTTTACCGTATAAATGCATGATTTCTGGAGTATCATATTCTGGATCAAAACTTAGACTAATCATTTTAAGATTTTTAGCTATTTCTTTACTATTTTTTATTTTTTCTTGAATTTTATAAAAAACAGAAGTTGCAAGAGGACATCCATTAGTGTCTGTGCAATTGCTGTAAATGAAGCTTAATAAAGTTATCTTATTATTCATTATGTTGTGCAAACTATTCTCATTTCCTTTTTCATCTATAACTTTCCCATCGCCAGACTTCCTAATATTATAGAGAGTATATGTTCCAGGCTTTGGTAAATCATATCCAAGATTATCTCTCCATCCTATTGCAAGATTGTTTCTTTCATTTTGAATCATGCTTCTTTCTTCTGCTAAATTATTATCAGCGAATAGATGTGATGAAAAAAAAATTGTTATAAGTAGTGCAATAATTTTATACATAATAAATAATCTAATAAAATAAAAAAAGGCTAACATTTGTTAGCCTTTTAATTTTAACACTTTGTTTGTAATTAATAAATTACTTATCAAGCATTGTTACTTCTTTATTTTTACTTTTACTTGAATATAAAGAATATGCTCCAAATCTCATTTGATGCGCTCTTCCTAATTTTTCTTTATAAAAGTCTATTGTCCATTTATGAGTAAGCTCGAGTTTTTCTTCATCCCAATCGTAAAGTTTTACCCATTGCTCATCAGCTTCACCAGTTTTATCCCAGTTACCTAGTAAAGATGTAGAAAAGTAAGCTCTTTTTCCGTCCCAGCTTTGCGAAATCATATTAACCTGAGATCCAATTTGTTCTTCATATTTTTGAACTGGATTGAATGGATCTGAGATATCAAAGTATCTAGCTTTTCCATCCATAAATGTATCAACCCATAAGCCCTTGTCGTCAGATGTAATTGAAATATCAACTGGTAATGGAACTTTTGATGCGTCACCGATATCAGCAACTGCTTTTCCTTGCCATTCACCATTATCATCTTCATATATTAACCAAATTTTTGATGTTAAGGCTGTTGTTGTGAAACAGTAATTATTATTTGCTCCCCAAGCACATCTAATTTCTAATGGAGCTCCTGGAACATCAATAACTTTTTTTGGTTTTCTTGTGTGAAGATCCCATACAACCATTGTGTTACCGAATCTTTTCATTGCCTCACCATCTTGCAACATTTGACCAAAATCCATCATATAATTAGACCACCCTGTAAATGATGAAGTTAACATAATGTTTCTTCTTGGTTGTACACGTACATCATATCCATAACCATCAGCATATTTACCTTCTTTTACAGCCCCTCTTAAGTCGCTGTCTGTAGGTAGCCAATGTGTGGCGATAAATTCACCTTTACTGTTATATTCAGCTAAAGCTGTTCTTCCGCCGTTATCTGTATTGTTAGATAAACCAGATACCATAATTCTTCCTGGTAACGCATAGAACGTATGAGGACCTACTACTCCACCAGTTTTTTCTACAAAGTCAGTAATTACTTTGTGCAAAGTAGGTTTTCTTGGATTTGTATGAACATCAAAAATAAATATTTTGTTACTATCTAAGCCTCCAGCCCACAAATAATGTCTGTCATCACTTAATCCAGAGTGGTGTGCTTCATTTCTACCACCTACTGAAAGAACACTCACTACTTTAGCGTAAGTCTTTGATTTTGGATTAACATCAATTGTTACAAGCTTATCTTGCTCATCACCTAGGCCTTCAACACCAAGAGTCCAAACATAAACATAATCCTCTTGACCAACGATTTTAGCCATATAAGGAGACATACATGTCTCATCAGCTACAGTTACTGAACTTGCAGCAAACATAATAGCTCCTAGTATAGAAATCCCAAATTTTCTTAAATCCATAGTTTTCCCTCTTTCGTTTATAGTTCTTGAATATCATATTATGAACGATTAAGCTTTGAGGTCAAGACTATAAGATAATATTCATTTATTAAATTAATTTTGAATAGCTTTTTCAAAATAATTAATATTTTGCACAAAATTATAAATTAAGGGAAATAAATTATGAAAATCAATAACTTAAGACATTATATTAAATTTATATTATTAACAGTTATGTTAGTTGCTAATGGATCAGTAAATGCTGAAATTGGAGGAGATTTTACTTTAAAAGATTATAATAATAATGAATATAAATTATCAGATTCTGAAAAGATTAAGATCATTTTCTTTGGCTTTCTAAATTGCCCTGATATATGCCCAACCGCACTTTCTGAAGTATCTAGCTTGTTAAAAAAACTAGAAAAATTATCAGATAACATTGAACCTATATTTATAACTGTAGACCCAACTAGAGACACGCCTAAATTACTTAAAAATTATTTAACTTTTTTTGACGAAAGAATAGTTGGCTTAACTGGCACTCAAGAACAAATTGAAAAAGTTTCAAACCAATATCATGTTTATTATA
>Ga0181568_10001589_pt1 | contig 20830 bp, 21 predicted proteins | sample 101ome_20_FD_133758 | JGI IMG/M metagenome (GOLD analysis project Ga0181568, IMG submission 133758) | Coastal salt marsh microbial communities from the Groves Creek Marsh, Skidaway Island, Georgia - 101404AT metaG (megahit assembly) | ecosystem: Environmental > Aquatic > Marine > Intertidal...
CCAGGAGCTGTGGGGCACAGTGGTGGTAATACGACCAACGAGCTCCCCAGCCTCACCACCAGGAGCCCAACGGACGTTCTTCACACACCACTCCTTGATAGCCAACTTCTTCCGGTCCGCGGTCATACGCTTGATAAATGGGAGCTCTTTCTTCACCTCCTTCTCCCATTTCTGAACCTCCGCCCACACCTGGTGCATGCTCCTCAAATAATCAAGAAGATGATCCCTGACCATTTGAATAGCGACTTGTCGGCGTGCTCGCTCGTTGTAGTCGCTGTCATAGCCACTGTCATCGTCACTGTTGCTGTCCTCCTCCTCGGAGGAGTAGTAGAAGGAGTCCTCGTGGAATGGTTTGTCGCCGTTGAGCTTGTCGTGGATGCGTTTGAGTTTGTCAGCCATGTCCAAGTACATACCATCTCCGATCTTGCCGGAGATGTCGTCAAGGCAGGCCATAAGACTTTGGAGATCTTCCATGTTGGTTGTTTTTTTAGTTGAAAATCAACAACTTTAGATTCTACTTAGGCGTCTTAAATCTAAAAGTGAACAACTTGGTCAACGATTGTTGTTGGAGTTGGAGTTCCTACGATTGTTGTTGGAGTTTGAGTTGTTATTATTGGAGTTGTAACTGGGGTCAACATTACGTTTTTCAGACCGAGTAGGACGTCTCATTTGTACGAACTTAATATTGTTTGAGTTCGAATTTGAGTTAGAGTTGTTATTGTTATTGTTACTGTTAGAGTTGGCGTTACGGTTACCTCGGGGTGACCGACCGGTATGTACCCAGTTAAGTACATCAGTAAGAGACCATGATGGATCAATTTTGTCGTACCCACTCCAACTCGCTTTTAACGTCTTAGTTTTAAAAGTTCCGTCACGATCGGGGAGTAGGAGCTGTCCCCTCCACAGTTTAAGCGGCTTTCCAGTTTTAGATTCGGTGGTCATGGTATACGGGAAGGTTTTCGAAAAATATTTCCATTTAGCAGTTTTACGTTTACTTTTGGGTGTATACTTATGAAGCATGCCCCAAATAAACTTCTTAATGAAAGCAATACGTTTACGAGGATCATTAGGTCCAGGGTTTTTGGTAAGACCAATTGCCAACATCATAGCGTAGATAGATTCCATGTAACAGAAATGGTGTTGTGAAAGTTCATCGAATTGTGAAAGCTTGAATGCCCCCTTTGCGACGACTTTACCATAAAGCCTTTCAATTTGTTTTCCATAACCATTACGTCCTTGGCCATTATAATTTTCATTCAAAAAATTAGTATAATTGGTTGCTACAAAACCACCCGAGGGTTGTATTTGTATAACTTCGATATTCCCATCCGGGCGGTTGCGGACTTTTGCTTTACATCCAAATATAGAGCGTACTGCAGGAATATCCCAAGTTGTCGCAGACTTTAGGGGTAGTCTATTATTTCCATTGGTTTTCGTCCATTTTCTTGCCACATTTTGAAATTTGGAACCACCATCTCCATACATAGAATCATATACGCGCACCTTACCGTTTTGGTGCTGTAAGTGTATGAGACCATAGTGACCCGATCCATTTCCAAAAGTTTCACTAACTAATATGAAGTTTTCGTGATGGTCTTGGGGGTACTTCTTTCTCTGTATATTGAGGTTATTCTTGGTAGTTTTGATTTGATACGATATGTATCCACGAGTTCCAATAATATCTTTCATGATTTGCTCGAATAGACCCTTGGCTTGAAGATATGTCTTGGCGATTTCAGAAGCATTCTCAATAGCGAGAAGGCTAATAGCGGCGTGTTGACCTTTCCCCATCTTACCTTCATTTGCCTTTTGTCCCGCCAGTTTTTCTATATAATCATTCTGTTGAAAATTGACATTCTTCTCACCAATAGCTTTCAGAAGTTGAGTGCGATTTTTACCCGCTGGTAATAGCTTGACTGGTGTGGGCCTGTTACTCATCTGGTATAAACAAAGATAATTCTATTCACTCAACTCAACCCGTACAACCGTTGTGGTAATCTCATGTGTTTGTGGAGGGTAGTAAGCACCAGGTTCAACCGGTTCATCGTGGTCAGTAGCCGCCCACTCTGCGTGCAACTGTTCTAAAAACGCACTAAGACCCTGATACTCCTCGTCAATCCATTCCGGTGGTTGGCCACTGGTTACGGGTGTGGTGGGTTCATATACCGGTGGTCCATCCCTTTGTGGGTCATAATCACTGATCCAAAGAGGTTGGTTTTGATCCAAGAGAAACGGAGGAGGTTTAACCCTTTGCCGCAACTCTTTGATCGTGTTACACATCTCCAGATAGTCCCCTTCAGGGATCTTATCCGAATTTTTATCAATAAGATCTATGAGTTTATGAAATAAATCCATCTTATTACCAATCTACTACCGCATCACTTAGGTTCCTAAAAGATGAAGACGCCTTTTTTACATGCTTCTCCAAGTCCTCAAACTCACAAATGAGATCCGTGATGTCCGTATTCATATACATAGCTTCTCGGATCTTTCCAACCAATGCTACAACTTTCACATAATTCTTGTGAATGTGGTCCGTCAACTTTATGGATGATAACAACTTTTTACACTTCATAAGGAGGATTTCCAAATTTTGCCTTCTTTCATACAGAGTTGGGGCACGAATCTCAATGTACCGCTTTTCACCACATTCATTTGTAGCTTCAATAACTTCACCGTTGATTAGCCTCTCAACTAAGCTTTCTTGCTGCTGAATAGGTCTCGGGGCAACGAAGTTGACAATCGATTGTAGGAAACCGAACGGCATTTTTTGGGTGCAGGGGGTGGTTCAACTGGTGTGGTACAGTAAAGAACTTCTTCCCAGATCTTTCTTTGAACGTCTGGGCAAAGTGGAGCAGTCGCTTGAAGAAAGGCGATTCTGAGTTCGTCTGTAGCCAAACCAGGGATTCCGAGGGGATACAGGGAGTGGGCAAAAATGCCGTTGATAGGGATGATGTATTCGCTCATTGTTAATTTTTTAGATATTTTTAGTCCGACTTAGGTGTCTCATCCGACGGTTCGTCATCTTCGTCATCACTTGGGTAAAGCTGATTATTCTTCCAATCTTCGCGGTCGAGGGCTATCTTCTGAAGTTCAATGTCAAGCCATACACGGTGGGGAGCATCCCAAATAGCACTCTTAATCCACTTGAACACATTGGTAGCGTAATCGGGACCCATAGAAAACATGGTCTGGCAGATAGCCGGGATCCAGTTGTGGGAGATCATTTTTTATTAACTTTAGTAGCCATTTTTTTATACCCCTTCAATTCCTTAAAAACATCTACAGCTACGATAGTAAATAAAGTTGTGTTCATCCCTATCGTAAACTTTGCAATGGGTGGAACTGGCATACTTATATTCATGAAAAAAATGATTCATTTTTTTTGTGGGATAACATTAGATATGGGATTAGAAGACGTACCCAAAAAGGTTCAGTATGTGATCCTCGAATCACGCTTTGTAAACGGAACCAATAATGCATTTTCACTTGATCTAACCCTAGAGTCAAATACTCATGTTGAAGATATGAGTAGGGTCATAGGAATCAAGATGGTGGATTTCTACATCACACAGATTGGTGTGAATGACGCCAGTCTTAATACTGATGTGGCTAAATTTGTTGACATTGTATGCCCGGATGTTCCCAAAGTTGCACAAATGTTGGATGAAAGAAATGGGCAAATCTTAGCCCGTGTGCCCCTAGAGAGACACTTCGTGGGTAGTAATGGAATATTGATGCGAGATAAACAATGGAAAAGCTTTAATCCACCAACGAGATACTTCAATCCTGTATCTATAAAGAAGTTGAATTTCAAAATATTTGAACAACAAGATGACGGTGATTACTTACCTCTTAAATCTGATGCGCAATGGTCAATGACTCTTGAGATTACCACTGTAAATGTGAAAGAAAAGCCTGTAAACAAAGAAGTTCAAATTCTTGAGATGTTGGGTAAATTGTTACAAAAACTTGAAACACTCAATCAAAATGTTCAAAAGTTGCCCGATAAACCCCCAGAGGAAAACCCTAAAAAATACTCTTTTGGTTTTCTAGTAGCAATCCTAGTAGCATTGTTCGGGGGATTTTTGTGGTGGGTAAATAAAAGTTCTGCGTAAAAAGTATGGGGGGTAGAAAGGGTCGTAACAATTTGAAATTTTCACTTTCATCGTCGTATGACGAAACTGATTATTATTTTGAAGAAGAGATGGACATCCAACCTGTCCATCCAACTGTAACACCAAAAAGTGAAAATCAAAAGAACTATAACAGAGCTTTGTACAGTATTAGTAAACCAATGGTTTTTGCTATCGGTCCAGCCGGAACGGGTAAGACGATGCTCGCGTGTTATGCCGCCGTAGCTGGGTACAACGATAAGACGTTCAAAAAGATAGTATTAACCCGACCCGTTGTATCAGTAGAAGAAGACATCGGTTACCTACCAGGAACTCTCGAAGAAAAGATGGATCCATGGACAAGACCTATCATGGATGTGTTTAGTGAATTTTACAATCAAAGTGAAATTCAGTACATGATTAAGGAAAAGATCATCGAGATATGTCCTTTAGCGTATATGAGAGGAAGAACATTTAAGAATGCTTTTGTAATTGCTGATGAAATGCAGAATTCAACACCGAACCAAATGAAGATGTTGTTGACGCGAATAGGTGAAGGCTGTAAAATGATTATTACTGGTGATCCTAGACAACATGACAGAAAGTATGAGGACAACGGTCTAAAAGATATCTGGACAAAGTTGGAAGGAAAGAACCATAAACGTATTGAGTGTATAACATTTGATTTTACCGATATAGAAAGAAGTCCCATCGTGCGAGATATTCTCGAAATTTATGGTGACAAGTAATACTAATACACAGATGGAAGTTGGAACAATCATGTCTGTATTAGCACTGTGTTCGGGGACACCCCTCGAGCCTCTACCACTTTTGTATATCATGGCCTCGGCTCGTTGGGCCTACGGAGCTGATAGATACCTTGACGGTAAAACTGAGGATACACCTGAATCTATAGCCGCAGCTCTTCTCATCGCAAATCTGATACTCTGGTACGCAGATCAAACCAAGTATGTAGCACCAGAGATTCTTTCTATTTTGTTGTATCCCTCATTCAAACAAAATTTACCATTACTTAAACCCTTTTATGTAGGGACATTTTGGGCGGGAGCTATCAGTGTTGTACCGCATCTCATAGCTCACACGGATATAATTGAAGATCAAGTTATTGCGATGGGACTTCTCGCATCAAGTGTATCAAATTCAGCGGACATAGAGGATGTAGAGGATGATATACAAAATGGAATTTACACAATTCCAGCTCGCTTTGGGGTACTACCCACTAGAGCGCTTTCAGCTGGTCTGTTTTTAGGTTCAGTGTACAAAAGTGGAATTATTCCTCACGTGATTCCCAATCGTCAACGCTATCGAAAGCCTCGTCCCCGTATAGGTCTTCCAGGATTTCAAGCGTCTCTTGTATGTCCTTCATAGATGACTTGGCTGAACGCATGTTCCATTGAGCAAGTTTCTTGAGCTTAGCCTGACCACGCCTATACTTCGAAACTTGTTCCCTGAGACGATGAACCTCTACGGGATCAAAATACTCGGGTTTGTGCACTACAAATTGACGCTTTCGAATGTGCTTGGGTCGCTTAGACTCATTGTTGGCGGTGTTATAAATACGGACGGGAGTAATACACAGAGTATTCATGATATTTATAACACGGTTTACAACTTTATATAACTTAATTGGGTTTATTTAAGCTTCGGGAGAAGCGGGCTTTTTCTTAGCGGGAGCCTTCTTAGCGGGAGCCTTAGCAGCGGGAGCCTTAGCAGCGGGAGCCACCTTGGTATTGCAGTTACACTCACACTTGGGACCGATAGGGCCAGCTGGACCAGCGGGACCAGTCTTACCAGTTGGACCGGTGGGACCATGAGGTCCGGCGGGGCCGGGAGGACCCTGGGGGCCAACACCACCCGAACCACCACCGACACCACTGTCAACCATCTTTAGGAGAAGGTTGAAAAGACGGGTCTTATCGAGGCGGACACTTTGCATCTCCTGTTCAATTTCTTGGCGAAGTGAAGACATGTTACTATATATAAAAGAAAGATTATCTTTAAACCTAGATGATTATCATAGGCCCACACGCAAAAACGGGTATTGGCCAACATGCCATGAAGTACGTGAAATTGTTCTTACCTGATGGATCGTACTATCAACTTGGTAAAGAACTTCCCGAAGCAGATAATGGCCTGATATTTGTAATTCCAACCCCTGATCAGGTTGAGTATATCAAGTACGCAAAAACGAGGGTAAAAAATCTAGCCTGTATGACCGTTTGTGAAACTGAAACCGTTCATGAAAATTATGGACTTATCATGAATGAATTTAAGCGTGTAGCAGTTCCAAGTGAGTTCTGTAAGCGGGTTCTCTCTCGACAGTTTCCAGACAATGAATTTTATGTGATTCATGCTCACATTCCTCAACCAAAGGAAAAGCCTTACACCTTCTACCACATTGGAAACATCATGGATCAAAGAAAGAAGTTTAGGGATATTTTACAGGCTTTTGCGAGACTAAATGAACCCAATACCCGTCTCGTTGTAAAGGCTACATGTAATCAAAATGTACAGATCCCATTCCCGAGAGTTGAAGTTACAAATGATATGTTAACGGATGAAGAAATGGATAATCTTCATAATAGATGTGATTGTTATGTGAGCTTCTCTCATAGTGAAGGTGTAGGGATGGGTGCTGTTGAGGCTGCGATGCGAAACAAACCCGTGATCATTACGAATTATGGAGGCGCTCCGGAATATATCAAAACACCGTATACAATTGATTGTGGACTTCAAGAGTTGGAGAATGATGACTTTCTCTTCAAAAAGGGTATGAAATGGGGTAGCCCAAATTTTGACCAACTCTTGGAGTTCATGAGACATGCATACGAGAATCGTGTTAGAGAGATGGATCACACTCATACACGAGAATTAGTAGGTAGGGAGAACGTCTTGAGGGAGTTTGTTATCAATGTAAACGGTGGCGAAAACAATAAGACCGATGAGGATGGTACCGTTCATGATTGAATCTTTTTGTGCGATTAAGTACATGATAAGATCGTCAATGAAACTAATACCAGTCGGTTTGGTGACGATGCGAGGAACAAGGCTGCTTATGATGAGATAAAGGGACATCGCGATTATAACAGGTCTGAGACTTTCTTGGTCAAACATAATATCCTTTACATTATCTAGTGATTTTAATTTTGCTACCAATGCTACCCTTATCAATACGATGCTTTTTGCAGAAGCACCCACACACAGCCTTGAATGAGCAAGGCTTTCCCGCCATAGTTGTAGCTTGGCAAAGTTTGACTTGGTTGCGATGCTCCGTTACAGCCACCGGAGCCTTCTCAAGTAGCACAATTTGCCTACTGTCCTTCTTAGCCTCATGCTTTTTGTAGGACATTTTCATTTTCCAAGTGGCATCCGCCAAACTGATGCATTTGTCATTTGCCTCAACGATGCGATACATTTTCATTGCATCTTTGAGACATTGGTTCCAGAGTTCGTCGCGTTTGATCTCCATCTTTATGGAATAAGTTGATTTTTACAATTAACAGATCTCACTTAGGTACTCAAACTTCATCACCTATTTCCGCTAAATATAAATCCACCCGACCCGTGAAATCTGGGAACTTTTCGGTAGTCTGTTTTGTCACCATATCTTGTACATTAGTGACATGTTCCACAAACTTCTTTACATCAATACCAGTGGCGTTATGTATTTGACTATCTGAGACGATATCCTTTAACGCATATAGATAGGCCACAGCGTAGTTTGCGTGAAGAATGGCTATAGCTGGGGACTTGTCCTGCTGGGCAGCAGTAGCGTAGCGGGCAGATTGCCTCACCAATTTCTTGATGGACTCTTTCATACCCCTAGACTTATTTTGCATCACCAATATGAGAATAAATATGGCGATTATGAAGAATGTATACATATCTTCTTAAGATACCTAAAGAAAAATTATCACTTTAATTTATGACAGTAGACAAAGATCTACTCATAGTAATGAATACAATAGATGAGACTAGAGATCACATGTCAGAAGGACAATATTTGAAAACATGTGATGCGTTAAAACGGGTACACAAGAAATTACAAAGACCATCTTTACCTGTACTGAATGAAATACAAATTCCAATGACAAAGAGGGTGATGTATTTATTTACGGTAACTATATCTGTCGTGAAAGTTATAGAAGCTATTAAAAAGAAGATTACCACATAGGTCATGTTCAATATATTCATGTTGATACCACCATATATGGTGTTTCAATACTGTTTTTACAAGTTTGGTGCCTAAGTTAGAGATTTGATTTGTAATAATATCAAGAAAACATGGAGAAAGTTGAGAAACTCACACACACCGCACATGTTCTCAAGAGACCTGATTCATATGTCGGTCCAGTAGACCCGAGTACTGAGGCTTATTGGATTCTCAACGGTAACAAATCAAAGTTTGAGAAGAAGAACCTCAAGTATTCCCCAGCTCTCTTGAAAATATTTGACGAGATCCTCGTGAACGCAATTGATCGGAATAGCCTTCACCCCAAGAATGTAACAGCCATCTCCGTCTCCATCGACAAAGAGACTGGCGCAGTTACCATTGAAAATAATGGACCCCTAGGGGGTATTGGTATCCAGTTCAACGACAAGGAGAATGTTTGGAATCCTGAACTCGTATTTGGACATCTCCTAACAAGTACCAACTATGATGACAATCAAAAGCGGATTGTGGGAGGCCGTAACGGATATGGAGCCAAGTTAACGAATATTTACTCATCGGAATTCGCTGTGGTCATCAAAGACCACGAAACAAAGCAAATGTATACCCAAAAGTGGTCCAGAAACATGTCCGCATGTGAACCACCAAAAATAAAAAAACATGCGGGAGCTACATCATCCGTAGCTGTGACTTTCACACCAGATTGGGCGCGTTTTAAGATGTCTAAAATGGACAACTCCATCTATAAGATCTTCCAAAAGAGGGTCTGGGATGCGAACATCTGTACGACTCCTAATTGTAAAGTCAAGTTCAATGGTGAAGCTCTTCCCAAACAGAGTTTTGAAGCTTATGCGAAAATGCACACTGGTGTAGACAATGTGCACTGCGCCACCACAGATCGCTGGTCAGTGTGCATTGGTCCATCTGAGGATGGAATGCAACAGGTATCGTTCGTTAACGGCATATGTACCACTAAGGGTGGTACGCACGTGGATCACGCAGCTTCGCTTGTAGCTACAGGGATCATCGAAGATATGGCCAAGAAAATCAAGCTCAGACCTCAACAGGTCAAAAATACCTTCGCAATCTTCGTGAAGGCAACCCTTGAGAATCCAACCTTCTCGAGTCAGGTCAAATCTGAGTGTACCCTAAAAGTTCAGGACTTTGGTTCTAAGTTTGAAATGCCCAAAACCTTTGTCAAGAATGCTCTTAAAACGGGTATTTCCGACGAACTCACGGCTCTCTCGAAGTTTAAGGAGATGAAAGAATTGGCCAAGACGGATGGTGGAGCTCGTAAGAGTAAGATTACTGGTATTCCCAAGCTCGATGATGCCAACAAGGCTGGGACGGCTCAATCTAAGAAATGTACTTTGATCGTTACGGAGGGTGACTCAGCGAAGACTCTAGCAGTCGCTGGACTATCTGTGGTGGGAAGAGATCACTATGGAGTCTTTCCTCTTAGGGGAAAATGCAAGAATGTTCGTGATGCCTCTGTGGCGCAGTTGACTTCGAACCAGGAATTCAATGACTTGAAGAAGATTCTTGGTTTGCAACAAGGCAAAGAATACAAAGATGTTTCCGAACTTCGCTACGGTCGTCTCATGATTATGACTGATGCGGATAATGATGGGTCCCACATCAAGGGGCTCATCCTCAATATGATTGACTACTTTTGGCCGAGTCTCCTTAATTTGGGATTCGTAGTCTCTATGGTTACTCCAATCATTAAGGCTAGTCGTGGTAACCAGGTCAAGTCATTTTACACAGACTCTACCTTCAGATCCTGGTACGGAAACGGGCAACCCGGGTGGCGAATCAAGTACTACAAGGGTCTTGGTACATCAACCTCCGCTGAAGCTCGGGAGTACTTCAAAAAAATTGAAGATCTCACCGTCAAGTTTGACACAGATGTAATGTCTGATAAGTCTATTACTTTGGCTTTTGACAAGAAAAAGGCTGATGACCGAAAGTCTTGGCTTCTTGAAAATACCGCAAAGGAAGCAAAAGAGCTTGAGGTATCCTATGGAAAGATCAAACAGCTGGCTATTTCAGATTTTGTTCACAAAGATCTTGTGAACTTTAGTCTTGCTGATCTTAAAAGATCCATTGCACATGTCTGCGACGGTCTGAAACCATCCCAAAGGAAGGTTATGTATTCGTGTTTCCAGAAAAATTTAACTGCCGAGATGAAGGTGGCACAGTTGGCTGCTTTTGTGGCTGAGAAAAGTGCCTATCACCACGGTGAAGTATCCCTCGCTGAGACGATCGTGAAATTGGCGAATGACTATACCGGCTCCAACAATATCAATCTCCTTGAACCTTGTGGTCAGTTTGGCACGAGGCTCATGGGCGGTAAGGATGCATCTCAGACGAGGTACATTTTCACGAGACTGACACCCGAGGCGAGGAACATCTTTGATCCCCGGGATGATCCAATTCTTACCTACTTGGATGATGATGGTCGTTCCATCGAACCTGACTTCTACATGCCTACGATTCCTATGGCCCTCGTAAATGGTACAGAAGGTATTGGGACAGGTTTCAGCTGTTATGTACCTCCATTTAACCCAAAAGACATTCGTGAGAACATTCTCAGCTTCCTAGATGGTAAGCCTATCAAACGAATGAAGCCATGGTTTAAGGGTTTCAAGGGAACGGTATTCGAACAAGATGATTCGTGGGTGACCCAAGGTGTATGGAGTACTATTGGAAGGACGGTTAAGGTAACCGAACTCCCACCGGGACGCTGGACACAGGATTACAAAGAACATTTGGATTCTCTCGTTGAAAAGAAAATCATTAGTGGATTCACAAACAACAGCACGACTGAGAATGTGGACTTTCTCATCCAAGACTACAATGGCAAAGACATCATCAAGGATCTCAAACTGCAAAAGACTTTTCGAACTTCAAATATGCATTTGTTCCATCCAACTCGAGGTATCCACAAATATGAGACACCCGAGGAGATTCTAATGGACTTTATTACTCTTCGCCGTGAATACTATAATAAGAGGAAGGAGTACCTGATCAAAGTTCTAGAGGCAAAGTCTACGATGTGTGATTACAAGTCTCGCTTTGTATCTATGGTCATTAACGGTGAAATCATCGTATTCCGTCGCAAAAAGCAGGAACTCGAGAATCAGCTATCCACGCTGTTCCCACAAATCAATGGATCTTGGGACTACCTCCTAAATATTAAGACGATTCAATACACCGAGGAGAGTGTCAGAGAGCTTCTGACACAATCCAATCAGGCAAAGAAAGAACTGGAGATTATGAAGTCTACTTCTCCTATGACAATGTGGAAAGATGATATTAAAAATATGTAGACAATAGTTAAGTATGGGTGAAGCCGCAAAAATTTCACTTAAAGCTATTGGAAAGCAAGACACGTACTTACTTTGCAAAGATCCAGCGGAGTCGTTCTTCAACCCCAATACTACGAGACGACATTCCAACTTCCGAAAATATCACAGGAGTAAGAATGTATTCAATACGGGACAGATCCCCAATTGGCCTTTTGGGCAAACTATAAAGGTTCAACTAAATCCCCAAAATATGGGTGACTTGCTTAGCAATATGTGGTTGAGTATAAAAATGCCCCGTGTCACAAATGGGAACTATGCTGATCAGTTGGGTAGGCATATTCTCAAAAGTGTGGCGATGTTTGTAGATGATACGGAATTGGAAAAAATTGAAAGTGATTGGGGAATCATCTATGACGAGCTTTATTTAGAAATGTCTGAAAAAGTAGCAAATAGATTTCTTGTAAACAGAAGTATTGGTTTTGATGATTCTACTACAACGGATTCTGTATCTAGACTTGAAACCGACCTAATGATACCTATGCAGTTCTTCTTCGCTCGTAAATATGCGAGTGATGAATACACTACAAATAAACCAAATAGACCTTATTTCCCCACGTGTGCTATTCACAAACAAAAGATTGAGTTTGTTCTAGAGTTTCACAAACAATCATTCTTTACAGATACACTAGACTCCCTCAGTCTTGATGAATTTAAGCTTATTACGGAAGAGATTACAGTGAGTCCCGAAGAGAGAAAGTATCTCAGTCATCAAAGACAAGTTATTGTCACAGATCTAGTTCGTAAACATCCAACGACTGTAAGTGAACTTGGTAAAAGTATTATCCGTACAAACTTAGTTCCAAACATTCCCGTAAAATGTTTTCATTGGTTCTTAAGAAACACTAAATTTGAAAACGAGAATGAGAGTGTAGCCCTAGAACCCAAACAAATTGGTGCTAACATCATAGGTACAAACGCAAATGACGATTCTGGATATTCAGTAGCCCTTTCACCCGATGGTACTACTATAGCCATAGGTGAACCCAAGTATGAATTACAGGTTGATACTACACCCGAAGATGGTGTAATAGATAACCCCAACGATAATAAAGGTCGTGTTAGGGTGTTTAAACTAGTATCAGGGACATGGACTCAATTGGGTGCTGATCTTATTGGTGCTGGCATTAACGATCTGTTTGGAAGCTCAGTTTCTTTATCTACAACAGGAACAGCGTTAGCAGTTGGTGCACCTGGTCATGATTCAAATAAAGGACATGTTCGTGTATATCAATACAACGCCGGATCTTGGATTCAATTAGGAACTGATTTAGACGGTGGAACTACCGGAGAAAAGTTTGGAACATCAGTTTCTTTATCTGGAAATGGAACTCGTGTAGCTGTAGGTGCACCAGAATTCAGTGAAATTGGTTTTACTAATAGAGGTCGTGTACAGGTATGGTATTACAGTATTGGACCAGGTTGGCAACAATTGGGTGGGAATATGGATGGTGTTGGTGGTGGGGATTTACTTGGTTCAGCCTTAGCCATTTCAAATCCAGTGACCAATGGTGGAACTGATTATGTTGTAGCCGCGGGTGCACCCGGTCATGATGCGAGTAAGGGTCATGTTAAGGCATTTATATATGGTGGTGCTTCTTGGAGTCAAAGAGGATCTGATATTGATGGTTTAAATGCTGGTGATGAATTTGGAACTTCGGTGGATATTTCTAAAGATGGATACTATCTCATCGGCGGTGCTCCTAAAAACGACGGTGGTGGTGTGGATTCCGGACAGGCTAGTGTATTCTTTTACTCGACAAGTTTAAGTGCGTGGGGGCAAATAGGACCAGATATCAACGGTCTCGTAGCTGGTGAAAAGGCTGGTACATCTGTAGCTATAACGAGTAATATAACATCTGGGCAACAACCTCACACGGGAACTAGAGTCGCAGTTGGAACTCCACTCTCTAATCGTACACGAGCATACAACTATGTAAATGTATCTAATACACCTGCGTGGGATAGATTACACCGTGAAATGGGTGGACCAGGAAGTGGTGGTTCTATGTCTATGTCAAGTGATGGTTTAAGATTAGTTGTGGGTTCTCCCACCTTCAATAATAACGTGGGACAAACACAGGTATTTGATCTTCCCACGAATGATGAAGAACTTTACTTTTGTCAAAATCGTTTCAACTTCTCATCGAATGTAAGTTTTGATGATCAGTTAACCTTCTTCAATCCAATCATGAAGGATGCAAGCTTTTACATAAATGGAACGAGACTACCAAATGTTACAAACACTAATCACAACTATTACAAATATCTCATCCCATACAGAATGAGGTTAGCGAGACCTTTTAGGAATATCTATACATACAGTTTCTCGATGAATCCGATTAATGTGGAGCCATCGGGGAACCTGGATTTTAGTCGGATTCAGTCCGATAAAACAAACATAGAAGTAAACTTGGATACTACCAAGGTTAACACCGCTTCAAATACGTATGCTCTCCACATGTATTACACGGGGTATCAGACGTTTATTTTTGAAGAGGGTCGCATACAACCTGTTGTTTACTAAACAAGGAGCTTCGGTGATCCTTGATGTAGTCATAAATCTTATTTTTTATAACCCATTTGATGAAGTTCAATTGTGCCAAGGTCGTATGAATTTCATGAGATGTACCGGGAACTGTGTAAGGGAACTTCTCAGATCTACAAAATGGATCAAAGAGTTTCTTAGAGTACCCATCCAAACTGGATTTATACGCGTAGTGTACAGTAAATATCTTACCATCACTCGTCTTATAGGATGTATGGTTCTTCTTAGCGTAATTCGTAATGAACCACTCAAGATTTCTCAATGAAATACCACCTGTTTTGTCTAGTATATTCAGTAACTTGGATCGGTTGTCTTCTTCGCTGTAAAAGTTGTTTATTGATGTTAGCAGAATATCGGATTTACTCATTAGATAACATAGAGTCCAAATCTATAAGCCTATTCCCCGAAAAAGATTTTTCACATGCTGGACAGCCAGCCACATTTCTAAGCCCTGGTCCATGGGTGTGACCATTAAATGACTCGTGGAATCTCTGTTTAACCTTTTCACCCTGTTTTTGGTGTTTACCGCAATATCCATTCTCACCAGCCTTGAAAGTACACCTAGTACCATCCGGTTTTGTACCCATACATGTAGCTGTGGCGGATACTTTAGGAACGTCTTTCAAAAGCTGTAGCAAAGGGATCTGGTATTTTTTTGAAATCGTTTCCGCGAATGATGTTATGGTGAGGTCTAATCGTAGTTTGATTTCCTCTTCTAAAATGTCGTTAATCTTTTCATTGAAACTCATCACTTACCTACCTCTTGTTCGTATTTTTTAAATATGTCTTCAACACTTTCTTCTCGTTGGGTACGAGCATTTTTAATCCTATCTTTTAGTTCCGCATTTTTGCCTTCAAAATCAAGGCCGAGGCGCTTACATTCCTCTATGAGATCAGACTTTTTCATCGTACTGAGGGCGGGTTCACGCTTCTTTGGGGGTGGTTTGCATTGATTGATAAGCTCGCCAAAGATCTCTTCCTTCGTATTCTCGAAGAGTGGATCAAGTAGATCACACACAGGATTTAAGAATTTGTTGATGAAATAGTATTTATAGTCAACGGGTATATTGTTCTCCTCCACATATTTAGGATCTTCTGACTTCTCAAAAGCCTTGGCTTTTGGGTCACCGGTGTTCACGAGTAAGTACGGAACACGATCACCAGATTGTGGCTCGGAACCAGGTTTTCGCTGTTTCATCTTATTCACCACCTGCACATGTGCTTGGTTAATGTTCCAACTTTCAGGACTCGTGATGGATACAGACTGTCCACCAACTTTGTAGCTGTCCGCGAGAGACTGACTTAGGATAAGCTTATCATTTGGAACGTCACCAGAGAGTAGCTCAACCGCTCGTTCTTTAGCGAGTTCTTTGGGTGGACCGGTATCACTGGAGGTCAGTACAACATCAAGGAGTTCCTTACAAACCTCCCTAACATGGGGTGTGTTGTCGCGGCGAACAACTTGGAGACCCTTAATATCAATATAGTCCATGTTCATATTACCATCCTTACCCTTTGTCCACAACTTGGCTGCGTATCTCTTCTTAGAGTACAGAAAATACGGCCAATACACCTTCTCAAGCTCCAAGTTATTCGGCTTTTTGAAAAGTGCGCTACATTCTTCCGCGGCGCGTTCGCCAAGTTCCCAACTGTACTCAATAGCTTCCTCACCCTTACGATCACCCACGTCAAATTCCACCATCACCGAATCAGTGTCACCATATCGCACCTTTGAACCGGGAAAGTTCTTCTCTACATAATTCTTAGTCTCTTCAATCATAGCTCGTCCACGGAAAGTTGTCGTAGAAGCGATGGGCACACACGGAAGGATGCCTTTACCCGCGCCGGTAAAACCATAGACAGAGTTCATAGATACTTTAAATGCCAGCTGTTTACCGTTATATACTTCCTTCATAAAACCTGTGGCTGCTGCCATATCCTTCTTTGCCTTTTTGCGAAACTGCTTAAGCTCTAGAAGAATCGCTGGTAAAAGGCTTGGAACTCCCTGTGCAAACTTGTATGTCTTTTGACCAATCTTAAATGTTTCGTATTCAACACCGGGTATGTTACCGTAGTCCTTCTCATTCATTACGTATGAAGAATAACAAAGATTATGGGCCATCATGATAGATGGATACAGAGCTTCAAAGTCTAGCGCAGTAATAGGAGTATAATACGCACCCTTTTGAGCTTCCAAAACTGTCGCACCTTCATAAGGCTCTTCAGGAAGCTGTCCCCAGCGAATCGTAGGCACCATAAATCCCATTTCCCTCGCCTTCTTTGTAAGCTGAGAGAAGACCTTAATCTGCTGCCCACGCTCAACGAGGAAGCAAAGAGGTACCCAAGTAGCCTTAGCCATCTCAAGTAAGTTTAGTAGAGTACAGAGCTTCTTCATGAGTCTATGGGGAAGTAAAGTATCTTTTATACAGTACTCAGCTACTTCTCGCAACTTCACTGGATCACCTTCCAGGTAACGAGCAAACATTTCCTTCGGAGCCATATCTATTTTTTGATCTCCGAGGTACAACTTGGAGACTTCATTCAGTTTGTAAGAGTCTAGTTTATAGCCCTTCTTCACTTCATGAAAGAGATCGAAAATGAAGCGACCACTCATAGGAAGAAGCTTAAGTACATTATCACCCAACGCACTTGAACTCAACTTCTTGATGGAGATCTCACAATCTTGGGACTTGAGCTTACCCAGCTTAAAAAATTCGGGACTACACCCAGTCATAAACGCTCTAGTGTAAATATAGTCAAGATCAAAGCCGAAGATGTTCCATCCCGTGAGAATATCAACATCCTTTTCGTGTAAATACTGTTGAAAGGCTTCAAGCATCTCTCTTTCAGTATCAAAGCTAATGATTGTAGAATCTTCTAATTTTGTATCAGTCTTTTTATAGCAAAGACATGTTTTATCATAAGGTTGGTCATTTCCAAATTTACACAATGAGATTGCGATCTGAAAACATGCATCATCTTTCACATTAGGGTCGGGGAATTTTCCAGTGGAGCTATTACACTCAATATCAAAGGATGCTACAACAAAAGGAGCGACATCATCTCGTGCGATAGGTTTTAGAGTCTTCCAATCATTACAGAAAAGATCTATATCCACCTTAGCTAGATGTGTACGAACACAATTGTCACCAGAGTTTAGCCACCCAGTTGACTGGATTCCAGACCTGTGCATTAAACGAAGTACTGGGTCAATATTAGATTCAAAGACTTTGAAACGCTCAGTGCCGTAAGACATCTGGATAGGATTTTTCAGAGTGTAATCCATACGACGCCTACTTGCGAGGTTCTTAAAGTCCAACTTCATGTAAGAAAATTCCTTATTATTTTGAAATCCCCAAACATCCTTGGATCTCATAATGGAGTAAGAGATCAAGCAATTAGGACACTTTTTATCAAGAACCCTATAGATTTCTTGTACAGTTTGCTGCGTAACGCGTTCAGGAAGCTTTACAAAGAAATATGGAGTAAAGGCGGTAGTCACACAAACAGATTTTCCATTTTCAGTTTTTCCAAAAATGCTCACTAAATGTTCTTCGTCCGTGTCAACCGTCTCCCATGTGAGTGCCTGAAACTCGATGCCCATATCTTGTGTATACATTGAGCCGAAATTTTAATATCGTTTACTAATAAATGTCAGCTGCTTTAATTGACCTCGTGTCGGTGGGTGCCCAGGACGTCTATATCACTGGTCAGCCCGAGGTGTCGTTTTTTAGACAAAATTACAAGAGGTATACCAACTTTGCAATCAAGCCAGAGAGGCTTGACTATATCGGTACCTTCGGTAGTGGTAATGAGGTTACCATTCCCATCAAGACCAAGGGTGATCTCTTGAGCTATGTGTGGATTGAGGCTGAGAACATCGGTGGCGTTGGTAATGCGAACACTGGTTTCTTCGACAAGGATGAATCCACCACCACCGAGTTCCAGCTTTGGATCGGTGGTCAAAAGGTTGCCCAGATTGACTCCCTTTACATTCAGGGTGTTCATAATCTTCTTTACAAGGATACTCAAGCCAAGGCTTCTTGTGCTCTCACCCTCGATGAGTGCCCCCAGAATGCCCTCGGTTCTTCCACTTCTGCGAACCACTACATTCTCCCATTCTTCTTCAGTGATGACTGGACCAAGTCCCTTCCTCTCGTGGGTTTGCAGTACCATGACGTAGAAATTCGTGTGAAGTGCCGTGGTGGTACTTTTGCGCCAAGCAACGTAAAGGTTTTCGGTACATACGTGTATCTCGATACAGCCGAGCGTGATTTCTTCATTAACAATGAACATGAGATTCTGTTCACCCAGACTCAGCACCAGCTTATGAGTGCCTCCGATACTGAGGTTGATCTTACCTACTTCAATCACCCAGTCAAGGCTATCCACGTTGTTTCTTCCGAGGCTGATACCAATAAGTGGTCTACCAACTGGACTTTCGATACCGCTACTCTCTACATTAACGGTACTCCCCTCTTCGAGAATATGTCCGCAGCCTTCCACCACAACGTTGTCCCAGAGATGCACTGCTCCGTCCTCCCCCAAGATGCTCTCAGCACTGTATCCACCTTCACTTGGCCTTTCTGCATCACTATGAACAAGTCCCAGCCAACTGGAACCCTAAATTTCAGCCGAATTGATACCGCCAAGTTATCTCTCAATGGTACTGGTACCAGGAACGGTAACATGGTTCGCGCTTACGCTGTGAACTACAACATTTTACGCGTCAAGCAGGGTATGGCCGGTGTCGCGTTCGGAAACTAAAGTACCTAAGTCAAACTTTAGCTAGTAATTTTTATGTAAAATGGTAAAATCTTCTTCACGTCCCCGTAAGGCGTCCAAGTTCACGATAGATCTTGGACCCGAGATTGACCGGGTGGTAAAGAAGAAACTACACACACGCGATGTTAAGATCAAAAAGCAACGGGTCATAATCAAGGCTCTCGAACAGGAGCGGGATAAACTTAGATCTCGTAAAAGTGAGGTTAGTGATTTGAAGATGAAGCAGCAAAAATCGCATGTCTCCAATCTTCAAGCCACGGTGGACGATCTCACCAAAAAGTTGAAGGAGGCGGAAAACAGAGTCGTTACAGTGGAAAAGGAGATACGAGAATATAAGATCCAACGGGTTAATATAACTGATAAAACTGTTGAAAACGCTTTTAAGCGTCTCCGGAAAGGTTTCAGTTTATTTGCGATGCAAGCTGAAACAAGGCGGAGAATCAAACTCGCGGGGCGTTACAATGAAGCGTTAGAAATTGATGAACGAAGGCGGAGAGTGCAAAAGAAATTATGTTAAGCTCTTTAGAATTTCCTTAGTCTTGTTATACATACGCTCGTGATGTCTATTTGTGTATCCTTTCTTGAGGCGTCCATTCTCAATTACTTCCGATTTGAGTGAGTCCCATAGTTCCAAACGCTTTTCAAGAAACGTCTTAAACTTCTCGGGATCATTTGTGGACGTGTACCTTACTTTATCAGCCTCTAGGGCTTTCTTCGTAGCAGCAGCACGAGCTTCCGCAGACTTTTTCTGAATTTCAGCGTAGGAGAGGCGTGGACCGTTATCGTCTTTTTTCTTGTTCATAATACTTTGTATAGAACTGATATCTTTATACCTAAGTACCATCGCAATATACCCAAAAACAATCAAAATGCAGTCCGAACCCTTCTCCCTATTTGCCGTCCAACCCCATGATTTTTTAAAATGTCATTCTAAATCAAATGATACCATTCCTTTTACTCGGGGGGTTTGGGACTCTAACCGCTTACAGTTTAACTGGGAGTCAGCTTATAACAGCCCGCAAAGCAAAAAGCCTTATCAAAGCTGGAAAAATAAAACGCGTTATAGACGTCCGCACAAACATGGAATGGCGTCTCGGGCACTATCCTGGCGCAGTTCACATTCCAGTGAACAAACTTGGAAAAAGAACAACATCTAAACTTCCCAAAAAGGGTTTGCTGGTATATTGTAATACCGGTCAACGTGCGAGATTCGCGGCAGAAAAGCTCGTAGAATTGGGTTTCACCGAGGTTTACTACATTTCTGGACTCTACACAGATCTTCTCTAAACCCAATTGGCAAACTTCTTCTTGGGCTTCTTTTTCTTCTTTCCTATTTGTGAAATCTTATGAAGAACATACAAATAGAAAATTCCTAGCGGAGCTAGTTTCATTTAATATAACGACACATCATTTTTTTAACCTTATCCGTGTTTTCAACAATCTGTCCAATCGCATTCTTTCTTTTCGCATGAAGACTGAAAGTTCAGCTATATCTCCTTCCAATTTCATTTTACCAGCCTGTCGTACCCAAATCGTCTGATCTACCTGAACCATGTCCACACAAGACATTTTAGTGTCTGGGGCATTACTATGATGTATAGCCAAGACTGTAGCATCTTTACGAGTTTCCTTTGGTAAAGGGTTTCTCTCACTACACACAACTACATGAGCACCTGAGTACCCAGACACGTGTAACCACCAGTACTTCGGTACACTCGTTATTGTAAGTTCATCATTCTCTTTTGCATTTTCACCCACTCGTATGACAGTGCCATCGAGTGATGTATATTCAAGCATAACTATTCTTATATTTTTTTCCTTA
>Ga0181568_10001590_pt1 | contig 20826 bp, 34 predicted proteins | sample 101ome_20_FD_133758 | JGI IMG/M metagenome (GOLD analysis project Ga0181568, IMG submission 133758) | Coastal salt marsh microbial communities from the Groves Creek Marsh, Skidaway Island, Georgia - 101404AT metaG (megahit assembly) | ecosystem: Environmental > Aquatic > Marine > Intertidal...
ATGTCGCCCTTTTGCATAGCTCTTACTATACCAAAGAACTGCTGTTGCTTTTTGCTAACTGCTTTTTCAGATATGATTTCGTATGCTCTCATTCTACGGGTTTCTCACCTGTTAGTTTTGGTAATGAGAACCACAACTTAAACCATTCAGGGGTTCCTGGTTGTATGTTGTGTTTCTTTTCTAAATATTGTTTTTCTGTGCCTGTGATCGATAGATTGGGTCCGTCATATGCTTTCCAGCCGTGACGTTCATAGATACCCGCTAGTCTTTTTAACTCTTCGATCTCCATTACATCTTAACACAATTGTCTACAGTCTTGCCGCCCTTTTTCTTAGTTCCCATACGCTTGTAGCCTTTCCAGCATACTTTACCGTCAACACCTTTTTGCTTTTCTTCGTTTACTGCTTCGTATTGAGTTTGGATTTCTTCTGGCATAGCAACAAATCTAGGTAGTCCACATTCAGAACATACTGCTTCAGGAACTGCTAGTTCGTTTTCTAGGTAATGTTTAGCCTTGCTTAACATCTGCAAACTCTTAGTAACTTTACTCTGCCACCAGTGGGGGAAATCACTGTCTTCAGGTAAGTCATCTAACATTGCAAATAGTTCTTTGGCATATTTTGCTGCTTGATATAGTTCTTTGCGAATCATATGACGCTCATCATCTACGTGTCCGATTGAAGTTTCAGATGCCATAGATTCTTTTTTATCATCATCCTCGTCATCTTCTGGCTTGGGATCTGGATCTTTAACTTTATCTAGACTTGTGTCTTTTTGTTGTTGCGCCCATTTCATCATCTTCATAAGACTTTCTTTGTTGCATCTTGCTTTTTTACAAAGCTCATCAATGCTTGTTGCGCCGCCCGGTTCGCCGTAGCGTGTAAGTTCATCACCTACACGACCTAGCACATTAGAAAGTGCATCGTCCTTTACAGTGATTGATTTGTCCATTAGGATCCTTCCTATTCTAGAAAGTTCGCCTCCTTGTGGATTTGTGTAAATAGATTCGTCCATTGTTTTCCCCTTGTGTTTGACTTTACCTAGTTTCATTTCTTTTTTCTTATCACGATGAGAACCTGCTGCACCACTCTTACGTAGTGCTTCCATATCTCTCCAGTTTGGATCTCTACTCTTGATCGTCTTCTGGTTTTTCATCTGATAATCCCATTCCTTTTCTTACCGCAGCAAATAGTTCTTCTGCGTGTTCACCTGCACCTGTGTGTTTGGTAAATTCTTTAATGTCATTGTTAGCAGCATCTTCTCTTGCTTGTGTTCCACTTATACCTTCAACACCTTCTGCTCCGTCCTCTCTAGCACCAGCACTTACAAATTGTAATGTATCAAACTTGTATTTGTTTTCTAGCGGACCTTTCTTTCCTTCTTCTTTGCCATTATATGATTTAAGTTGATCAAATAAATTTTTTCTATCGTCTCCGCCTACAAATGTAGCATGGTTGTAACCTGCATCATTAAGATATTCTGCCACTTTAGTAATTGTATTTAAATTTGTATCTTCAATCACATTGTCAGCATATTCAGAATGTATTCTTCTTATGAAATCAACTTTTGTAGAATAATCTAAAGGATTCTTTTTTGAATCCTGACTCATCGTAGTAAAGATTTTCATGTCTCCACCCTGTGCTTTCATAGTTTTAAAAACTTCTTTGTGTCCAAGGGTAGGAGGATTAAACCTTCCAAAACAAAAAGTCACATGCTTATCTGCTGTATCTTCAAACAGTTCTCTAATCTTCATAGTCGCCACGCCCTATATATTTGTCTTGCTCGGCAGCCATGTTCCTGGCCATCTTTATTAATAGCTCTTTTGGAAATTTAATTTCTGGATCATCAATATGAAAATTATTACAATACATTTCTTTACATCTTTGTAATGGTTTTATATAAATCTTATATGCATCAGGATGCCCAGGATACTGTTGATGTTTCTTAATAGCAGGAAACATAACCTTTGTCAATACTTCGTTATCATTGTCAATATAAAATTTTAAATCACCTGCGTAATTTACATCATCATTATTTGCAGGAGCGCCTATTGGTGAGAATAATTCGTTTAATTTCATTTTTTACCATTTCCTACATGACCAGTATCTTGCTTTTGTTCTCGGACCTGGATTGTCACAGTTGTGTCTTGCTCTAAAGGATTTTCTACGTTTTGGATTAGACTTCTTGATACGCATGTTAGGATCACCGAAGTTTACTTTTTTAACATTTTTAGTTTTTGGATCACGCACATATACCTTAAACTTCTTAACATCACCACGCATTGGTTTGCCTAGTGGAACTTTACGTCCTCTGTATTCTGCTTCATCTACTGGAACATCTTCGTGCCAAGGTAGGTATCCATAATACTCGTAGAACTCCTCACCTTCAAATGTTTGTTCATCGGAATCATCTGCTATGCTTTCTTGTGGAACATCTATATCTGCGTTCTTGATTTGATCCATAGCATCTTCAAATGCTGCATCCATTGCTGCTTCGTGATCTAGCGCACCTGGTTGGACAACATCAGTTGCTAGTTCATCATCCAGTTTGTTATTGCCATCACCCTCGCATTCACCTCTCAGTGATTTAGGGTCTACTTCAGCATAATAACCGTGTTCATCGCTCTGTTTAATTTGTGCTTTATAATACAGCGTTCCGAATCCTGTTTCACCATCATCACCGGTAAATTCAAAGTCTTCTACTTCGCCGTCCATTTCCTCGGGCATAAAGCCTTCGTCAAGTTGTTTTAATTTGTCCAATAGATCTCGCATAGTATAATCCCTTTATAGATTTATACTGTATTTAGCGTAAAAGTAAAGTTTAATAGTTATAGCGGATTTCGCGGATAGTGCCATTTTCTAGCAAATATTTTGCTCTTATCCATACGTATTTGCCTGTAAATGTGGCTGCTTGATCATAATCAACAGAATCGGCATTGTTAGGTTGATTGTAGTAAGTGCTGTCGCCAGCAAATGTGTTTACATCTACCCAATCTGTGTCATCCTCGCTAGGATATTGTTCTAGTGTTGCTTGTATTATTATTTCGCCTAAAAAAGCATTTACAGTGTAATTAACAGTATGCACACCATCATTTTTACTATGATAACCAGCACCTATTTGCTTATCGCTATATAGGTATGTGCTAGGAGTCTCAGCAGAAATGTTTTCTAGTAATGTTTTAGATTCGTTGATCATACTGTATTTATCGCAATCGGTAATTCATTACCTTTCCAATTAAATTAGCATCTCTTAATTTAAGCAGTAATAAGGTTTTATCATCTTCTACATATATGTATCTTCTGTCCCAGTTTTCAGTTGTGGTTAACACCCATCTCTTTACTGATTCTGAAAAAGTGATACTAGGAACAAGTGTTTCTAAATAGTTACATAATGTTTGTCTAAATTCAATGTTAGTAGATAGTTTATGAGGTTTTAGGTATACTTTATAATTATATCTATCGTGCGGTAGTTTTTTAACAAAAATTAAGTTTTTGCCATTAACTAAATCATTTTTGATATCCTCATCTGGAGTATATGTAACTTTAATCTTACTTTGTAAATCTTTATAAACTTCTTTAAACAGATTTTCATCAGATGTGTATAGATCAAGCATATCTCCTTCTACCCGTTTACTCCACACACTTTTATCATAACGTGCTAATAAGAATCCTAGATTAATCCATTCTTCTTTGTTTCTAAACAAGTCATTGTATGTCTGATCTTGAATACATTGATTAGCATATCTACCTATGCTAAATGTGTCATCCCCTCTACAAATGTTAATAATACCATTGAAGTCAGCCCAGCGTAGTGCATGAACACCAGGCATCTTTAGAGACAGTTTATAGATAAACTTATTGTAAAACTTGCGTTGAGTCTTCTTGTGTATTATTTTGTGCATTGATTCTTTCCAACCTTGCTTTTTCTTTTTTTGCTTTTCTTTCTGCCTTAGTAAGCGGTTTTGGCATTGGAGATATTTTAAAATCAATGTCATTATCTTTGATAAAGATTTCTACTTTACCACCATCAATAAGATCTCCGAATAATACTTTTTTACTTAAAGGTGTTTTAATTTTTGTGTCGATAACTCTACCTAAAGGCCTTGCACCCATTTTAGGGCTATAGCCTTTGTCTGCTAACCAATTTACTGCTTCATTGTTTGCAACAATTAGAATATTTTTATCTTTCAATTGTGAATTAAGATCGCCCAAAAATTTATTTACAATACTTGCTACAACTTTCTTATCAAGTTTGCTAAATTTAATTGTAGCATCTAGTCTGTTTCTAAATTCAGGTGCAAAAAACTTTTTGACAGCATTATCATCTTCATCGTCCTTTTCTAAATTATCAAAGCCGATGCTGTTACGTTCGTTATCAGCAGCGCCAAGATTTGAAGTCATTATCAAAATACTATTTCTTCCATCTGCTTGTTTTCCGTTTGAACCTGTAACAAATCCATTATCCATAAATTGTAATAGAATGTTTGAAACATCTTGATGTGCTTTTTCTATTTCATCTAAAAGTAACACAGCGTTAGGAGTTTCCTGTAACTTAGTAATTAACTGTCCTGCATTTTCTTCATAACCCACATAACCTGGAGGTGCACCAATTAATCTAGCAACAGAATGCTTTTCTTGATATTCACTCATATCAAATCTTATTAGTGTCATACCCATTTTATCTGCAAGTTGTTTTGCAGTTTCTGTTTTACCGCAGCCTGTAGGACCTAAAAATAAGAAACTTCCAATAGGTTTGTCAGGTGATTTTAATCCTGCTTGTGCAACAAAAATTTTATCTAGTAATGTTTCTACAGCATTATCTTGACCATATACAACTTTTTTCATATTACCTTCTAACCCAGATAAGTTTTTACTTTCTTTTTGTGCCACTGTTTCTAATGGCATTTTAATCATCTTAGAAAGTTCGTAAGTAACTTGTTCTACATCAACAATCTGTTTGATATCCTTATTCGCTGGATCGTCAATTAATTTGTATCTTGCAGATGCGCAATCTATTATATCAATGGCTTTATCAGGCAGTTTCTTATCAGCCATATATTTTACTGACAATTTAACTGCCTGATCTATTGCTTCTTCGGTAATAGCAACATTATGGTATTTCTCGTAATATCTTTTTAAACCTTTAATAATTTTTACAGTAAGTTCTGGAGTAGGCTCATCTAGAGTAATACGCTGGAAGCGTCTCATTAATGCACGATCTTTTTCAAAATACTTACGGTATTCTTCCCACGTAGTTGATGCAATAACTTTAAGATTGCCTTTTGTAAGAGCAGGTTTAAGTATATTTGCAAGATCATTTGAACCTTGGCTAGCAGTGCCTGCACCACTCATCATGTGTGCTTCGTCAATAAACAGAATTACTTTGCCTTTCTTTTCTATTGCAATTAGAACTGCCTTGACTCTTTCCTCAAAGTCTCCTCTGTATTTAGAACCTGCTACTAATGCACCAATATCTAAACTAAAAACTGAATGATCTTGTAAAAACTTTGGAACTTTTTTCTCAAAAATCTTACGTGCTAAACCTTCTGCAATAGCAGTCTTACCTACACCTGGATCACCTACCATAAGCACATTTGATTTTGATCTTCTAGCCAATACAAGCGCAATATCTTCCAATTCTTGATCTCTTCCGATCACAGGATCTAGTCTTTTTTGTTTTGCTTTTAAACTTAGATTATCACAAAACTGACTAATAATTCTATCTATCTGATCTCCTGTTATATTCGCATCCATATCATCGTCCATGTATTCGTCTGCTCTAATATGATGTTGTTGGAAATGTTGCACAAACTTTTCTTTTAATATGCCGCCTTTTGTTAAAAAGTAAAAAGCAAAACTATTCTTTTCAGATAATATACTTATAATTACGTCTGCTGTTTCTATTTGGTGTCTGCCACTGAACAGCACTTGTGTGAAACATCTGTTAAGCACACGTTCTACAGTATTAGTTTTTTTTGGCACAACATTACCAGTTTCTGCAACAATATCATTGAGATTGTTTTTTAAATAATGTTCTAAATTACTTTTAATGTATTCTATATCTGCACCAAATTCTTGTAAAGCCGCAGCAGATTTTTCATCAGACACTATTGCATATGTGACATGTTCAACAGTAATAAGTCTATGATTAAATTTTTGTGCAATTTGAATGCTACTATCAAAAATTGCTTGCAGTTCTTTACTAGGCTCTATCATTTTTTATTTTTTTCCTTAATTTGCTAAGTTTCTTCATTGCTAATTGTAACTTCAGTTTACTAACTCTGTCAACAAAACAGATACCATTTAGATGATCAAATTCATGCTGGAAGCACTTGGCAAGATAACCTTGAATTTTTCCTTCTTTAGTTTCACCCTTAGAATTTTGCCACTGGCCTATTATCCATGAAGGTCTAGATACTTTTATTAACAAGCCAGGAAAACTCAGGCATCCTTCAGTATCTAATACAGTTTCTTTACTTGCTTCAAGTATTACTGGATTAAAAAGTGCAAACGGTTTTGGAAAGTTTGGAAGATCTTCACTACCCATTACAAATACACGTTTTTTTAGATCTATTTGATTTGCTGCTAGACCAATACCTTTATGTTCGATCATGAAGTTGCACATATCCCATTCTAACTTTTCAGGGTCATACTTTTCTTTATCGAATTCCCAAACTTCGCTTTGTTGATTTAGGGCTTCGTGCAAGCCTAACTTGTAATCTATGTCTAATTTATATTCCATTTTTAATTTCTAATATCTTGTTTAACTGCTGAGTATTTAATTGCGGAACAACACCTTTTATTCTAATCTGGAGAGTGCCTCTTACTTTAGTATTCATATTAGGCAGTCCTTCTCCTTTACAGCCTAATACAGTATCTGGTTGTGTTCCTGCAGGGATATTAATCTCTAAACTCCTTCCATCTAATGTTTGTATTGTTGTTTTAGTTCCTAGTAATAAGTCTAACACACTTATTGCTTTTTCGCAAATAATATTATCTCCATTACGTTGGAAAATATTATGATGCCTGACTCTAACAGATACAAGTAAATCTCCAGGAGGTAAATTAGGATTGTCTTGTTCACCCATACCTCTGTATCTAATCTGTTGTCCGTGTTCAACACCTACAGGTATATCTATTGTGACAACCTTTGTCCTTCCTGTAGGTAACTGGATCTCCATTCCAAAGGTTTTACCTCTTAGAACATCTTCTAAAGTTACATCCACTGCTACTTGAATTGGTCGATTTGCTCTTGCTCTTTGTCTACCACCAAACGGATTACCACCAAACATTTGATCAAAAATATCATCCATCCCACTAAATGGAGAACCATTGAAACTAAATTCATAATTTTGTGAATTATAATGCCTTTGATTTGGATCAGTTGTTCCAAATTGATCATACATTTGTTTCTTTTGCGGATCGTTAAGAGTTTGATAGGCTTCGTTTATTTCTTTAAATTTGGTATCGTCACCACCGGTTCTGTCAGGATGGTGCTGCATTGACATTTTCTTATATGCCTTTTTGATTTCATCCTGTGTAGCGTTTTTGTTAACACCTAATTTAGAGTAGTAGTCCATAATAATAAAGGATCCTCCTTAAGCAATCCTTTAGTATTTAATCTAGTTTGTTAAGGTAAAAAAATTTTATTTTTTGGATTTGCTTGAACCTGTGTAAAGACCAAACCAAGCAGCACCAGCACCAACAATGATACTAATTAGTCCTGATTGTTCCATGTTTGGATCTTCTAATCCCATAAACCATGTAACACTTAAATATAATAAAACTATGTAAACAGTTAAAAACAGTCTTGGAAAAATACGCCAAGCATCTACAGCTCTTGCAAGATCGATCCATCCTTGATATTTGTTTTTACTAGAATCAACTGTGCTTGTATCTACTTCTAGTTCAAGTTCTATTTTCTTTTTTACTGGTGTTTCGCTCATATTACGCTCCTACTAATATGCTACTATTTATCCGATTTTGGCTCTTCGGCTGGTTCATAATATTCGCGATATTTGTCAATTATCAATTGCTGTTTAATCATGTATGCACGGATTTGTGCAAAGTTTTTAGCAAGTGTTTCGTAGTCATCATCGCTTAAACCAAACAGCACAGGATCTTTACCTTGCTCTTTCATCTTAGCAAATACTTCTTCTGCATTTTCGCTATGAATAATAATGAACTTCAGTTCCTCCATTTTAGGAGTGACAGGATTTTCAAGGTTCAGAGGTGCTCTTTTTACTTCTGTTTTAAAAACGTCTAACTTTGATATCGAACTACAACTAGTAAGGAACGTAGTTAGGATTAGCAAGGCTAGGACATTCAGAATTGATTTCTGATTTCTTAGTAGCATTTTTCTCTTTCTCCGTTAGTTCTGCACCCATAGCAATCTCTACACATCGCATTGCTTTCTTGGATGCATTATTAATTATACGCTCTACTGCTCTGTCTTTATCAATAGCAAGTTTGCCAATATCTCTTACTTCGCCCTTGCCGTTGATTTTATTAAAACGTTCGTCTAAATTTTTAAACTCAGTTTGTAGCACTCTATTTTTATCCTCGAGTTCTTTGTTTGCAGCAAGTATTGCTTTAAAGTCGTTTGCTTGCTGTTCTATAACTGCTTTTTGTTCTGCAATACCATCTTCTAGTTTAGCATTATTAGCAGTTAGCACAGCATTGTCTGCTTTTAATTTGTAGATATATGCTGCTCCGCCGCCGATACCTCCTAGCATTATAATGATCATTACAATTCTAATTGAACTAAACATCTTTTTCCTCGTATCTGGCATGTTCACAGACAACAATCTCTATAGGTTTGTTGTCACCATCTGTGAATGTTTCGATTAATTTACCTTCGTGTTCTCTTCCGCAGTTTTGACAAACTTTGCTCATATCATTTTGATAGCGGCTTCAGTTGTCTCTTCTACTCTGCGTGTCCAACCTCTTCCAAAAGTTTCGAATGTGCTTAAACTTTCGTAGTAAGATTGGCGTGCTGCTTGGAAGTCTTTAATTGCTTTCTCAACACCTTCTGATTCAATATAGTTGCCTAATGCCCTTAGTGTATTAGGACCAATGCCACCATCAGCAACTGTGCCGATCATACGCTGTAGATATTTTGCAGAACGTCCTGTTCCTGCATTAACTCCAAAATCAAATACACATAAATCTAAACCACTAGGAATATCATCACACTTCATGCGACCCCAGTAGTTCTTTTCATAGATTGGCGCAACGTCTTCGACTGTTAGGTCTTTCATATCTTTAGTGCCGCCGAAATCTTCGTAAACTCTTTTAGTAACACCTAGGTTAGTTTCACCACCTGGGTCTTTAGGATGATTGACGTATCCACCCTCATGATGTAATATCATATCTAAACATGCTTGATAATTTTCTTTTGCCATAATTTATATCCTTTTTAAAACCATTGACTTTGATTCGTTGGTAAACAAAAATTTGTCACCAAATTTAGTAATGTTATAGTCTCCCATAACTTTTGTTAACCAAAAGATTTCAGCGGTAGCATTATCATCTACCTGTATATCTTCTAGTCCTTCGATAAGTTTGTCGTCACCTTCGTTAACTATCTCAAACTCAACCGAAACATCAAACGGTTTTAGAATTGTTATTTTGTTATTTTCTAAAACTAAATCGTCCATTAACGTTTTATTAAAGAAACTCTTAACTTCATCTGTTCTAAACTTTTGCATTGCTTGTTCGTAAATTTTAGATGATGAAGGAACTTTCTTTTTTAAATTTTCTGTTGTTGCTTCAATTTTATCTTTATCTTTATAATAGGTAAATTTCCAATCATCTATACCTGTAATTTTTGAAACTCCAAATAGCATTTCCATAATGTTATTTGCAACTTTTTCAGTTCTTGCAACTTCAACAAAGATAGAATATTCTCCTTCTTCGTTTTCTCCTGCACTAACATCTGCGTCAAGCACAAATGAATATCCTTTTTCAATAAACTCCATAAAATCTTTTGCAGGATGTCTATCTTTTGCTTGGAATGTTAAAACAACTACATCTTTGTCTTCGCCCATTTTAGATCTAAATGAATCTATTTCAAAAATAGGATATACCATATCCTCTAAATCATTAGGTCTTAAACCTTCATTTATAATTTGTTTATTGTTGTTGTGCATCTTCTGTTTCCGCAGATTGTTGTTCAACAGGTTCAGGCTGTTTTAACCCTATGTTATTATCTAATATGTCTGATACTTTGTTTTTGTCTAGATTATTGTATCCACGATCAATATTTTTCATTAAAGTTTTTGGCATTTTTACTTTTACCATCCATACTTCTTCAATATCGATTTTGCCTTTTCTTGTGCCAGGTCTTATATCTTCAGGGGATTCAATCTTTCTAACTTTTCTTAATGCAGATTCTGCATATCCTACTTTACAACCATATTCAGTTAATCTCTTTCCACCTGCAGGCTCTGGCATTTTATCTTTTGGCCACATAAATGTGCATTCTACGAAATAACGATCTTCTCTTGGACCATTCACTAATTCACCGTCCATCCAGTTTTCGTATACGTAAACATCTAGTTCGTCTACAACTCTTTCAAAGTCTTTAAGTAGATTTAAACTGTTATTTGAACCATATAGATTCTGAATATTGTCTATAATTTGTTTTAAGTCAGCCATATCTGTCTCCTATTGTATTTATCGTTTTGAATATGTTATGCTATTATTTTCTGTATGTAGAATTAAATAATAGTATGTTCGGATACGGACTTATTACATTGTTGAATTCTTCACAATTCTGTGTCTGGACTATTTCAAACACGGAGGAAAACCCCTAATATGAAAAGAAAGCAAAAGGCTCATGCAGCCCATAACGCAGCGTATAACAACATTGTTAATATCAATTCACGTAAATCTAAAAGAATTTACATATCTCCTAAGAACTTCAACCAAGAAATTTACCTCAAAACACTAGATGATGAAAACAAGCATATAGTATTTGCTACAGGTCCTGCTGGAACGGGTAAAACAATGATTGCAGTTCAATGGGCAATAAATGAATTCAAAGACAATTTATGTGATAAAATTGTTATTACAAGACCTGCGGTTTCAGTGGACGAGCAACATGGATTTTTACCAGGTGATCTTAATGAAAAAATGGCACCATGGACTCGCCCAATTTTTGATGTTTTTTCAGACAATTTTTGCCAAGCAGAAATTGATAGACAAGTAAGAGAGGGAATAGTAGAAGTAGCGCCACTTGCATATATGCGAGGAAGGACGTTTAAGAACTCTGTGATTATCGCAGATGAAATGCAAAACGCCACACCTAGTCAGATGAAAATGCTGTTAACTAGGTTAGGAGAGGGATCAAAGATGATTGTAACCGGTGACCTGCAACAGGCTGACAGACCTAGCAACAACGGTTTATTAGAATTCCTTGAGTTGTATAACAACTTTAATAATCATCGCTATGTAAATATATGTAAATTTACAAGAGAAGATATTGAAAGACACGAGGCAGTAAAAGAAATTTTAAGTATTTACGGAGATAAGTGATTAAACTTTTTCAATAGTTACATCACTGGCGTTTAGAAAATCTATACCGTCTGTATTCCTATATCCTTCACGGTAGTATACAGTCTTAATGCCGCTTTGATAAATTAGTTTTGCACATTCAATGCAAGGAGAATGTGTAACAAATAAACTTGCGCCGTCGCCGCTTTCGGAAGATTTAGCAAGTTTAGCAATTGCATTAGATTCAGCGTGGAGCACCTGCGGTTTAGATTTTAAGATTGGGCTGCCTACATCGTCTTGTCCGATAACATCTTCGCAATTATTGTCCCACCCTGAAGGCATACCATTATAGCCAATACTGATTATACGGTCGTCTTTAACGACTATAGCACCTACATTTAATCTTTTTGCAGAACTTAGTTTTGAAAAACGTTCAGCAACATCTATATATGCTTGTATAAACTTTTGTTTCATCAACTGATATCCTTGAAAGGGATTGCTTTGAATAATTTAGTTTTATTCTCTTTGTAATTTTCTTGAGCGTAGTCTACGTAATTTTCCATAGGATCCTTTTCTTCCACAATGTTAGGCCAATTTGCTTCTATAGAAAAATACTGATTGTGTTTATACCAAGGGTCGTTTACATCGTCTGTTTGATAAATGGCGTCTTCAGGACACTCAGGAATGCATACTCCACAATCGATACATTCATCAGGATTAATTACTAACATGTTTTCACCTTCGTAAAAACAATCAACCGGGCAAACACTTACACAGGTTGTATGTTTGCAATTAATACATTTATCATTTACTACATGTGCCATGTTATACTCCTAAGCGTTTGCTATGCCTATTATTCTATTAATTAGTTGTCCCAAGCCGTTCTGTCTCTGCATTGTGAGCAGTTCCTTGATGCCCAGTTGTTCAAAGTCATCAACAGTAAGGTGTGCTACCTCGCTTTTGTGACAACCATTTACTATGTCCGTCACTACCTTGGCAGTTCCCTTTGTTATAAAAGCATCACCATCTGCACGATAACGCATCAAGTTATCATTGTCTGCGCCACCTATGATCCATAACTTGGATGCACAACCATGTATCCTGTTCTGTTCTGTCTTGGCTTCTTCTGGTAAGGGTTCCACTTCGCGTGCTTTATCTACTAGATACTGTAGCCTATCGTGCCCTTCAAGCATCCTAAGATCCTCACCTGCTTCTCTAATTCTGTCGATGATCATACTCCTACCCAATTCCATACACCTCTTACGGCTAGTAACAAATACATTAGTTCCATTAATGCTCTTGGTGTATCTTTGTCTTTATATCCCATGTAGATCCATATACTACAACTGAAGCATGCTACGGCCCATCCGAGCCATTGCAGTTTTGGATCACCTCCACTTAAAATAAACGCACCAACCATTGCTAGAACAAATCCTAACCAGCGCCAGCCGTCTATTTTATGATAATATCTTATTTTCAAAGTCTTCCTAACTTAATTAAAACTGCTGCCAGATTAATTTCTGGATCAGCAACAAGTGTATGATCAACTAAACCTTGTTTGATAATTAACACAGCAGTATCCTGTTTTTCTTCAGCACCAAATATAGCAAGGTTGTCATACAACCAACGATAAACTTCTTCCATTTCCTCGGCTTTAAGTTTACCACAAAGCATCTTTCTTGCTTCAGTAATCTTGCCAGCCTTGAACAGTTCAACCATGTCAAACTTCCAGTCAGCCTCGCCCTCATCTCCCTTGCTAGGAGCATGCAGTTTTCCATCACTTACATTTTGTTGCACCATATTGATACATTTACGCAAGTCTGGATATGTTGCTTTTACGTATAAATCTAATGTTTCAAGTTCAACACCTATATTTTCTTCAACAAGAATAGTTGCGACTCTTGCAGTAAATTCTGTTTGATCGATACGTTCTATATGATAACCTTGGCAACGTGAATGCAGTGCAGGAATAATTCTATTTGGATAGTTACAAGTAAGAATAAAACGTGCAGTTGTATGATACTCTTCCATCACACCACGCAGTGCTGCCTGAGCGTTTGGTGATAGATAATCAGCCTCATCAAGTAATACAACCTTAAATGGACCAAACGGAATCATTTGAACAAAGTTAGTAATTTTGTCACGAACAGCGTCTACACTATTTGTTCTACTGGCATTAATTTCTAATACATCATAATCAGGAATCTCTAGTTCATTAATTAAGATCTTTGCCATTGTTGTTTTACCAATACCTGCAGCACCACTAAACAACAAGTGTGGAATAGACTTTTCCTTAATCCAACTTTGTGCTTGTTTTCTTTGATTGTCGTCCCTAAAAACATAACCATCTAAATTCTTAGGACGATATTTTTCTACCCATAATTCTTTCATTTTGCCTCACTTATCCTTTTACGTAAGCCGCTTGTGCTAAACGAGTGTTGTCTACTATTATAATGTATTTCTATGCCTTTGTCAAGACACAATTGCTTACCTGTAAAATCATTTTGTTTATATTCTTCACCAACAAAACGGACATTGATATTGTAGGTTAAAAGTATATCTTGCAAATCTTGTTCAGTAGCATAGGGAATTATTTCGTCTATATATTTGCAACCTTCTAATTGGACATATCTTTCAAATACACTTTGGATAGGTTTATTTTTATTAGGTCTATCAATTGTAGGATCTGTCTGCAACCCTACTATCATGTAATCGCAGTTACTCCTTGCTTCTTTAAGCATAGCAACATGACCACTATGAAATAAATCAAATGAAGATGCAGTAAACCCTACTCTCATTTAAATCTCTTGTTTGCTAGTTTACAAGGACTCCAGTTACAATTTCTATCAAATTTACGTTTACAAATTACACATATCATACAGTTCTCCTTCCATCAAATACACATACAAAATAAAGTTCTTCGTTGCCTGCGTGAACACGATGAAACACCCCGTCTTTAATTAAAACAGTATCACCTGCTTCTACATTATGTGTAACATCATCTAGTTCCATAGTGCCAGAGCCTTCTAAAAACATATAGACTTCTTCCTGTCCTTTGTGAAAGTGTCCTGAAGTGCTTTTACGAGGATTTAATCTAGTGCTGCTTACAATAAGATTTTTTAATACAGTGTTATCTTTAACAATATATCTATCGTCTTTTTTGACAACAGTGCCTTCTATGTTTAAGGATTTAAATTTTAATCCGTCACTGTAAATCTTATTTTGATCAGACACTAAAGATCTCCTTCTTTTCTGTTTTCACTATAATGCACATCAAACTCACCGCCTGGATATCGTGCTTTAAGTTTGTTTACATTTTCTTCAACTACTTCGTTAGGGTCCAAGCCAAGTGCCCGGCAACTATTAATCCAATACCACATAATATCGCCAAGTTCTCGTTTAGCATGAAATACAGTTTCATCGTCCAAAGGTTTACCTTGGAAGATACATTTTTTAACAATTTCACTAAATTCTCCTCCTTCTGATGCAATACCAATTGCACCTGTTAATAGCAGTGCTACATTTACACCTGATTCTTTTTCTAAATCAATCAGTTTGTTGTTAAGCACCATTGTGCTGTTTGATTCTTTTGAAGTTACTTCTTCTACAAAATCTTTGTATTTGTTAAGATCTACTGTCAATTTATTCTCCTTCTCTGACTATATGTATTTTATACTATCTGTTTATTGCTGTCAACCTTTATGGTAAATATTTTTATAACATTCGTTATGAAAAAGGAGAATCCCATGATTAAAAATCTTAATGTTAGCCTTGAAGTAGGCCAAGAAATTCTTGTTGGAAAAAACAACAGTAAAGCAAAGATTACTAAAATTGAATTCCATCCAAAATCCGGGGAGGTATCCATAAACACAACTAAAGGCCCTAGAAAGGCCTTAACATTTAGGTTGTGTCCAGATACAGTTTATAGTTATTGATTACTGAGCGCCGAACATACCGGCGTCGAAAGTTGCTTTAGATCCGTCTGCATATTCTTCACCAAAGTATGCAAGATCTTTAGGTTCCTCATCTTGCCATGCAAGTATAGAATCTAGTTCAACTTTTTGGATTTCCAGAACATCGCCGTTTTCATCTTCGACTTTAATTTTTCTAGTCCAGCGACCGTGTTCAACTAGAATCCAATCTCCTACATTGTAAGGATCATTGTTTTCGGTGCCTTTTGCATATACCTGGCACCATCTAGGTTTGACGCCGTGTGCTTTAGCATCATCTGATTGAATAATAATACCACCAGCGGTTTTAGTTTCACCAAAATGCATATTATGAACTAATACATCGGCATGGATAGGACGCACTTTTCCTTTAATCATTTTTACTATTCCTTATTGTTTTTTTGCTCTGTCGACTACTTCTTCTTTGATTGCTCTAGGATTTTCTTTGTAATAATCTTTAAGAATTTCTTCTCTAGTTTTTACAACCTTGCCGCCCTTGCCAATTTCATCGCCACGAGCATTAACTTTCATGTTTCCTACAGCAGGCAAAGTTTCGTTACGTAGATTAAGTTTTTCCATATCAACTTCTTTTCCACGCATACTTCTAGTTGTTTTACCCATTGTTTTCTCCTTTAAAGAATTCGTTTAACGGTATATTGTATTTAATACTGTTTATCTTATGGACCCCAATAATGTGAAGAACAAAACTTGCAACACTTGACCCACGTCCTACACCCCAAACTATATTGTTTTTTCTTAGTGTGTCTACTATATATACCATAGTTTTAAGAACATTGATCATATTATTCTTTTCAAATAATTCTAATTCTAATTTAGCTCTTCGTAATTCTTCATCATTTTTAGTCCTTGATAAAACATATTCATGAATATCCATGCTTTTATATGCATCAGGTATAAACCAATTATTTGTATCTATACTTGTTTTAGGCTTAGGATAGTTTAAAAATTCGTTTTGAATTCTTTCTATATATTGAGTAGCATCATCTATTACACAGTGTTCCAATATTTCAGGACCGTGCTTGATAATACCTTTTATAATTTGTTCTGTTTTAGTCGACATTTATAAGTTGATCCAAATCCTTATCTTGATCATTTGTTTTCATAGGTTGCATTGCTCTTCTACGTAATTCATCTCTATATATTGTAACAAATGTTTGGAGTTGTGTCAACAGTTGTGCGTTACCTAAACGGCTTGCTTGAGTATATTTTTTGCTCAATTCGGAGATTTTCTGAGTAAGTTCAGTATCTGTAAGTTGTTTTGGATCCTCTTGAAAAGGATGAAACATTACGAATATTTTCCTAAATAACGCAAAAATATCTTGTCAGATCCATGTCTCCATACTTCTATAAACACTGGATTGTCGCTGTCATCTATTGTAACAGTTGCAGGAAAGTCTGGATCTTTCTTGAAAACTGTTCCGCCTGATGCACTGAAATTTACAGTCCAAGAACCGCCTACGGTTGAATAAAGTTCAAGCATCACTTTACCAACACCTACGTTAGGCTGACTTAGTGATGGGTCACCTGGAAAATTTAAAAAGTCTATTGTGATATTTGCACCTACTGTGAGTATTTGATATGGTCCGTTTTCATATTCAATAGTAGTTGGAGATTCAGTTCTAGGACCTAAGTTGTTCTTTTGGTCCCTGCAATTTTGAAATACAGCATTATTAATTGTATTTGTTTCAAAATTGTTTTCTGCGTTTATACGTGCAGCATTTGTTTCTAAAGAAGTAATTTCTTCTTTGGCATTTCTTAAACTAGTTTTTATAGTGTCAAAATTATCTCTGAACACTTGAGTATCATTGTCTTGTCCTGCTACAGGAAAGTTTTCATTAATACTCAAATAATTAATATTACTCACGTTTTATCTCCAATTATACTTTTTGCGTATGCAGTTATTTATCCTGTTTACTACCCACTTGATATATCTTGAGTTTTATCATAACTATCATTTTGTTTAGATACGTTGTTTTGCGGATATTGTATGTAACGATCTTGTATTTTTCCGCCAATTATATCAATAATATATCTATCTGCTACAAAATCTATTGATTTAAAATCGAAATTACTTGCTTGTATTTTGGCAATAATTGTTTCTGCTCTACCAGGTTTAGCATAACATATTATCATAGATTTTGTAAATCCAATTTCTCTTGCTGCATCATCTTGTATACTACGCATCCATAGAGGTAAAAATTCTCTATCACGCTTTCCTATATCCTTAATTCTATTACGCATATTTTTAATAGAGTTTGGAAATACTCTTTGTAAATCTGCATCACTTGCTAGAGGAATATCACTGTCAATTCTTATTTGATTTTGACTAACTAGAACTTTAGAATTAATATCATCTCGAAGTTCAATTGTAGGCGAAATACTTTCACCTTTTGCATTTTCTAAATCATCTACTACATCTACGTATACAACTTCATAAATTGTTTCTTGAGTAATAGCATCTTTTGCTTTAGCAAATTTTAAACCACCTAGTAATATTCTTTTATTGTAGTGATTTCTACTCATTGCCTGGACAAAATCAACGGCTTCTTTACTTTCTATTCCTGCGTAAATTAAACTTTTTATTTCAGCCTGCACACCAAAATTTTCATCTCCGTATCTATAGATATCATCCGGAACAAAAATAGTTGCATCTGTAATAAAATTAAACCATGCTAATCTTTTAGACTTAGATTGAAATGCTTTAACAAATATGTTACTAAATGTGTCTTCTGTATCTGCAACAACAGTTATTGTAAACTCTTTTTCAGCAGCGGCAAAGTTTGCTCCATCTACTGCTTTGACTTTAAATTTAAACTTTCTGTCAAATGTAGTTGTTGTGTTGTCAAAAATAGTATTATAAGTTATAGTTCCAGTGCTATCTACTAAAGAACTATCTCTATCAAAATATCTTGTTAAACCAGATTGATCATTGTCAGCAAATTGTATAACCTTACCTTGGATAAGTCCGTTAGATAAAAAAGTAAGTCCGTTAGGTAGACTACCTTCTATAATTTCATAACCTATTCGACCTCCATATAATAAACTTTTTGCTTCAACAGATATTCTACTAGGTTGATTTGGTTTTATAATACCTAGATCTGTTTCACTAACCCATTCTATTGCACTTTCAATTTCGCCAATTATATCAACATTAAATGTTTTATCTGTGGTTCCAACACCTAGATCCCAATATTCATTTGATGTTTCTTCAGGAAGTTGATTTACATGGCCTTGAATACATATATAAATTAAACCATTATATCTTACTGCTTCATTTTCTTCATAATATCTTGTTGAACTCCAATCGCCTACTAGAGTATAAGATGTATCTACAAGAGTTCTAGGAAAATTTACTGCTTTTAGTGTAAATTTATAATTTTTTGTAACTGCTGCTTGATAAGGAACTTTACCTGCAATATCACCTGTTCTAGTATCTAAAGTCATGCCAGGTGGAATTTCGCTGCTAGAACCATCTGGATTAGTATCTAATTTAAAATATGTAATTGTTCCTGATAAAGATTGAGGATCATAAACTTCTAAAGGAATATTAACATAATTATTGGCTCTGTATCTACCTAGGTAACTATCAGTAATCCATAATGGAACCCTATCATTTGTATTATCTGCTTGAAATAAATTTGTATCGACTTGTATAAGTGTATTATCTGCTTTTAAAAATTCTTCTGAAACAACATAAATTTTAAAAACTCTAGAAATTGCATTGACACCATCTGTAACCGCTACACTGAATGTGTAGATTCTGCTTAATTTTTTAGGAACTCTACTTGTTTCTGCGTAATCAAAATTCAAAGTATCGTAAAAATAACTATCAAAACCTGTAGAAGTATTCTTCGCAATATCTAAAGGTGTGGTATCATAACTACCTGTATCGTAAGCACCTGTTGGTGTATTAGAATATTCTACACTGGGAATACTTTGTGTAAAACCTGAAATTTTTCCTGTCTTTGATAATGTAAGACCAAACGGTAAACGCCCACTGTTAGGAATAAGATAATATTCTAAAGTATCACCTGCTATTGCATCAGGATCAGTTGCTTCTAATTGAAAGTCTACTTTTGCGTCATCAAGAACAAAATAAGATTCTCCTTGACCTACATTTAAAAAACCTTGTTCTGTAATCCACTCTGGAAGATCCGAACCAGTAACAGATAATCTAAAAGTCCTATCCTTTTCGTCACTACCATCAAAAGCTCTAATAACAAACCTTGATTCTGTAAATTTGTTGACTTCACCCGGTGATCCTTTTATAAAGCCATTTTGTAGTATTAAACCTTTAGGTAAAGATCCTGCAATTACAGAATAAACAATATTATTTGTAGTATCAGTAGTAGCGTCTAATGGTAAACTAACTGCAACTCTTTCTTCTAGTGTTCCGAGGTTTCCTACTGGCGTGTTCCAAGTTACTGCCATAAACTACCTCCTACACTAAACCGCCACAGTCTAATTCCAAATCTGATTCAAGCGTTATTGTTCCGAAATCGATATTAGATGCCTGCAGGGAAAGTTGGATTGCATTTGCGTAAGTCCCGTTGATTGAACCGAAATCGTATGTTGTTAAATATTCACTTACAGGTAAAAGTGTTTTAAAATTTATTGTGCTACCTGATGTAGTAACTTCTATATCTTTTGTTCCAGTTTCTGAAAGAGGTGCAGCAATACCCTGCATTGTAACTTGTTGATAGGCGTCAGCAAGAACACTTCCTGAATCAGTATCTACTCTGGTAAAAGCATCTGGTGCTGTGTTATTTACAATTATTTTTTCTGAAGTAGTTGTTAACGCAACTTTTGTTCCGCCTTCTATTGATCTAAGTCTTAATTCGCTTCCTACTTTTTCTTTGAAGACAGGTGCTCCGCCATCTCCTAGGTTAATGACATCTACTGTAAGTTCTGCATTAAGTGAAGAAAAATTAGCATTTACTTTTTCAAATGCTGTGCGTAAGTCATCACCTAAACCGTCGTTTACTTTATTGCCTACATTAATTGTTTGTAAATCTGCCATTTTGTTTTCCTATTTGTAGTATTTATCCTGTTGGTGCTGAACTCTTGTATGGGTGACTCACAGGTAAATTGCCTGTTAATCCCCACTTGTGAGCAAGATATCCTTCTGCTTTTTCAAAATCTGTTATGTCTGTTCCGCCTGTGCCAGGAACGTCTGCTACTGTAAAGAATTCTGCCATTCGACCTTGCATTCGTTCGTTGGATCGGTTTCTAAATATTCTTAAATCCATATTTGTTTGTAGACTATTGTCATAGTCATTCACAGGAGTAAAAGCATTATCACCATTTACCCTTACAGCAATCTGGTTGCCTGACTTATTGAATATGGCACATATGATAAC
>Ga0181568_10001597_pt1 | contig 20793 bp, 16 predicted proteins | sample 101ome_20_FD_133758 | JGI IMG/M metagenome (GOLD analysis project Ga0181568, IMG submission 133758) | Coastal salt marsh microbial communities from the Groves Creek Marsh, Skidaway Island, Georgia - 101404AT metaG (megahit assembly) | ecosystem: Environmental > Aquatic > Marine > Intertidal...
CCTTTGGCACTTACTAAACTTTTGAATTGATCTATAGTCGATACCATTATATCATCCTTTTGGAGTCAGCATAGACTTTTGATTTACCAGCTTTCTGGAAGTCTGCTGTTGGTAAAAATGTTGCGATTTCCCACTCAGGTGCTGGAACTCTTGCAAATCTACTGCGAACTTGTTTATTTAAGTAATGCTTTACACATGGCTTGAAATACTTTAACTTAGCAGTTCTTTTTAACATCTCATACGATAAGTCGAACTTAGTGCTCTCATTAAACTTATCGTTTGTAGTTATGTCCATCAATGCATCTAAAAACTTTGCTCTCAGCACAGGAGACAAATAGTGTAAGTTAAGCCCAAGGAAACCACCTTGTGCTGGTCCCAAAACAATAACTAATGGAAATGCATCGTAGTAGGGTAAAGTTTCTTTGTGCTTTGGATCATAGAAAAACATTTGCATGGATCCTATAAGTTGTCTGTTTGCTAACTTAAGAGAATCTGACTTCATGAGTTCATTACGGTTTACTCTACGTATACCTGACACACGTTTACGAAACCAATCCCTAGACTCTTTGGTTCTGGGAGTAATACCTGCTCTAAATGCTTCTATTTCTAGTTCTTTAAAAAGATTTGCCATAACAATATTTATATCAAAATTTATAGTTAAATATACGTAAGTCGTCAGCATATAGCTGGCTTATGTATTCTTTTGTTTTTTCATTGTAGTATTGTCTGTATCCTTCTTCTCTATTACTACCATTTAACCAATTTAAAGGAGTATGCCTATCAAACATGTTTTGTATTATTTTAAAATCTTCTACTAGATTTTCATATCGTAATATTATTGTATCTTGATTTATAAAACTATTCATTGAATTATACGATATAGAGTTTACGTGTCCAATATTTTCGACAACAAGTTTTTTCTTAGGATTGCTTGAAGTAGGATTCATATATCTTTCTGCGAACACAAACTCTTCCAAAGTTTCAAAATTACATTTGCCTCGTTGAACATAGTATTTCCAACAGCTTACAAGACGATCAAACGGATTTCTAACCACAGTAAAAGATTGTATCTTATTTGGTGTTTCCACAAATTTTTTCCATTCTTCTATATCTTCTTTTGTAGTAGTATGTTTCTCTCCAGCAGGACGCGAAAATCTAACTAGCTCTTCTCTTTCTGCCCAAGAGCTTATTGATATTCCAGCAGTTTTTGGAATGTGTGTGAAAATCAAGGGTATATTTTTAAACATAAAGCTCATTTTTTTCTCACTATTGGTTTTAAAGGTTTTAGTGGTTTTAATTTCTTTTTTGGTTTAGGTAGAATACCTAAAGATGATAGATGGTTCTCAGTCCATATTTCAAATCCCCATCCACGATCTGCTGCATATTCTTGAGCGGCTGACCACTTGTTCATATTCTTAACATAAGTTACACCCTCTGAGATGTATCTCTTAGACCTTTTGCCATGAAACGCTGGGGGTTTAGTTTCTTTTTCTGGTTTGATTTCAACTAAAATAGTTTTACCAGAAGTGTAAGTTATTTTAAGATCCATAAAATATCTATGATATCTTTTATCCACTTCATAAAAATATGGTATTACGACTTCTTCACTTACCCATTCCTTTACTTTACTCGATTCATCACACCACTTGAAAGCATTTCGTTCCCATAGTGACCTAAATATTACGTTGTCAGCATCACCCTTATACTTAGATCGGTTTTTCACTTTGTATCGCCCAGAATATGCCATAACAACCTTATAAATAGATTAAACATTCTTTGTATTTATTAGGATTAGAAATGACAGAATATCCAGAAATAGTTAAACAGTTTCAATCTGACTATACATCATCAAGTCAACAAGCCTCGAAAAACTATCGTAAAGCTTTATTGAGATATCCTTTAAATAATCAAGATCAGTATGGTGGAACTATAACATTTAGAGCTAGGCAAGCTGAGTATCAACCTTTAGTTGGTAGAGCAAAATCTCTATTGAAAACGGAAGATGGTTCAACAGATACGGATATTGAAGTCGCAACGGAAGCAGCTTTGCTTAGTGAAGTGTCTGCTGGGGCAGCACCAACTGAAGCAAGTAGATCTGACTTAGGACCAAACAGAAAACGAAAATGTGTACTGTATCTTCCAAATGCTATACAGATACAAGATAGAGTTTCATACACTAACTTTGACTTAGGGATTATTGGTGCTGGCATAGAAGCTGGTATTCAAAACGGACTGAGCGCAGGACAAATAGCAGGTGGAGCACTAAGCAATATTGCAGAGTCAGTAAAATCTGTTGCAGGTGCATTTACTGGTGGAACTGCAGTTGCAGGAGAAGAAACCTTAACTTCAATCGCTGCACTGAGACTAACTGGTGGTAGATTTAGTGGTGCTATTCAATCTGCAGCTGGGGTTGCCTTGAACCCAAATAAGAGAGCCATACTTTCTGGTCCTGAACTGAGAAACTTTTCTTTTAGTTTTAAACTTATTCCAACTTCAAAAGCGGAGTCTGACTCCATAAAAAACATTGTGCAGTTCTTTAGAGAAGAAATGTATCCTGAAGCCGTAGAGCAGTTTGGTATTTCTGCTGCCTATAGATATCCTTCTATATTTGATATTATTTTAAGATATAGAACTGCTGCTGGAGACTACAAAAAAGTTGCTACTAAGATTTTACCTTGTTTCCTAAACAGTGTGGATGTTAACTATAACCAAAGTGGAATGTCTTTCCATAGAGATGGTAGCCCGCAAGAGCTTACATTGACACTTAACTTTACAGAAGAACGTGCATTAAATAAATTTGATGTTGCAGTCGGAGGCTACTAATGGCATTTTTTGCTAACTTTCCATTCATAAACTATCGCTTCGGAGATGAGATTGATCCATCAGTGTTTCAAAACCTTACTGCATACATTGACATTGTTGATCAAATAAAAGACGATATTAACTTTTATGAAACATATTACATAAAGGATCATGTAAGACCTGAAACATTATCTTATGAGTTATATGATACAATAGATTATTATTGGATGTTCTATCTTTTGAATGACAAGTTAAGACAGCAAGGCTGGCCTCTGAGCGAACAAGAAATATTCTCATTGGGTAGACAGTACTATCCAAATCTTACATTGTTCACAACAAGAACAATGGTTGATCAGTTTTATGTTGGAGATTATGTTGCAACAAACACTGGTGCAGGATTTCCAAACCCCGACTTCAAAGCAGTCATTTTAGAAAAGAACTATGATCTTGGACAACTCATAGTAAAGCCTTTACTTGAAGTTAGATCAATATCTGTAACTAACGGTGGATCTGGTTATACTTCTATTCCAACTGTTACCATTTCGGGTGGTAGTGGCGAAGGTGCCACAGCAGCAGCCGTTATATCAGGTGGAGCAGTTACGGCAATAACTGTTACAGATGGTGGTGATGGTTTCACAACTGCCCCAACTGTAACTATTTCTGATCCTGATGAAGCTTCTGGTGTCAGAGCTACAGCTACAGCCACACTCTCAACAAATACATTGACTATTCCACAAAACACAGAGGTAACTCTTTATTCAAAAAGAAACGACAAAGACGTTTCTAACTGGAACTTGTCTGATGTAGAACCGTTATTGATCTGGGCGCAAGCAAATCAGTATGACTCAGTTCATCATTATGAAGACGCAGATGGTCTTTGGCTAGATTTAAACTATATTCCTGATACTCAGTACGGTGTTAATAATAAAAGCACATCTATTACGGTAGGATCTACCACCGTTGCAGGAACAACTGGAAAGCTTCCAATAACACATCTAGATAGATTGAGGTCACAGATGGAAGATCTAAGAACTATAAAAGTTCTCAAACCTAGTGTTGCAAATCAAATAAACTCAGAATATCAAAGGTTGTTAAGACAATAGTATGTCAGGTATAGTATCACCAGAACAGGTCGAAATTAAAGAAGTCTCTATACGTTCCGAAAGATTTAAGGACGGTCAGAGTCTATTTGTGGCAGGTGAACAAAACGATGCGCCTGTTGCCTTAGAGATGAGTATATACGAAAATATATACATGCCATATCTAACTGGATACATTTATATTCAAGATGATAATGATGTAGTTCGTGTGTTAAACTTGAAAGGAACTGAGAGATTAAAAATCGTATTCAGATCACCTAATACAGTTCAGTTCATCGAAAAGACTTTTATTATTACTAGTATCAAAAGATCAACTAAAGTGAATGATCAAATGAGTCATTTACTGCTACAGATTGTAGAGGATCATGGATACTTCAATGAGCTAAACAAAATCAACAAGTCTTATAACGGTACTGCTATTGAAGTCATTGATAAAATACTAACTGATAATACTAGTAAAAAGTTACTACAGAGAACGAAAGAAAGTTACCAAGATCCTATCAGATATCTTGTTACTTGGCAAACTGCATACGAAGCAATATCTACTATTATGAATCACACTAGTACTGATAATGGTATGCCATACTTTTTCTATTCTACTTTATTTTCAAATGACTTAGTATTAACAGACTTAGAAACTATACTTCAAACGCCATCTTTTAATAAAGACAATCCGTTCACATATTCTCAAGCAAATATAAACAGAAACACTAGCTTTGAAGAACAAGCGTTGTCCATATCAGCAGTAAACTCTACGTACATGAACAATAGTTTGAGTATGGCTAAAATGGGGGGCTATGGGTCTTTTATAGATATTCTAGATACAGGTAGTGGAAAAAGAATACCTAAACACCTTGATATGACAAAAGAGTTTAAGAATATATTTGAAGCGATACCAGTGTTTAATGAATATGAGTTTCCTATTGACGATAAGTTTAGAGTTGATGATAAACCAGAAAAAACAATAAACGATTATGAAAGTAATGTGTACACTGCCTTGCCAGCACAACCTTACATAGATGGTAAAAAAGGGCTACTTCCAAATATAAACGCTACAAAAAATCTTATTTTAAAAAGCAACTTTATGAAGTATTTGGCGAACAATAGTTATAAAATTCAAATTCCTGGATATTTGTTTGCTGTAAAAAATATCAACAGATCAGTAGGAAGTCAAATCGATATCAAAATATTAAAAGAAGGTATTACTGATAATATGAGTTCAGTTACAGATGACAGAAAATCTGGAGATCATGTGATTTTATCTAAGAGACATATTTTTGATTTTGTTGATAACACTCATGTTGTTTCTATGAGAGTTGGTAGAATAGCTGATCGTAAGAGGATTGAGTAATGAGTTTTTATGGCGATCAAACAAGATGGTTTTTGGCAAGAGTTGTTGACTGGGAAGACTCTGGCGAAGGGCGTGTGAAGATCAGAATCATAGGATTACATTCTGAAAGTATTCCATTCGATGACTTGCCTTGGGCTAAATGTGTTTTACCAACAACAGAGGGTGGAGTATCAGGCATTGGTAAAATACCACAGATTGTGAATAGCGCATTTGTATTTGGTATATTTTTAGATGGTAAAGTATCTCAAGTTCCTATTGTTTTGGGAAGTCTAAATCACATAGAAGAACTTAGTTCAGAGCAAAATAAAAAGATACAAGCTACTGGTAGAGGTGTTGACACAAATAGGATCATTGAAGGAATATATCTAGATCCTAGTTTAGAAAACTTGTGGGACCAAGAAGATACTAGAGATGAGGCTAAAGGACTAGAAGCAAGAACTATAATCGCTATGAAGTTTTTAATAGATAATGGTATTGAAGATGAAAAAGCTGCGGCTGGTATTGTTGGCAATCTTATCAGAGAGTCTAACATATTACCTGAAGGTAAGATAGGTAAAGATGGTGAAGAAGGTATTGCTCAATGGAATCCACGCCCTGCTGCTGGTAATAGGCTTAGAGACTTGAAAGTATACGCAAGAGATAACAGAAAAGATTATACAGACTTTTTCTTGCAGCTTAACTTTTTAGTTTATGATATGAAAACGAGTAGAGCACATGGTGTTTGGAATACTTTGTCTGACAAGACTATTCCATTCGAATATAAAGTTGATGCACCATTTTCTAAACAGGATGATATTACAAACGCTACATTACATTTCTTAAAGTATTATGAAGTTCCAGAAGACATTCCTGGAGAACTTTTAGTAAGACAAGAGAAAGCAGAGTTTGCGTGGTCTGCATATCAAGAGTCTAAAAGAATAACAGCAGCATATGTTATTAGTTCGGGAGCAGGGTGATGAGTACAGTAAGAGAAACCTTGACTGGAGTTCTTAACGAATTCCAAAAATCTCTAAACACATATCAAGTTGGAAAAGAAGTTGATCAGATCAAAGAAAACTTCGAAGTTGCTAACTCTACTATCTTCAAAGAAAATGGTGAAGTCGTAGGCGGCTTCAAACAAGTCGCTAGTAACCTAACAGACTACTTGTCTAATGTTGAAGGGTCTGTTCCAAAAACAGTAGACAATGTTACTATAGCACAACTAGATGTAAGTGCAGCAAGAGCACAACTTCAGAAAGCGGTTGGGGCTAGTCAATCTGATTTAGAAACAATAGTAGGTAAAGCATCTTTGGCAGCAAATGGATTTCTAGATGTTGTTATTTCGTCTGGGTTTCCTGAAGCACTCGCAGCAGCTTTAAAAACGACAACAAACCTTTCTGGCAACGAAGTGGCAAATGTGGTAAGACAGAATGTTTACGTGTCATCTGGCGGTGATGAAGCTGTTGAAGATATTGTAGAAGATGTTATTCAAAACATTGTCGGTAATATATTTCCAGACTTTATATCTGCAACAAATCAGTTGAATAATACTTTGTCTGCACTAGCGTTAAACGTCACAGCATCTTTAGAACAATCTAACAAAGGATTTTTATCTTTAATAGAAAATACAGTCGAACAATCTTTTTCAACTTCTTTCAATCTATTGAGTACAGTTACAAATAGACCAATCTCACCCACAGATTTTAAACAGATTGTTTCTCTTGTAAGCATTGGTAAAATAGAACAAGCTGCACTTATTCTTGCCAAATATTCAGATAGAGACTTGATTGACCTACAGTCGGTTTTATCTCAAATCAACAATAAAGCAAGCACTGTCATAACAGATTCTAAGTCACCTCAAAATCTATCAGTTCAAAGAACAGATGCCTTTGTAAATAAATGGAGAGAAGGTCTTACAAATGATGATTATTTCACTAATGTACTTCCAAATTCGGTAACAGCAGAAGTTGGATTTATGCAAAGAGATGTGACTGAAATCATTGTAAACTTTATACCAGTTCCTAGAGTGAGCATTCAACAGCTACACGAACTCATTGGTGAAAAATATAATATAGGATTTAATAATCATTTTTATATTGGATATGATGCTATTCTCTATAGAGGTAGACCATTAGAAATCGAAATGAAAAATGTAGATGGAATGGTTACAAATGACCACTACCAAAGAAGTATTGTTATTGGAGTTAACATTGATGAGAAAAACAGAAATCATAAGTTTGCTCCACGCCAACAAGCTCTTCTTATAGAACTGATTGATCGTATACTAGAAGCCAAACCAGGCTTACAAGTTTTCAGTGCACATGATGTTGGATGGTCCAAAGAAGTTGGAACTAACGCATTAGATGTTCCTAAGTTTGTTAAGGCTAAACTTGGTAAATCAAACTTGAATAGCTATAACCCAAAAACTACAGCACCTTTGACTAGTGGACAACTAGCAAACTACAATCTAACCTGAGGTCAAAATGACAACTTTTACAGATGAAGATTTAGAAAAACTTGCAGCACAAGCTGTTTCTAATAAACCTGAAGATCCAACTGGTCAGTTTCCTACTGCAGAACACGTGAATAGATCGAATACCAATATTCAATCTAAGGGTGAAGGTGTAAACAGACTTAAGTGGGCAGGATACTCTGAAGGTAGAAACGAGCTAATACCTCGTGATCGTATAAGTTCTGTTTACCCTTACAACCAAGTGTCACGATCTATCACTGGTCACACAATAGAGATTGATGATACCCCAGGTAATGAGCGTATGTTAATCAAACATGCAGATGGTGCAGGTATTGAGTTAGCTGTGGATGGAAGTGTTTATATCAGTGCTCTTAAAAATAGAATAGAATGTACTGGTGGAGATCAGCACATCACTATTGTTGGTGATGCTAAACTCGAATATCAAGGAAATCTTGATATGAAGGTAAAGGGTGAATTTAATATAGAGTGTAATGAGTACAATGTCAATGTAAAAAATAATAAAAATGAATTTATAGGTGGATCTGAAACCAAAGAAGTGTATAAAGGTATCACCACCACAGTCGCTGAAAATGTAACCAACATTATTACAGGACAAGTGACTGATACTATATTGGGAGGGCAGCAACATAATGTTAAAGGGAATATGGATTATAATATTAACGGTAATGTCGGTTTTTATGCAAGTGGTGAAATGAATGTTACATCAGAAGATTATGTTAATATAGCATCAGATAATGTAACTGCTTCGGCTAATAATATGACTATACAAGGTGGTAATGGAGTAATAGGTGGCGATAGCGTTCACATCAAAGGACAAGAGGCATCTTTTGAAGGAAGTGTAGAGGCACCAACTTTCTATGGAAACTTAATAGGTAAAGCAAAGTTTGCAGGACTTGCAGACAAAGCAACGGGTGCAGATACTGCTGGTGCTACTGGATCCAGTGGAACCGCATCATATCCATCTGATCCTGGTGCTCCCACCTTTGTAGAACCTACAACAAGTAAAGTTAGTGATTATTTGACTAAAGCTGCTGGTGGTATTCGTAAAGTAAAGATTGATATCGGTAACTATATCAGAGATTTTATTGATAAGTCATCCAGATATGATGGTATTTCAGCACAGTCATTGTCTACACAACAAATCAGATCTAAGCTAAGAGACCCTGCCAACAGAAATAATCAAAAGCTTGTAGGATCACTTATAGAGGAAGGAAAGCTTTGTCGTAACTTTAACAACCCAAATCCAAGAGGTGTTGGTAGACTTATTGACGGACAGTCCACAACTCTTCGTGCTAAACGTTTTTCTGATGCAATAAGTTCTACAAATGATGTTGTTCATGTTACAAGAAATGCTGTGAAACAGTTTGTCCCTGATCCTCTATACAATCCTATGAACTTAGGTAGAGATGCTATTACTACAATAACTGCTAAGACAAAGCTATCACAAAACATTTCTGTGTCAAAGTTTTTAGGAACTGATGATCCAGCTAATATTCAATATATTAGAGATGAAGAAAAGAAAAGACAAATACTAAAACATCTTTACTTGCAGACTTTGATTTTAAATAGAATAACAAGAAATCAATCTGAGTTTGAGGGTGTTGCATTAGAAGTGACTGAAGGACTTTACCGTCCTGGCAAAGGCGAAACTATTACTAGCGGAAGCATTAATGATTTAAAATCAAAAGGTAGAGCAGTAGTCTACAAAGCTGTGGACTCAGAGGGTAAATCTAACAACACTAAACTATTTGATATCGCAGTTTATCTTAAAGATAACGCATACTTTGAAGAACTTATTTTATCTTACGATACTAATGATTGTGTAAACGATAATCCTATACTTACTGGCAGAATCATTATAACAATGCCTGAGATAGATGATAGCTTCAAAGGTACTTTTAAAAGAGAAGTTTATACTGAATTTAATGGCAATAGACTATCTCAAGGAGAACTAGTTGAAGTTCTACCTGAGAAAATAGATATTCCTTCTGATCCAGATGGTATTGTGCTATCTGATGGTGGTGAATATGGTATCAACTTAAATACTTTGGTTTACACTTACCCTGATGGTAGCAAGTATTCATATCAACCAGATATAAAAATAAAAGGTACAACACACCCAGAAGTAACTAAAGAAGCAGAGAAAAATATGACACTGCTTTTAAATACAAACTATAAAATCTTACAGCAAAAGTTTGGTGGAAAACTATTAATCAATGATGCATTACCATTGAGAAAACCTAAAACTTCTAGAACACCACCAAGCAGAGGCGGCACTTCACAACATTGGACTGGACAAGCTATTGATATTAGTACAGTGAATATGTCTAACGCTGACAAGACAAGACTTGTAAAAGCCGCACAAGAAGCTGGATTTACTGGTTTCGGATTTGGCAGAACTATCCTACACTTAGATCTTGGACGTAAGCGGTTCTGGGATTATAACAACACAACCTTTGCGGGTAGAGCAACTGGTTATTGGTTTAAGTGGGTTTCAGATAATGTTTGATGATAATCATTATAAATAATGTAAAAAGAGAGTAACGATGGCTACGACTAGAGTATTATCTAAACAGGACGGAACGCAGAACACTAGTACTATTATTACTAGTCGTACTCGTTTGTATCGTGATATTGACTTATCTTTTACCGCCAAGCCAAATGGTGAAATATATGTCAAGCGTGATGCAGCAGCCGTTACTCAGTCTTTGAAAAACTTAATACAGACTAACCATTTCGAAAAACCTTTTCAACCATTCTTTGGTGGTAATGTAAGGGCTATGTTATTTGAGCTAGTGGACGATGACAGTGAAGAAGAGTTAGCGGAAACAATCATGAGAGCTATTAGTTCTTATGAACCAAGAGCAAGTGTACGAAACTTAGATGTAAGTGTAGACCCTGAAGGAAACTCAATAAGAGTAAAAATAGAGTATCAGGTTGTGAACACAGAAGAACTCGTAACCTTTACAACAACAATATCAAGGTTGAGATAAGATGGCAACAACAATAAGATCAACAGCTTTAGATTTCGATAATATTAAAAGTAACTTAAAAACTTACTTGGCAAATCAAGAACAGTTCAAAGACTATAACTTTGAAGCGTCTGGGTTATCTAATATTTTAGATGTGCTAGCATACAACACTCACATCAATGCTCTTATTGCGAACTTTGCTCTTAATGAGTCTTATCTTCCAACTGCACAGTTAAGATCATCTGCAGTATCACTAGCAGAGGGCATTGGGTATGTGCCTGATACTGACACTGCATCTCAAGCTAAAGTCAGGATTACATTTAACTCATCAGCGTCAGGGAGAAGTGCTAATGTAACGCTTCCAGCTTACACTAAGTTTACCACAACAGTTGATGATGTTGCTTATACATTTCAGACAGTAGAAGCTTATACTGCAACAGACAATGGCAGTGGCTTTTATGAGTTCCAACTTACAAACGGTACAAATCAAATACCTATTTACGAAGGTACTTTGAGATCCAAGACTTTCCTAGTCGGTGAGTATGAAGACAATCCAGTTTATGTTATTCCAGATACGACTATAGATGCTGATACAGTTACAGTAAAAGTTTTTGAAAGTGCTACTTCATCAACATCAACCACATATCAAAACATTTTGAACGCCTCTACAATCAATGCGAACTCAACAGTTTACATTTTGAAAGAAGCTCCTAACGGTTACTTTGAACTGTCTTTTGGTGACGGTACTACCTTTGGTATTGCCCCATCAGCGGGTAACAGAATTGAAGTACAATATCTTTCAACAAAAGGTGAAGTTGCCAATGGCGCAACAACATTTACACCAGCAAATACATTTACATCTGGTGTGATCAGTGAAGATCTAACAGTAACTACGAAGGTAAACTCAGTTGGTGGTGAGGATAAAGAGTCTATCGAATCTATCAGACAAAATGCTCCGTTCCAATACGCAACACAAAACCGTATGGTGACAGCCGCCGACTATTCCTCTCTTATCTTAAGAAACTATTCTACACTCATTAATGATATCGTATCGTGGGGTGGACAGGATGCATTGAAGCCTGAGTATGGTGCGGTATATACATCTATTCTTTTTGAGGATACAGTTTCAACTACGACACAGAATGCTACAAAGAATGCTATACTAGACTTGGCAGCGCAACTATCGATTGTGTCGTTTAATCTAAGGTTTGTTGATCCTGTAACGACATTCGTGGAAGTAGATACTTTCTTCCAGTTCAATCCTAAACTTACAGATGAAACTATCAACACCATTAAATCTAATGTCGATACAGCAATATCAAGCTACTTCACAGCAAACACTGGTAAGTTTAACCAAGCATTTAGACGTTCAAATATGCTAGCTGATATTGATGAATCTAATGTTGCGGTTCTTTCATCTAGGGCAGATGTCAGAATGCAACAAAGGTTTGTTCCTTCAGCACCAGCTCTTGTTACAGTCATTAGAAACTTAGCGAATGTGACACTTACAAACGATCAACTAAATGCTATTCTTACATACACAACTGAAAGAGCATTCTTGTCTGCAGCAAACTATATGATCAATAATAACTTGACTGCAAACACCTCAACATATATTGTTGATACTTTGGCAAGAGCAAAAAACAATACAAGTCAAGAGTTGCTTTTCCCTGTTCCTATTGCTTCACCTGATGACGATACATATACTATTACATCAAATGAGTTTACATTTAACACACAAAACTGTGTCATTAAAAACAAGCTAAGTAGCAATATTCTACAAATCGTAACAGCCGCTGGTAACCAAGTGGTGACAGACAACGTAGGAAGCTTTAATGCTGTGGCAGGGACAGTTACTATAAACTTCTTCAATCCAACTGCTATTCAAAGGGGTGCTACTGAAATCAAACTATCAGCAGTACCTGCAAACCAAAGTGTTATTGATCCTACAAGAAATGAAAGAATTGTGTTTGATCCAGATCGTTCAGTAACAACAACCGTAATCACAGAAGCTAATAACTAATGTCTCATCATAAAGATAAAACTTTACTTGACAATAACAGACGGTTGCTTAATCTGCATCATGCAGAAGTTGAAAACGCATTACCAGAATACTTTGCAGAAGATTTTCCAAATCTTATAAAACTATTTGATGCTTATTATGAGTGGATGGAACAAGAAGGTAATCCATCCAATCAGATACATGAGCTTTATAAAAATAGAGATGCGACTCAAGTTTCAGCAGGACTGTTACAGTATCTTGAAGATGAACTTCTTTTAGGTCAAGCATACTTTGGTGGGTTTGTTAATAAAAGAGAAGCTATAAAGTTTAGTAATCTTTTGTATCGATCAAAGGGTACAAAGTATTCTATCGAACAGTTCTTTAGAGGGTTCTATGGTTCAGACCCTCAAGTTGTTTATCCTAAAGATAATATTTTTAAAGTAGGACCTGATATTGATTATGACCTTGACAGTATTAACACATCAGGACAACAGATAAAAACTGAGGCTTCTAAACTAGGTCCAGAATCTCAGAGATATATTACTGATGATGAAAGATATCAAGTGATGTCAGTTCTTATCAAGTCTGATATTCCTATCAGTACTTGGCTAGAAACTTATAAACTTTTTGTTCATCCAGCGGGTGCGCACATTGCAGGGGAACTTGTTCTAGAACTTGTAAACGGTAATGTGATTCAAAGTGTTAGAGAATCTGGTGCTGGTATACCAGTTGACGCAACCTTCTCAACAGAGATTGCATCTACAGAGATTGCTTCTGTTATGCCAAGCGCAGATATCACTCTTATTGAAAGAGGCGATGGCAGTGTTGGTATGCTACGTACTGAGGCACATCTTCATTACGATACAGTTGCTCTTTCAGCATTCGATAGTGTATCAAGTGTCACGCTACGTGAAGCACTCTCACCAAACTCATTCAGAATGTCAGATTCAGATACTGGTGGTATTATTACTATGGACCAAGATTCTGGAACATCAGTTCTTACATTCAGCACTATGGATGAGCACAGATATCAAACACTATTTGATTCAGAGAACTCAGCGGATTCTGCTCATTATCCATTCGTACACGTATAAATAATGTAAATAAACTCAAAGAGATTAGGTATGGCTAGACAAATAATCAACACTGGTACAGTAGCTAACGACAAAACTGGCGATACTTTACGCCAAGCTTCTACCAAGATAAATGCTAACTTTTCAGAGTTATATACAACTCTTGGTGGCGACACTTTGGGTGGTACTTCAACTCAACTTACAGATAGTGGTTTAGATATTATCGGTACAAGTTTCCGTACTAAGATTGGTGCAGCAGATCCAGCTTCTGAAATCAGTATTGATTTTCCAGCTACTGCAGGAAACATTGTAGTTGATGCTGCAACACAAACTCTTACAAACAAAACCCTTACTTCACCCAATATCGATTTTGGCACATTCTCTGGCGTTAAGCTACTTGATAACGATTCTAGTCACAGTTATACAATAGTTACAGGTGCTCTTACAGGCAATCATAACATTAATGTTCCTGGATTGTCAGACAGTGACACACTCGTTTTAAATGCAGCTACTGCAACACTTACAAATAAAACACTAACAACACCAAGTGTCCAAAGACCTAGTGTAGAAGATTATATTGCAGACTCTTCTGGCAACCCTGTTATCTCTATAACAGCAACAAGCTATGGCAGCACTTACAATAGAATACGAGTACAAAACTCTGCATCCTCTGATGTGACAATCTCAGCAGTTGGCGGTAGTACAAATGTTGGTATAGATATTGATGCCAAAGGTAATAAAGCAGTTAAGCTTAGTAAATATGCATCAGACGTACAATCAGTCGCTCCTGGTGCTACTATCGGTAGTGGGGGTACAGATATCACAGGAAGTATTGTAAAACTAGCTGGTGCTACTGGATCTACAGTTACACTTAATGATGCAGTTACTACTGGTACTATTCTACACGTAATCAGAGATACAAACTCAGGCACACAAACAATAACTCCTTCTAACTTTTTACAAGGCACAACAGTTGACTTCACGGCTAACCAAACGGCTACATTAATTTTTGATGGCTCTAACTGGTATAAAGTTGGCGGTACAGCGTCAATATCATAGGAAAACAAAATGGCAGCTATAATTTCAGATAAGATTAAAAGATTATTTTTAACACAGTTGTTTGATGAAGCAACTGGTACAAAAATAGGTGACTCAGATAACAACTATTATATCGCTGTTGGTAAATCTCAGACATGGGATCCTACTGGTGCTTTAGATGCAGCAACTTCACCGTTACCAGATGAACGTGAAGAAAGAGAGTTTAGATATAATGTTCAGTCTGTAAAAGCCATTGAAGCCTTTTCTTTTGTTATACCTGTTAATGATTGGACTGCTAACTCACAATATGCACAGTATAATGATAACGTTGTTGGGCATCCAGCAACTCCATATTATGTGCGTACAGCAGACAACAATGTTTATGTTTGTATTAGAAGTGGTAAAGACTCTTTAGGTAATGTTCAGGTTTCTACAGTTAAACCAGACCATACTGATACAACACTTCCTATTGAAACTGATGGTTACATTTGGAAATATATGTACACTATTTCTACAGCAGATACAAACTTCTTTGTTACATCTAACTTTATGCCCGTTAAGTATGTTGATTCAGCACTTCCAACTGATCCATACTTTGGTCAGTATACTATTCAAAATGCAGCAGTTCCTGGTCAGATTATTGGTTACAGAGTTATAAACGGCGGTCTTAACTATGACTCAAGTGACACTCTAACTATCGTTGGTAATGGTACTGGTGCTACTGCAAGAGTAGTAGTTGACGGTAGTGGTGTTATCAAAGCTGTTGAAGTCGGTGATAGTGCTAATGTTGGTGTATCAGGATATACTCCACTAGCTACAGCTATGGGTTCAGGTTATGACTATGCAAATGTAAGAGTGTCTACTGCGACAGGTAATGACAGTGCAGATATCGTTCCTATTTTTGCACATAAAGATGGTCTTGGCGCAGACGCAAGAGAAGATTTACGTGCTACCTCAATCATGTTCCACATCAAACCAGAAGGAAGCGTTGACGGAACTTGGGTTGTTGGTGGACAAGACTATAGACAAGTTGCATTGTGGCGCAACCCAACTGATAGTGCAGGAACTAAGTTCACAGGTACATCAGGTACTGCACTAAGAAAACTTACAGTAACAGAACCTATTCCAAGTTCATATGATTTTAGTGACAACATTCGTCTGTCTGGTGATAGTAATGCAGATGCATGGATTGACTTCATTGAAGATTCGACAGTTTGGTATCACCAAGATGAGTACACAGGCTTTACTCCATTCAGAGTAGGTGAAAACGTTTCAGTCGGAACCTATAGTAGAACAGTAGAGCTACATAACATAGAACCAGACGTTGATAGATTTTCTGGTGATGTTTTCTTTGTAAGTAATGATGCGGCACAGCCCCGTACCACAGCAAGCACAGACGATATTAAACTAGTTATAAAACTTTAAGGATATACAATGGCGACTAACGTATCAAGTACAACATTTTTAAGTCAGTATAATGATGACTATAGAGATAGTGATCATTTTCATCGTGTCCTTTTCAACAATGGTAGAGCATTGCAAGCGCGTGAACTTACGCAGATGCAAACTATTATTCAAAAAGAAGTTGAAAGACTTGCTAAGTTTGTTGTCAGTGAAGGGTCTATCTTTAATAACTCAGGTACACTAGCATCTGGTACAAATGCAACGTCATATACTTACATAAAAGTTGCCGCACTTCCTTCTGGTTATACTGCACTAAAAGGAACAGAGATTAACTATAATAATATTATCTTTGCACAAGTCAAGGCAGTCTTACCTGACAATACAGCAACAGAAACTCCCCCAGGCACTCTGATTGTTAGGTTGACAAAAGCTGATGGAACATCTAGTGCAATTGCAACAAACCCTGCTGATCCATATACCTTTACTAAAAATACAAGTATCACAACGACTTTAGGATCTGCAACTATCTTGAATGCAAACGATGCGGTTGGTAAGTCTTCTTTGATTGAAACCCCATCATTTGACACATATGCAGCAGGTCACTTAATAACAACTGAAGCACAGACACTTGTTTTAGATGCGACAAGTAATACCTATAGTGGTATTGTTGGATTTAAGGTAACAGAACAAATCATTACTGCAAGTGATAATGTTGCTCTTTATGATAACTCAGGTGCAACTCCAAACCTCACTTCACCTGGTGCAGATCGCTTAAAGATTACTCTTGAACTAGTAAAGAAAACCGATACAGATATTGATGATATTTTCTACGAAGTATTTAAAATTGTAAACGGAACCGTATCAGTTCTTAAAACTCCTGATAAAACTCTTGGTAGAATAAACGAAATCGTTTCTGCAAGAACTGAAAGTATTACTGGTGACTTTATTGAGAACAAGCAAGGTGGGATGTTTGATCTTACAGTTAATGAAGATAGTGCGTCAACAAATTTCCTTTCAATGGAGATTTCTAGTGGTACAGCATTTGTTAATGGTAACAGAATCGAAAGAGATTATAATGTACCATTTAGAGTAAGAAAACCAAATGATGCAACAAACACTCAAAACTTAAATACCGTTTCATCAGAAATCATTGCTGCAAAATATGGTAACTATTTCCTATCATCTGAAGATAGCACATTTGGTTTAGTCAGTAGATTTGCTGACTCATATGGACATGTAAACCTATATGACAAAGTTAATATTGCGGCAAGCGGAACTGTTATTGGTGAAGCAAAAGTAAGAAACTTAGATAAATTTGGTGATGATTTCAGAACTCATGTATTTGACGTTCAGATGAATTCTGGGAAAAGTGTATCAGAGATCAGATCATTTGGTATAGACAGCGATAACTATGCAAACTTGAAAGCTGTTAGTGGTGAGTATGGATTGTTCGATAAAGACGAAAACAATCTTCTATTTCCATTAAAGCAACAAAGAGCATATTCTGCCGATACAGTTTCAATGGTTGTTCAGAAACTAATCACAGGTACTAAGTCTGGTGCAACAACTACTGTTACTTCAACAACAGGAACAACATTTGCAGATACGGAAGAGTGGATCTACTCTGTAGATAGCAGTGGTGCATTGACATCACCAGTCGCTTTAACAGCAGGTGGTGCAGGATCAAACAGTGCGACAATCACTGGTGTACCAGATGGTGCATTTACACTTCTTGCATACGAAACATATCCATCAGCTTCTTGTCAACGTCTTGAAAAAACACTGACACCATCAGATGGAACATGGCAGGTTGACTCTAGCTTGACACCAGTTAATGGTGTTGTCACATTTACTAAAACAGATATCTTCCAGTTCAACGCAATCTATGATGATGCAACTGGGGAAGATATAACATACAAATATAGATTTGACAACGGTCAAAGAGATAACTATTATGATGCTGGTAGAGCTACACTAAAGTCTGGTGTCACTGCACCTGCTGGTACTGTTTGGGCAGAGTATCGTTACTTTGAACATGATACTGTTCCAGCTAATCAGATTGGTTACTTTGATGCTCAATCGTATGTTGGTATTACTTACGATCAGATTCCATATTTCTACTCCAATACTGGTAAGACCTACAGACTATCGGATGTGATTGATATTCGTCCAATGAAAAATCCATCAACTGGTAAGTTTACTGGTGGTGTATCAAGAATTCAAAGGTTGCCTAGAAATGGTGATACTGTAACTATTGGAACTGCACAATACTGGAATCCTAGAATCGATGTGATTTCATTAGCTCCCAATGGTTCTTTACAATATCATAAAGGCGTACCGAATACCACCCCTAGTCTTCCAACTGGGATACCACAAGAAAATATGCTTCTCCACGAACTAACATTCAATCCATTTACATTCAATAGAAATGACGTTGCAACGTATACTTACGACAATCGTGGTTATAAAATGGCTGACATTAGAAGAATGGATGATCGTTTAAGAAACGTTGAAGACTTTACAGCATTAACTTCTACAGAAGAAGAGTTAGCAAAAATACAAGTTATCGATCCAACTACTAACACAATCAGATCAACGCAAGGCTTGTCTGGTGATGGTTTCTTTAATGCAAATCAATCTGAAATAGGTGATGCTGACTATCGTGGATTTATGGGTGGTGGGCTTCTTTCAAGTCAAAAATATTTTAGGGCAGTTAGCTTAACATACGATTCTGATTTATCATTAAATACTACTGTGATTAAAGGTAACACTATCTGGCCAGTATATACAGAAGAAGTAGCTGACTTTAGCCAAACAGTTGCAACTGGATATGAGAACGTAAATCAGTTTGAACTTGCTCAACACGTAGCATCATCCTTGATTATTCCTGAAGGTGATTACTTTACAGTTAGAAGATTGCAGGATGAGAGCTATACTTCCAAATATAACGAATCCCTGATTATACCTGGTACTAATGAAATAACCACAGAAGCTAAAATCGCCATTTCACCATATAGGCAGAAGCCCACCCTGTCGGAACAGCACGATCGTTATTATAAACCAGGTATGCAACCGATTAAGTATTAATAGGAAAATAGAATGCCTTATGTAACAAAAACGAGAAATGTAACTAAGACTAGAACTCTAGGCTATGATATTATTCCTGTTCATAGACCAAAGTTTATTTATTTTGAGTTTACTGGTTTGAGACCAAGCGTTCCGCACTGGATGTTTTTTGGTGGCAAAGAAGTGACAAAGTTTGCTAACACTAGCTATACAAAAGCAAACTATAACTCAGCTGGAAGAAACTCTGTACTAAAAGAACCTGGTGAAAGATTTGTTAATGCAACTGAGTTTCCATCTGGTGGTGGTTTAACATATGGTGGAGCTACTGCACAAGGTGGAGCATCTGATCCACTTTATTCAGATGCAAATGGAGTTCTTAAAGGGGTATTCTATCTTCAGTCTAATTCCACATACAAATGGCGTATTAAGCTATCAGGACATGAACTTATGGTAAAAGACACCTATGATATTGACAAAGACAAATCATTATCATTGGGTACAGCAATATTTAGAGGCTTTGGTCAGTATGAGAACTATTGGCAATGGGTTGAACAGGAAAACTATACTGTGTGGGTGGATCCACCCCCCGTTTACAACGATGGTGGTAATGATAATGATCATGGTAGCACTAGTCAGTTTGCCACGGTTTACGGAGGAGCTAATGGTACTCTGCAGGGGACTTATACGTGGGAAGGTGATGGTACTCCAGATCACACCAACGTAACTAAAAACAAAGATTGGAAAAAAACAGGGTGACTAAAAAATGACAGCAGCGTTACAACTAACACAACAGGCTAATCCAACCGCACAAACCTTTGTTGTTGATGAAGCTTCTGTTCTTACTGGAATAGGCATTTTCTTTGCTTCAGTGAGTAGTAGCTATCCTATTACACTGGAACTAAGACCTACAACAGAAGGTGGTTTTCCTTCTGCTAAAAGATATATTCCTGGTACGAGAGTAACAGCGGGACCTGGTACTGGCAACACAATAACAGGTGCAACGACAGATGCAACCACTTTCTATGCATCTCCACCGGAATATAAGTTTGAGTTTGAAGAACCAGTATATGTTCCTGCAAACACTCTAGTATCATTTGTTCTTTACACATCGGCACCAGCTGGTCAATATCAAATGTATACAGCTAAGTCTTTAGAGTACAAATACGGTAAACAAACAGCTTACTATACACAATCTACTTCAACAGAAAGAGGGGCGTTCTTTGCTTCCTCTAACGGTACATCATGGGAAGCTGACAACACTAAAGATGTTACATTCAAAGCATATAGAGCACAGTTTAGTACATCTGCAATCGCAACGGCTGTTTTGAATGCGGATAACCCTCCATACAAGAAGCTAACAGAAACTACATCAGTTGATGGACTTGGTAGATATAGTTATGATCCACTAATCTTTACAGCTGGCGATTCTGATCTAAAAGTTAGACATCCTGGTCATGGTTTCCAAGTTGGAGATACTGTATCACTTATCTCTGATGGTGTTAATAGCTTTGA
>Ga0181568_10001601_pt1 | contig 20764 bp, 12 predicted proteins | sample 101ome_20_FD_133758 | JGI IMG/M metagenome (GOLD analysis project Ga0181568, IMG submission 133758) | Coastal salt marsh microbial communities from the Groves Creek Marsh, Skidaway Island, Georgia - 101404AT metaG (megahit assembly) | ecosystem: Environmental > Aquatic > Marine > Intertidal...
CTTATCGATGCCCAAACGGGGGACAATATTTCAGGATTTGAGTCCATAGAAGGTTCACGAATCCATCTCGATGCAGTCGATTGGGAGAAATATGGCTCTTTGCGAGTTCAACTGCAGTTTGAAGGACTTGGTGCTGGTTCAATGCCCTCGGTTGAATCAATATCCGGTGGAGGCTTGATCAAGGATACCTTCTCTTCAGATCCGGTTGAACGCGGCTGGTCACTCAACAACAGTACCTATCTCGCAGGTGCGATTTCATCAATCGCCAACGGCACGGCCCATTCTCCGTGGTATACGAGCAACTCCCCGATGGCAGGCTATCAGATTGCAGCGGTCATGCAGGACTTTGATGCCTTTGTCCGTCACGCAGAATCCGACCCTTGGACTCCAATCACTCTGCCCTATTCCGGCATGCTCGATGCCAATGAATATACCTTCCAACTCAAATTTGAACATAACTCAACGCAACCCGGTCTTCTCGATCAGGTTCAGGTGACGATGTCTACAGGTGAGCGTGTTCATTCGCCAACACTGGATATGGATGGAGATGGGTTGTTGGAATGGGGCGATCCGGATGTTCGCATCGGTTCATGGGGATTCCAGGACCACTTCTCAAACGGTGAAAACACAGAACGGGCCTCGTTTGGATTCACTGGCCTTGCCGAGGCTGGTGCTTGGATTCCAGCATCAAATCTGAATCATTTTGCAGTTTCAATATCGAGTGAAAATGGAAACATGACTGGTATAGCACTGCGTATTGCCGGTTCGACAATCGTCTCACGAACGTTGGACAATGCCACGGCTTACCGTCTTGAATTGAATGCATCCGAACATGCTCTCCTGCAAGCAACCTTGAACAGCCAAAGTGCTTTGTTGAACAATCTAGGTCAAGGGTTTGCACTCGTCAACATTGAGGTCTATGGAAACGGTATTGTCACCTTTTCGAATCTGGCAGCTCCGTATGCAACGAACATATCGATTTCTGCTGACGAACAATCGCCGCTCGTGATGGCTGCCAACGCTGCGTATCGTACACCCGGTGTATCGCCATCGATTTTGTTCCCATTCTCTGGTCTCTCCAACGGAAAGATGATCGTCGAAGTTACGGATATGGAATTCAGTGATGATGTTGAAGCCGGCATGGTTACGATAGAGAATGCCTCGAATCCGCTCACACCTTCGCAGCGATGGCTCTCATTCACAACTCGATTTAGTGTTGATACAGCCCGTTCGATTTCCTTGATACGACTCGATGTCCAAGGAGAAAACAATCATGCGACATGGTTGCTTCCAACCGGAGGCGGAACTCCGCTTGGACAAGGTGACAACTCCCTAATCGAATTGCATCCAACCGAGGCATTCAACATCTCGGAAACCTCTGCAACGTTGCGTGAAATCACCGTCAAATTCAGAGTTGAGCAAGGTTGGGATGACGAAGATTGGCTCACGGCCTCAATGCGTCTTGTCCTCGATAACAGCGTCATCTCTCGACCAGGGCAATACATGTGGAGTGGATCAGGGCAAGCCTTGGAGAATGACTTGGTCATTAAGTCGGTTGAGATCAGTGACGATTACGGTCCCATCGACGGTTCCACAGAATATCTCGCTGCGGGAATGGGCCTCAACTTCTCAATCGATGTTGGCTACGAAGGAATCGAGGGAATTGATGCATTTGCTCCCGGAGATGCCGAGGTACAACTCTGGCAAGGCAATACCATGGTCGCCAACACGACCAGTCTCGATGTCGACATGTGGAATGTTTCCGATGTGGCACCGTTCTCCTTCGGTGATTTGACGTGGACAGTTCGTGTCATACCATTGAACGGTGGTGACGTGGTTAACGAATCTGAATACACTCGAACGTTCAAGATTGACCCAACCGCTCCAGCAGTCATTGCATCAACGGTAGCATGGTACGATCACCGGCTTGCTTCGACAAGCCAAACGGTTCAATTCCAAATTCTCGATCCAGTTCTGTTACCTTCCGATGTACATGTCATGCTGTGGAGAGAATGGGCCGATGATGTAGATCTGAACGGCTGGCCAAGTCCTGATGAGTACAAGCAAAGGTCGCTCATCATTCCAACGGATTTAACGCTCTCAACAGGCATCTATACCCTGTTGTTCGATGATTCCATGGGTTCACAAGGCCAGAAGGTCGCTGGATATCTCGTTGGAATGGATGCTTCAGGACAGATTCTCGAAGATGCAGGAACCGGCGAGGAAGGAGAGCATTTGTTCATGTATCAAATCGGTCCTGACGGGCCTCCAACCCTACCGGCTGCTGCAATGACATGGGCCGGTGGAGCAAATCCATGGTTGCACCCAAGTCAGGCCTATACCTTGCGCGTTGACATGAGCGAACCAAACGGTGCTTCTGACCTGACGACGGTTGAAATTCAACTTGCTTCAAACATCCTCACATCACCTCTTTCGTTTACATGGGATTTCAGAACCGATTCCTGCACGTCCAACAGCGTTCACCTTATCGTTCATGACTGCGATATGCTTGCACTCGATGGAACCACTGCGGGACCGTACGAAAAGGACACACGCTTGGTGGTTGACCTTGAGTTAGCATGGACAACGCCAGACTTGGGCGATACGTTCCGTGAGCCAAGTGTGAAAATTGTTGATCGTGCTGGCCAAGAAGTCATCCAAACATTCCCTGCACTCCGATGGCGATTTTCACCATCCTTGATGATTCCACAGGAATCGGTTTCGTTGGTCCTTACACAAGGAACCGTCCTCGAAGATGGTGCACGATTACCTCCAAATTCACAGTTTGAACTTACAGGTGGATTGGTGTTTGAAACCACTGAAGCGACACCAGATTTCAATTGCAGCGTCGACATTATGTTTGCAGGTCAAACGTATTCTGCCCAAACATACAACGGAATCTGGAACGTTGAACTACAATCGCCACCAACCTCAGGAACCATTCCACTCACATGGTCTGTTGGTTGTTTACCGAGTCAAGGTGTTGATGCAACCGAAAAAGAATCCTCGGTCAAGTGGATGGTTGTCGATGGGCTTGGGCCTGAACCTCAAGAAGTACAAACGCCTCGTCCGGGATCGGTTCTTTCCGCTGAAGAGCATGAAGTGACCATCGTTCTCTCTGAGGAGGGAGGAATCGACTTTGAATCCTTGCGATTGGCTTGGTGGGTAGAAGATACGGTAACGGGTGAATTCATCCGAGAAGGGGACAGTCCGTTCCTATTGCAAGGAACAGAAATTAGTGGTCTCAACCTCGTTGGTACTGGAACCATGGATTTGAGTGTCATTACTGATGAGATGCTCATCGATCGATTCACTGTCTACGTTCTTGTTGAAGGTCGAGACCTTGCAGGAAACCTCGTTCTTGGCGGTGAGGGGCAATCCGCTGGTAATGCGGTCGCTTCGTGGCTAATGGAGTGGCGACAACCCCAATTTGAACTCGAAACACCGGCGATGGAATACTCACGATTGAACCTCCAAACAGGAGATTCAACAGCCGTTCAAATCTTTGTCAAGAACGTTGGAACGCTCGATGGTACAACCGATGCCACCATCTCCGTTATTCGTGCTGATGGAACTTCAGAGGTACTCCGACAAACAGAGGTTGAGGTTGCTGAGGGCGGACTTGGAACCATCCTTATCGATTGGGCACCAGAACAGATTGGTCTTCAATGGATTGAAGTTGAACTTGAAAATGGAATCAAGGCTAACGGCCCATCGGTCGATGTCCGACCAAAGATCGAACCTTCGTTTAGCGAGGCAGTGTTTGGTGATGTAAACCCGATTCTCGGCTCCATCGGTGCATTACTTGGCCTCTCCATCATTCTCGCTCTCTTGCTTATGGCAAGAAATGCGACCGTGCGTCGTGGATCGAAGTCCGAGTACGAATGGGACGAATATTCCGATTACCTTGATGAAGATGAAGAAGATGACCACGATGATGATGCAGACCTCAATCTCAACGAACCAATTCAGGAGGCTACCCCTGCTGCAACAACACAAGCAGCCTCAACGGATGGATGGACTCAAGGGTCCGATGGCGTCTGGTGGTGGCAAAACCAAGATGACGGAAGTTGGTGGTACAAAGATGCTAACGGTGAAATCTTGCAATACAAATGATGCATCATTTCTATGAAACACGAGTACGTGGGATGGTCATGAGCGAGCAAGGTGGAAGCATCATTGCTTTGCTTCAACTCAACCCTACTGTAGGGGATATCGGTGGGAATGCTGCTCGCTTGGAACGTTTTGCTCAATTGGCTTCAGCCTCTGGAGCTGTTGCAAGTGTAAGCACTGAACTGGCTATTTGCGGATATCCTCCACGTGATTTGTTGATGCAATCGAGTTTTGTCGAACTCGCTCAACAAGCGGCCCTCTCCCTCAATGTCAAGATTCCTTCATTGATTGGAACACCTACCGTTCCCGATCATGCACGAGGAAAACCAGGAAACGGTGTCGCCTTACTTGGGAATGATGCACCTGTGAAAATCGTGGCCAGGAAGCAATTGCTTCCGACGTACGATGTGTTCGATGAGGCACGATACTTTGACTCGGATGACCGGCCAGGGATTGCCCGAACACTTTCTGGACCGCTCGAACTTGGCGTTACTGTATGTGAAGATGCTTGGCAAGTCGCAGGTGAAACACCCTCCGAGTACGATGCAGACCCGATCGAGCAATTGGCAGAATGGGGCCGTCAAGGTGTAAATTTGGATGCCACAGTGAACCTTTCAGCTTCACCTTATCACTCAAACAAAATCCAGACCCGTCTCCACGTTGCTCGAACAGCGGCGAAAACACTCGGACATCCGTTCCTTCTCTGTAATCAAGTCGGAGGAAACGACGATCTCCTCTTCGATGGTCGCTCGCTTGCAGCTTGGCCATCTGGGGAAGTAGTCGTAGCCCCTTCCTGGCGGGAAGGAATTCTCCTTGTTGACATCAGCAATCCAAAAGCAACATCGTGGATTTCCGTGGATGATTCTGATGATGAATTCGTTCACTTCGGTCCTGACGATAACGGTGATGAACACGATGATGTTCTTGGTGAGCTTGCAGATGCAGTCGTCCTAGGATTGCGAGACTACTGTCAAAAATCCGGTATTGAACGCATCGTTCTTGGATTGAGTGGTGGCATTGATTCAGCGGTAGCAGCATGTGTTGCTGCAAAAGCAGTTGGTCCTGAGAACGTCCTTGGAATTTCGATGCCATCTCGATTCTCTTCACAACACTCACTTGATGATGCGAAATACACGGCAGAATCGCTTGGTATGGAGTACACTTCAATCTCCATTGATGAACACCATTCGAGTCTCGAACAACATCTAAGCGAGATGCTCGAACAAGGTGCTCAAGTTGCTCAAGAAAACATACAGGCGCGTCTACGTGGCATTCTTGTGATGGCACACGCCAATGCACAAGGCCGAATGGCTATTGCAACTGGAAATAAATCTGAACTTGCACAAGGATACTGCACATTGTACGGTGACATGGCTGGAGGTTACACTCCCTTGGGTGATGTGTACAAAATGGAAGTTTACGGGCTTGCAGAAGTCTTCAATCGCAGAGCCCTTGCACAAGGCCGTGAACCTCCTGTTAACGAGTCAACGATGACCAAACCGCCATCTGCTGAACTCGCTCCTGATCAACGGGATGATGACACATTGCCTCCATACGAAACACTCGATGCCATTCTCAAGTTTCATATCGAACACGGCCTTGGTGCAGCAGAAATCGTAACCAGAGGATATGACCATTCAACCGTTGTATCTGTTCTCCAACGCCTCGAGGCGAACGAACACAAACGTTGGCAGATGGCTCCAGCACCGCGAGTCTCATCACGTGCTTTCGGACAAGGCTGGCGTCACCCACTCGCCAGCAAACATGATTGGCGTCGTTAATCGATGAACATAAGAGAACGAATCCGGACGAATTGACATGACGGAACAACACCTCAACATCGCAGGGTACAAATTTATTGTACTCGAAGATCGAGATGCGTTGCGTCAACCATTCAAACAACAATGCGATGCATTGGGATTGAAAGGAACAATTCTCCTCAGTTATGAAGGAATCAACATCTTCGTTGCAGGCTCAGAAACGAACATCGAGACCTTTCGAACATACCTTAGCGAGGACGAACGATTTGCTGATATTGATTTCAAAACATCCTATTCAGAACATCAACCGTTTAATCGGATGAACGTCCGTCTTAAGAATGAAATTATTTCGGTCGGCTTGCCAAATTTCGATCGTGTTGAACCAAGAGATGGACGAATCCTTCCAAAAGATTTGCATGAGAAACTACTCAGCGGTGACGATGTTGTTTTGCTTGATACTCGAAACACATACGAAACCCGTTTAGGGACCTTTCACAATGCCATCGAATTGGACATTGGTACGTTCCGCTCCTTTCCACAAGCTGTTGCAGAACTCGATGATGCATACAAAGACAAGGAGATCGTCATGTTCTGCACAGGAGGGATCCGTTGCGAGAAAGCCAGTGTCATCATGAAAGATGCTGGATTCAGCAACATCAAGCAGCTCGAAGGAGGCATCCTTGGCTATTTCGAACAGGTTGGAGGAGACTATTGGAATGGAGAATGCTTCGTTTTCGACAAACGTGTCGCACTCCTTCCAGACTTGACCGAAACAGGTACAACGGTATGTTTCGCCTGTCGCGAACCTCTTACGCCGAAAGAGCAGTTACATCCATCGTATGTTCCAGGCGAGTCGTGTTCCTACTGCATCGGCCGTCATCAATCCCAAACCATCCACTGATCTCGAATAGACGAACGAAGGTATTGGTGCAACTCATGGCCATGTTGGCCATCGTCTGCAATAAACAACAAATGATTCGAAGTTGTCACGAGGCTTCCATACGTACCTGCATTTGAATTGTTTCCAACACCTGTCCATACATCGAGAACTAAGGTTGCAGAATGACCCTCAATTGACCAGAGTGCATGGCCACTGTTCGTTCCCGAGTTATCAAGTCCTTGAGCGAGTACATACAACGTGGAATCAATGTAGGCCAAAGCACGGGGTTGGCTCGTACTCACTCCAGGCATCAAATCGACGGACAACTTGGTGCCAGTCACGGTACCATCGGTTTGACAAATTTCCATCCCCGTATTTCCGAGCACACAATCAAACCAGATTGTATTCCCATTGCTCACCACATCAATGCTATGCCCTGGGGCAAGGATGCTCGTACTGAGTTCTTGTAAAGTGCCAGTAGACAACGAATAACCAAACAAGGTTGCATCAGCACCTCGATACACCACATCAAACACGAGCATCTCATCAATTTGATGAATTCCAAAGGCTGGGGCCATGACGGATATTGGCGTTGTAGTTCCATCTTTTGTCATCGAAGTAAGCCAATGATACCCACCGTCTCGATCGAGTTTGGCGAGTTGACGACCTGTGCCATCACTTGCTGCAACAACAAATCCATCCGCTATCGACAAACCAGTCGACGGAGATGAATCACCAAACGGTTGCAAATCATAGATGTGCAACGTACCCTCGTTGCCGAGGTACATCATTTCAAGACCGGTTTGCGCATCTTTCGCAGCAAACCAAAGACCAGAATCATCCCCGTGGAGCACGTCTTGTCCAAGTGATGAAATTGCAGTCGATTGATTCACCAAATCCGAAGCAGTAGAACTTGAGAACCAAGGCGCTTGCCAAATCGATGTGGTCACACTTCCATTACTCCACCACATACGATGGCCTTGCTGTCCTTGGGTTGTGAACACAACTCCGTTCATCCATGATGTCAATTCCGAAGTCCAATCAATAGCGTCGCCCGATTCCATATCACCGAGCATGGCAGTACCTATGGACGTCCCATCGCTAACCCATAATTCCCGACCATTGACGCCATCGTCCGCATCGAAAAAGAATCTCGGGCCACGATCAGTGTCAACCACATGGATACCTAGTTCTCGACCTGGGGTTGAATCGCCTGTTGAATGGATGTCAACAAGCAGTGATGGAGAATTCTCCTCATCGAGAATCCATAGTTCACAACCGTTCGTTCCATCTGTCGCTGCGAAGACAAAACGTGTGGTAACCTCACTCCACTCTGATTCGTCACAAACAGATGACATGGAGTCTCCTGAATTTAGAAATATGTCTCCTGTGAGCCCTTCGTACAATTGCTCAGAACAAATCTGAAGGGATTCTCGGACTTCATCATCGTGCAGGATTCCATCGTTTGCTATCGCCATGTCGGTGCCATCATCGACGCCGAATTTCATGATGATACCTTGTGGACAAATCGATGTTGGCGCCGGTTGCTGTTCAATGAGTGCTGAGTATCCTTGGGCTCCATCCGTCCCTTGTTGTCCTTCAGGACCATCCTCTCCGAGTTGACCGTCACAAACATGAGCAGTGGTCTGAATCTCAGCCTCATCCAAATATTGGTTGCTGTTGTTGTCATATCCTGATTGAATCTGAATGCCTCCAAATTGACAAGGGATTCCAGGTGATAATGCTGTCAGATTAACGAGGCTTGAGTTTCCATTGAATCCGTTCTTTCCATCCGATCCTGATTGGCCCTGAGGGCCAGAAAGACCTTGCTGACCGTGACAAACCTTGGTGCTGGTTGTGATTTCATTTGTTGAAAGTTTGCCGTCTCCATCAAAATCGGTACCAAGGAAGATGTCTGCACCACCCTCAGGGCAGTAGACATCCGCTTCACGACCTTCTGTTTCGACAAGAATTGTAGCTTCTTCATCTGAGATAGGCTCCAATGATTCAACAGAATAATTCAGTACAACCGCCCAAATGGACAGAAACAGTGCGCTCAGTACGATTGTTGTTTTGAACATCTTAATGATGTTCTCACGTGATAAAAAACGTGTACGTTGTTCATCACGGCGGGCTCCTTGTGTGTTGTTCTCAGTTGAGGACATAATTCGCTGAGCGACGTCAACGGTATCAAAACCATCGGTCATGAACACGAGTATTGATGAAGCGCCGATGCTTGGATTACTCCATGGAACTTCCAGAGCGTTTGTCCAAGCAGTTGGAAGGTATGGAAGGACCCACCCGCCAAAAGGCCGCTCGGCTTGTCGTTGATCTTGCTCGAGTTGCTAAGGCTGAATCCTTTGTTGAGGTTGATCATGCACACGTTTCTGGCGTGTCTGTCATAACTGGTGGACATGGTCTTCGAACTTTTCTGAAGGATTTGAGTGGCGATCAATCTGGCACTGTTGTGATTCCAACCACGCTGAATTCGGCTGGTTGCGACCGTGAAAAGATGGAAGAGATGGGGATTGCTTGGCCGAATTTTCTAGAACAGCAATTTGAGATTGTTCAGGCTTATGATCGCCTCGGAATCGAGGCCACGTTGTCGTGTACTCCATACGATCGAGGAATTGAAATTGAAGGCGAAACTGCATCTTGGGCGGAATCCAATGCCGTGTGTTATTCCAATACCTGGACGTCACTCATCACCAATCGAGAGTCTGGGTTGAGCGCTTTAGCAACGGCGTTGACAGGGTATGCGCCCGCTTGGGGGTTGCATCTTGCATCGAATCGAAAGCCAAACATCCGTGTTGTTGTCGAATGTGAGTTGGAGACACTTTCTGATTATTCGATACTTGGGGACTGGATTGGAAAGAACGCAAAGCCAGAATGGGATCTCCCTTTCGGACCGATGCCATATGTTGAAGGTCTCGATGATTTCATTTCCTTCGCCCGAAAGAAGGCGCTGACTGCAGCAGCTGCAAATTATGGCTCACCGATGATGTGGGTTGAGGGGCACACAGAACCTCCAACGGAACCGATCGAATCCATCGATTGGCAAGGTGTTCTTGTGTTCACCCAATCTGATCTCGATGCACGCTATGAAGAGCTCAGTCCAAAAGGGCAAGTCGATCTGATCGTCATTGGCTGTCCCCAAGCAAGTTTGGAAGAAATGCGTACCACTGCAGCCGCATTACGTGCCCACATGGAATTTGGAGAATCAGTCCCAAATCAACGGCTATGGGTCTTTACAAGTCAAGAGAACTACAACCTGGCCGAGGCTGACGGAACCGTATCGATGTTGGAGGATGCGGGGGCCTTGATTCTCGTGGATACCTGCCCTGAAGTAACCCCTTACAACCGTGAGAAGTACAATCACTTGTTGACAAATTCAATGAAAGCTGAGCATTATTTGACGAGCGGATTGAATCGTATACCTACCAGTGTCGCTTCGATTGAGGAATGTGTTCGTCACGCCATCGATCCTTTGAGAGCAAATGGGCCAACGCCCACACTCTCCCAATCTTCTCACGGAGGCCAAAAAACTGCAAAATTGCCTCAGAAGGGTCTGAAAACGATTCATGGGGCAGGATTGAATTCCCAGGAGGACTTTTGCATTGAAGGTCGAGCAATGGTGACGGATGTACCGATCACCTATCTCGGCTATGTCAACAGAGATACGGGTGTGATCGAAGAAGCAGGGCACCCTCTCGATGGGCGAGCCGTAGAAGATACAATCCTCATCTATCCGAAAGGCTCGGGTTCAACGGTTGCTCCTTACGTCCTCATGGGTTTGTTGTACGAAAAGAAGGGCCCATTGGCCATCATCAATCGTGACGTTTGCCCACTCACTCTTCCTGCATGTTCATTGTTGAACGTTCCTTACGGTCATGGTTTCGAAGAAGATCCTTGCATGGTTGTCAACGATGGGGATTGGATACGTTTCAAGCGAGAACAAGGCAACGTCTCGATTGAAATCCTTGAGCGAGTGTGAATCGATGAGAATCCTTGTCACCGGAGGCGCCGGCTTTCTTGGTTCAAGTTTGGTTGAATCCTTGGTCACGCAAGGATACGAAGTGGTCGTTCTCGACAATTGTTGGAGAGGCAAGAAAGAGAATCTTCGATCGGTTGAAGATCGAATTGAATTCATCGAAGGAGATGCATCTCAGTCAACCTCTTATCAAGAACTCCTGAATCCTCATGGTATTGATTTGGTTTACCATCTTGCTGCAATCAATGGAACAAAGTGGTTTCATGAAGAACCAAGAATGGTCATGGATGTGAACCTCAATTCGACGCTTCGTTCGCTTGAATTTGCTGAGGAACACAATTGTCGCTACGTATTTACTTCATCTCCAGAGGCTTTTGGAGAATCTGATATTATGCCGCTCGGTAGTGATGAAGCATCGATCTTTCCAGCATCGCATCATCATCAGAGACATGCATACGGGGCAAGTAAATACTTGGGCGAAATTGCCGTTCAGCACGCTGCCCGAAAAGGACTTGATGCCCGAATTGTGCGCCCATTCAACGGATACGGGCCTCGACTGTTGGGTGATGATTACGGCCAAGTCGTTTCAATGATGATGGAACGTGCAGTTCACCACGGAGAAATAATCGTCCATGGAGATGGAACACAGACCCGATCGCTGACCTACATAGATGACCTCGTTCGAGGAATAGAGTCGTCGGGATTTGTCGAGGGCCTTGCAGGATTGAGTTTGAATTTAGGATCTGAGCATGAACTCTCAATGCATGAACTTGCTCAACGAATTGCTGATTTGGTTGAACAGGAAACTGGGCGCTTGACCCAACTCCGCTTTGCGAGTGGACATCCGGGTGATTCAAAACGTCGTCTGCCCAATCTTACTCAAACCAAGAAGCACTTGGGCTGGTCTGCTGAAATCTCCCTTGATGAAGGCCTTCTTCAAACGCTTCGATCGATGTTGTAATGCCACTCTGTTGGCGTCCCCATCAAACGATTGAGCCCATGTTGGCATAGGACGTGGGCGGGATGCTCGTTGTTGAGTTCGCTAGGAATGAGAATATCTGATAATTGGAGGATTGCCAATTTCGCTTTTGCCTTCGGCAAATCAACTTCTTCAACCATTTCTCCAACGATTGCGAATGCAGCATCTGCCATAACGAGTGGATTCGAATCCAAGTCCTCTATTTCGAACAACTCCCACTCGCTTGTGCCGTGTTCAACCGGCTTTGCTGTTTGTTCTGCAATGGTTGCAGCATCCTTTGATATTGGAAGGAAGTTAAGCACAGCCTTCTGTGTCTGTCTCAAGTTGACCAGTGTGTCTCGCCATCGATCGTTTCGATCTGCTGAGAGTGAAACGACAGCGAGTGGTGGTGAATTGGACACGATCGACAACGATGTGTAAGGTGCTATGTTTCGAACGCCATCTTGTGATGATGTTGCGATAAGTGCGAGTGGACGTGGGCTTGCGAGGTTCGTAAGCCATGCAGAGCGAGCATCGTGTTCCAGTGCATCAAGTTTGACGGTCGTGACCTCCGATGCATTCAACTTCTGTTGTTCTGAGGGGAACCATCGGTCAAGCTCTCCGGCTTTTACTTCCATCAAAGCATGGGCAGTGTAATCGCGATAGGCTTCCCATTTTGGAATCTCATCAAGTTCACCCCTACGTTGTTTACGCTCAATCGAGGCGTTTGCATACTCAATGCATTTTTTGAGGAAAGAAATTACGTGGGCTTTACCTTCCATGTTCCTCACTCCTTTTTGTCGTATTCTTCTCGAGTCATTAGAAATTGTGCAGGATTGCCACACCAAACCTCGCCAGCAGGAACAGGTTTGGTTAACACCGAACCGCCTCCAAGGACAGAACGTTCTCCAAGATTTGCGCCGGGCAAAATGGTGCAACCTCCGCCCACAACCGCGTCATTCTGAACGTGGACAGGGATCCATTTCGTAGCATCACCAGAAGGTGGATACTTGTCGTTTAGAATGGTTGAGTTCGGTCCGATGAAGACAGATGCGCCAATAATCGTACGGTCTGCAATGTAATTTGAACCTTGGATGTTGCTGCCATCGCCTATGGTTACATTCCGCCCAATATGGCACATGGAGCCGATTGAGACATTCTTTCCAATAGTGAGATTCTTTCCAATGTAACAAGGCTTGTAGGCACAAGAAGTTGAGGACAAGGAAATACGCTCGCCCCCAATGTCTTGGTCCATGATGTCACCTCAAGAGTCGAGACCGAGCTCGCGCATCAACATCTCAACGTGACCTTTGGCCCGTACGTTGTAACGACACCAAGCAATGTTTCCATCACTGCCAATCACAAAGGTTGATCGGACGCAACCAAGGTACTCCTTGCCGTAATTCTTTTTCATGCGCCATGTGCCAAACATCTCGTGAAGTTGGCCTTCTGTATCCATCAAGAGCGGGAAATTCAGTTCCTGTTTGGAAATAAATTTCTCATGCGATGCTTCAGAGTCTTTTGATACGCCGAGAACAATGTAATCATCACTGTTGAATCGACCCATATTGTCTCGAAAGTCACACGCTTGTTTTGTACAACCTGGTGTTGAATCCCTCGGGTAAAAATAGAGGATGACGGATTTGCCATCTGCATTGTAGGATTCTATGCTGTGTTCTTTCCCTGAGGAGTCCGTGCAGGTAAACGCAGGGCTTCTATCTCCAATTTCAAGAGTTACTGGTGTGCTCATGTTTACTGGGCGTCGACTTATGTCATCAATGCTTGGTTTCGGCCGCAAGAATGGCTAATCTACTTGTAATGTAAGTTGCATAAAATCCAATGCTAAGTGAATAGAATCATACTTTTCGGCCAATTGTTTGATAAACTGCCACTGACGAAGAATAATCATGGCGGCTCCAAGCATGACGCGACGTAGCCGCAAATACTTCAAGAAAATTCAGCGTGCGAAATCAAGATACGAACTTCAAAGCATCGCTTCTACCATCCAAAGTGATCTTGACCGCCGCAGTTTGTCGTATGACGAAGCACTCAATCTTGGGAATTTTATTCAAAATCGAGCCGATCAACTCCCCGGCACTTCCATTGTTTATGCCGTATCTGATCGAGATGCATATCGCCGTACACTTGAGTTGTACCTTCGCGACGCCCTGTTGACCCGCACCGAACAATTGTTGCTATGGGAAGAGCGCAGACGACTCGGTATATCAGACGAAGAGCACGATCGACTGCTCAACCAACTTCTCGAAATTTGGAAGTCTCAAGGCAAGTCTGTCACAATCCAACGGTTCGAAAAAGCAGGAGGAAGTGCTGATGTATAAACAGAAGGTCCTTCCCCTCCTTCTCGTAGTGTTGCTTCTGGGGCATCTTGCCTTGCCACTTGCTGATGCAACTTCCACAAGCGGACGTGCTGGGCCAGACTTTCGAGTAACAAACATGGAACTTGACGGTGCTGGATCTGTATATGCGTCCTCAGTACTTGTTTTGGCACCGGACACCCACACCGTTCGCATCGATGTTGAGAACGCTGGGACCTCGGCTGGTAACGCTTTCCTTTCCCTTGTTCACAAAGGCTCACCGAACGCTGCAGAACAGATTGTCGACACTGTTGACCTTGGCCCTATTACTGCGAACTCTGGTGCAACCACGTATCTTCTTAGTTGGACTGCCACCACTGGACCTTCACAAACGCTCTTTGCCCGAGTTACTGGAGCGAACGATGGGAACACAGCCAACAATGAGTACAGGCTGGATTTTGATGTTGACACGTACCGAGAGGCATCCGTCATCTCCGATGATTTACCATCTCCCGCCCCCGGGAACACATACGTTTTCCTCGATCGCCAATCGCACACCTTCAATGCCTCGATTAAGAATGACGGAGTTATGCCGTTCTCATCGGTAATGGGGCTCGTGTTGTTCAATGCATCCACTGGCGTCACGGTTCAGCATTGGCAATCTTCGAACACTGAAACGGTCGAACCCGGTTCAATCTATTCTCCTTCCGGAGAAGTTGTACTTAGCGCTGGATTCTCAGCATCTGTCTTGACGGGCTTGTGGAATGTTTCCGTCCTTGTGTGGGTGAACAGTTCGGCGGGACCCCAATCGTTCACACACGAACAATTTGATGTCATCTTCAGCGACTACATCTCAGAGATGATCGGTCCCTCTGACCGAACCACTGCACCAGGCGACTCTGCAACACTTTACTACATCATCAAAAACGTCGGTTCAACCACTGACATTTTTGACATAAGTGTGAGCAGCGGCCCCTTTGGTTGGGTGGATACATCGTTGGATGGAACCTCGACAACGCCTCTGTCTGCTGGACAAACAACGACCATCTCGGTCGTTGTCAGTGTGCCTCAAAACGCAGGGTATTCTGATGTAGACATCATCACTCTCTCAATTACCTCTGCAGGAAGTGGGTACAGTTTGACGCACGTTTCACGCGTCATGGCAGGTGAATATTACGAAGCCACAGTCGATATCACAAACGATACGACGTATGTTCTTCCAGGTAAAACAGACACCATTGCTTTCAATGTCACAAACACAGGGAACGCAAACGGAAACTTCAATCTCATAGCAGGGCTCTCAATGAATGCGCTCAATTGGGAATACAATCTTTCCATCGAGAATACAGGCGAGCTCTTGGTTGGAGAATCTGTTTCAGGATTCATTCACGTTGAAATTCCGGCAATTCAACTTCCGTTGGTCGATGCTGAACACAACGCTGCAGGTGACAGTCTCAGTGTATTCATCATTGCTCAGGCGGAAGCGGGCAGCATACCCACCACGGATGCAGGCCAGATTGAGGTGCGCCCGGCAATCGTTGTCGACCCCGGGCTTCCTGTCGACACCATCGTTCTTTCAGAGAGCGACGTCATGAGCGCTGGCTCCACGGTAGGGGTGAATGAGATTCTTGCGCTAGAAGTTCAGGTTCGCCACAACCTCGTTTCCGACTTGGCTGAGACAATCGATGCCAACATAACGGTTGGAGAGATTACTTTCGAAGCACTCACCTCAGGTGGATTCAACGAAGCGGACCGATGGAATGCAACGATCAGTCCGGGCCAGGCAAATGGACTCTCGCTCGGAGAGTCCTTCCCTGCCTCACTTGGTATCCAAAGCCAATCAGGGCAACTCCCTCTGGCAGGAACCGTGAGAATACCTGTAACAACCACACCTGCACTCGGTAGCATCCACACCTCCTCTGCTGTGTACGCACCCGTCCTTCAACAAAACCTCTCAATCGTCGTTCCAAAAGTGGTGAATGGTGAGATCACTGAAACAGGCCCTCTCGATGCAGATGTTGGTATTGAAACCGATTTCATGTTCGCCTTTGGAAATACAGGAAACGATCGATCCTCCTACCGTCTCGAAATTGTTGAAAACCTTCCAAGCGGATGGTACGCCAATTTGACAACGACGGGTCCAGACAGCACAATTCTTGACCTAGCCAGTGATTTCGAGGACTATCCTGCCACAAGTGGAGGGCACCTCTCCTTGGTCACGCTCACTGTAAAGACAGATCCACTTGCTCCATCAGGCCTCCTTCAGCCATTGACCGTTCGTTACTACGATCTCGATACAGGCGCTTACATTGGTCAACAAACGATGGACATCCGTGTTGGTGAAACCATCAACGCCACTCTGACTCCAACCAATCAATCGATTGACATAACACCGTTTGAACAACTCTCTGCGTTCGTAAATATCGAAAATACAGGAAATGCTCCAACGACATTCACAATCGAACTCGACGATGGAGGATACGACGATGTAATGTTCGAACTTGACTCTTCAACAAGCATTGTCATCGCTGCTGGTTACGAATCTTCGGTCCGAGTCAACATTATCCCTTCATTAGATGCGAGTGCAGATGAGTTTTACATGGCGGAGTTGACCGTTTCAATGATCGACGAGGTCGGTGATCTTGTTGAGCTAAAAGCCAACATTGTTGCCAATGTTTCAGAAGTTCATGATGTCCAGCTTACCGCGCCTGACTCGCTTGCAGCAGTTCCTGGTACTGTCCTGACATTGCCATTCAGTCTGATGAATACAGGGAATCTTGTCGAAACCGTCAACATCAACATTACCGTTGACGGAGGATGGGGAACTACACCAACGGTCCAATCGTTTACCGTCCCGATCGATGGAGAATCAAGCGGTTCCTTTGATATCCAAATTCCTGCCCTCGATGGAACAGATAATCTTCTCGACGGAGCAGTGCACGATGCAAATTTGACCGTTTACGATCCTGTGACGGACGATGTTTACGTCCTCAAGAAGGTTCAGTTACTCGTAGCGCCGGTCTTTACGTACACAATCGATGGATGGGAGAATGAATATTTCTTCCATCAAGGTGACAACAGGATATGGACTGCAACGATCACAAACACCGGAAATAAAGATGTGTATGTCGATCTCGGTTACGAAGTTCGAGCACCCGGTTTGACCACGCCAAGTGATGATTGGCTCGTCAATACTGCCTCACCGGACCAACTGTTCCTTCCTCGAAACACCCCTGTTCCGTTGACCGTCAGCGTCGATAAGAATGCTGCGGGCAGCAGCAGTACAACGTTATCCACTGCTGCAGATTTACGCATAACAATCGTTCCAACCGACGTGGATGTCGATGGAAGTGGGGAATTGATGACTGCTCTGAAGATGAAGAGACTTTTCGATACAGGGTATGCCGACAAACTGCAAGCCCCTGCAAACGACGATCCTGTTACAGTTCCGATCGAATACTCGCACATTCCCTACCTCAACAATGCACCAGCTGCATATTCGATTGAGTTCTGTGGAATTGAACGAATACTTGACATCCCTGCCCTTGGCCTTGATGAAGAGGACTATGTCTGGAACATCTCTCTCATCAATCTTGAAGGCGATGAGAGTGTTCACTACATCAATCTCTCAGCCCCTTGCATTCCTGGAAGTGAACTGATACAACTCCCCGAGCGACCCGCCTACGTTCTCTCTCCAAACCTTATCTTCAACGTCAAAGTACCTGATCGCCCCAACATTCTCCCTGGTGACGGATACGACATCACGATGAGACTTCATCACCCTGACCCGAGCGAACCCGTAACGGAAGAGACCTTCCGATTTGCCCTAAATGTGTACGCTGATCCAATGATTGATCCAGATTCTCAGCGAATCGTCGATGTTGAGGGAGAGGAAATCGAATTTATCATGGAAGGTCAAACAGCATACATTGAATTTGACCTCAAAAATGAGGGTACTGCACTGGCTGTAGGAATCGGTTCACAGCTCGTCTGTGAAGGGCTTGTTATTGAAGAAGCGCCCGGATTTGTCCCATTCCTCGCAGAAGGTGAGGTTGCAACACTGCGTTGGAAGATTACCGGTGAGACCTTGGATTGGTGGGAACAAAGCAAGAATGCTGACTGTACTGTGAGCATTCAGTCATCGTACGCTCTCAATAATGTCGTCGAAAATGATCAATTGAATTTCGTTCAAGAAGTGGATTCAAGTGCGCCTTCAACCCTCACCTCCTTCGCAGGATTTGGTATCGCATTGATTGTCACAATCGGTTTGCTTGGATTGATCAATCAGAATGAAAAGTATCGTCTGGGTGCTGTTTACTCTGGTGTCATCATGCTTGGTTTCCTTTTCCATCTCTATGATGCAACATGGTGGGGGCCTGCTACAATTGTACTTGCCTCTCTTTGGGTATGGCGAATGGCATGGCGCAGCAGTGAGGAATTCCGTTACATCCACGAAGACTATCAGCGTGCACGTAAGGGTATCTCCACAATTTATGCAGATCACTTCCAAGCTCTAACCGATTCACGCAGACAACTTACGATTATCCTCAGCCTGCCATTGCTTGGTTTTGTCGGGGTAGTGTTAGGCATGCCCCCCCAAATGACGCCTGATGAAACAAATCTCGTTTCACTCATAGGCTACATTCTGGTATCGACCATTGTTGTTTGGTTCGTGTTACGACGTGCAAACAAACTCTACGGATCACTTTACGGGAAACTCACAGACATTGAAGTTAAGGCCACGCGGATTGAACGTGATCTAGGTGACCCAGCGCGTCTGCTCAACGATCTTGCAATGGATGGATTGGACCTCTCTGCCATCCTTGATAACCCACAATCTGCTGCCCTATCTGACAATCAAAACGGTTCGGATTCAAACGAGGAGGTGATGTCGAATGGCGAAGAGCAAGTCTGAAGATGAAGACTTCATCATGGACTCAGAGTTGGGCGAGGGAGACCTTACTGATGCACAGGCAGCGATTGCTGCATCCAATGAAAGTGCGGAACGCTTGATGCAAGCCAGTCGAGAACTTGAATCACTGGTTCAAAATGTTGTTAGTGACGAAGTGAACTCTCTGGCCACAACCGAACTCGACCTACTACAAGCCAAGACCTTCCTCGAAACCCATCGACTTCGTCGAGCCCGAAAGAGTGTCCGTCGTGCAGAAAAAGCCCTCAATATTCTCGAGGAAGATGTTCTTTATCTCCGACGAAGCATCGCAATGCTGCACCGACTGCTACGGGAAAAGGCACTCGCAGAAGAGGAGGTCGAGAACGTTCTTCGCCGACTCCGCAACGCTACAGGGGCTGCCGAGATTGGAGATGTTGGATATGCAGCAACCGAAGTTGAGTATCTTGTCGACGATCTTATCGGCGGCAATTCTTCAACGCTCAATCCATTCTTGTTCCGTCACTTCTGGCTCTCAGTCGACACACGATGGCCTGCTGGTGGAGAAACCGGCATACTCCTCGTCCGAATCATCAATGATGGTGACATCCCTCTTCCAATGATGCGACTTGCTCCTCCTGTTCCTGAAGGTTGGATTGCAAAACCATCCTTCATCGACGTTCCAGTCATTGGTCCTGGTGGCAATCTACCCGTTCGTTTTGAGATTCAAGCCGATCGTCGTCATGGGGCAGATGAGATCCCGCTTTCACGAAAACTTTCAATTGCGACCGGGTACGAAATGAGGAATGGTAACGTGACTGTAACAATCCGAGCACAAAACCGTTCCATGGAACCCCTTGCGGATGTACTTATTCAACCATGGATGCCACCAGGCTTCACTGCCAACAAGGTGCCATTCATCACCAGGCTTACGCCTGACGAAGTGGCCATTATCCGGCTGCCGCTTCAAATTGACTTGGGTCATGGAGGTGCTCTTTGACCCGCATCCAATTCCACCCTCAAATGAGGGAGGACGAGTAAAAAAGGTGAAGAAAAATGAAAACCGAAAAAGAAACGAAGCAAGACGAACTTGCTGCAATAGGTATTGGTGCAATGATTGTATTCATTGCATTGATTCTGGTTGCGGCAGTGGCGGCAGCGGTCATCATTCAGACCGCAGAAAAGCTGCAACAGAACGCACAAGCCAGCGGTGACGACACCCAAGAGCAGATGTCAACCAAGTTGACGCTGATCAACGTCATTATTGAAACGAACACAACTACAACAAGTGAACTGTTCGTGACGTTTGAATTGGCACCAGGTTCAGAGCCTACTGAAGGCGATGATATTGGTTACACTGTCATCTGTGCAGATGATGGTACGGACAACATTCTTGGAACAGCAGATGATTCGACTGTTTTCGCACAAGGTGACCTTGCAGGCGCAACTCTCCACACAGGGGATGGCGCAGGTGCGGCAACCATTACCCTCAATCCAGGAACAACCTATGTCGTTGTTCTTGACATTACGGGATGTGCTCCATCATCCAATCAAGATCACGTTATGCTGTTCACTGTCGTAGGTGGCGGTAGCACATACGAAGAACTCCAGTACGGTAGCGCTCCAACAGTTGGAGACGTCGTTGTTTGAGGTGAAAAATATGAAGAACACACAAGAAAAGAAAATGGAAAACGATAACCTAGCTGCAATCGGTATTGGTGCAATGATTGTCTTCATTGCTCTGATTCTCGTTGCTGCTGTTGCTGCTGCGGTCATTATTCAAACTGCAGAAAAGCTTCAACAGAACGCTCAATCCACTGGTGATGACACAACCGACGAAATGTCTGGTAAAGTCCAGA
>Ga0181568_10001604_pt1 | contig 20730 bp, 30 predicted proteins | sample 101ome_20_FD_133758 | JGI IMG/M metagenome (GOLD analysis project Ga0181568, IMG submission 133758) | Coastal salt marsh microbial communities from the Groves Creek Marsh, Skidaway Island, Georgia - 101404AT metaG (megahit assembly) | ecosystem: Environmental > Aquatic > Marine > Intertidal...
CTCCTTAGGATACTTGTCTTTAACTGCTTGTATTGTTGCAGTCATTTCTGTTGAGAATGCACCTGCTTTAAATAGGTCGTCTAGTTGGTCGCCTATTGGTGGGTATTCACCTTTACGACTTCTTGCATATTCTTGTGCATCATAGTCTGCTTGTAGTTCTTCTGCCTTTGTTGTTGCTTGTGTTAGTTGTTCATCAGTAATAGGTGTGCCACCAATAGTAATATTACCTTCTTCATCTTGTAAACAATCACCAAACAATTCATTTACTGCATATAAAATATCCATACTATGCCCCTATCTCCGTAATAATTATTTCGCTAACCCCAGTTTCATAATGTGTAGAGCCATAACTACTAGAAGCAACTCTATTGGTATACATACTGCCAGTCCCTGCTGATGAGTATTTTAGAGTATATGTAATACTTGTCCCTGCTGTGCTACCAGTTTCATCTAATGTTTGTAGGTGCATTATTTGTGGAGTTGAATCTAAATCACTAGTAGTTCCACTTTGTGCTGAAAGGGATAGTCCGTGATAAAGATTTGTATTTGCTTCATTTATTCTTGAAGAATCTCTATAAATATGTGCTACTGTGCTTTCACCATTTGCAGTTTCTCCAAACCATCTAATATAAATTAAAAAACTAGACCCGCTTTCTACTGGTGTTATTGATTTTGTTATAGATGGGTTTGTTGTGTAATCACTTTGTGAAAGAGAAACAGTCCCTTGAGCAGTAAAACGAGAAGATACTACTTGTAATACTTTACCACCACCAACTTCTAAATCACCAGAACCTACAATAGAAGAACCATTAATTGTTTTAAGTCCTGCATCAGTTAGAATCTCACCTGCACCATCTGGTAGCGTTAGGGTTCTATCTGTATTTGTATTAGGTGCTGATATGGTTAAAGTACCAGTACCACTTGCATTGCCTTCAATCTTTACTTTACTCATCTGTAACCTCTGTCCAGTTAGTTATGCTTTCATTCCAAATATAATTTAATCCATCATCTGGATATGGTATTGGTGCTTCCCATAAACAAGTATCTTCATCTAATACCCAAGACTGAAAAGGTTTGCGTGGTATAAAAGCATCTTTTTCTGCATCATAAGTAAAACCTACTCCTGCAAAATTCTTTCTAAGTGGTGTTCCATCATCTTCTTCTCTTGTTTCTGGATTATAGTGTTTACCACCATAAGTGTTATAAGAGGTTTGAATCCACTTTCCTGCACTTGTATCAACAAATGTATCGAAATAATCTGCTTCTGCAACAATAACTTTTGTAACTATATTATCAACTACTTTTGCATAATGTCCCATAATCTATCCTATGTTGCGTATCTAAAAATTACAATGCCTGAACCACCAGTTCCACCAAGTCCCCAAGTATTTGCATTTCCGCCATTTCCAGTATTAGCAGAACCAGAAGTTCCACCACCTGCACCACCAGTTCCACCAGCTGAATAAGTAGTGCCATTCCAAGCTTGTCCGCTACCACCCGCATTAGTGGAGTAATTGCTAGTTGCATTAGTTCCTACCGAACCTTTACCTCCACCACCTGCACCACCAGTATTACCAGTATTATCACCGCCATCATTACCTTGTCCAGATGTCGCTGACCCTCCGTATGAATAATTATATTGCTTATATCCTGCACCACCGCCAGAACCACCTGCTCTACCATCATTAGGTGTAGGGTCATAACCAGAACCACCGCCACCGCCACCGACTGCTGTAGTTAAGTCTGTTACAGATGTATCACCACCATCACTTCCATCACTATAGTAATCAGTAGAGCCACCACTACCAATAGTAACTGTATAGTCTTTTGCAGGAAAAGATTGCGAACCAGAAAGCATACCACCCGCACCACCGCCACCAGAATATCCATAACTTGAACTAGATGTTGTTCCTGCACCACCGCCTCCTGCAACCATTAAATATTCAATAGTAGCTGTAAAACCAGAAGGGACTGTAAATGTTCCAGAAGAAGTAAATGTATGATAGGTATAACCACCAGAAGATGTTTCTGTTCCTCCAGTAGGCAATCCAAAAACAGTTATATCAGTAGAGTTACTGTCATTACCAGAAGCATTAGTAATTACAATACTTACTGTATCAGAAAGTGAAACTAAAGCATCTAACGCACTTGGTGTAGTAAATGTTAATGCTGTTTCACTATCACCTATTTGTTGGTCTAATACATAATCAATAGAATTGTGAGTAAGTGTTACTACAAAAGCACCAATAAAGTTAGTGCCGTTTAATGTTAAAGTTGCACTAGTTCCTTCATAATAAGTTCCATTAACAGATGTAACAGTAGGTGCTGGAATACCAGTACCAGTAATAGTACCAGTAAAAGTAATATCACCATCTATTGTTCCATCGCCATCAATTGTAATTGCCATAATCTATTCCTATATGTCGCAGACTTATGCCTGCTATACTATTGTCCAAACACTGCCTGAAGGGACTGTTACTGAGTAACCTGTATCAATCGTTATTGGTCCTGCACTCATCATATTATAATTAGTTGTAATCGTATAATTCTCTGCGACTGTTACTTGATTCTCCCAACCAACTACTGCACTATTACCTGTTGCTACATCTCCTGCTTCAAAAGCACTTGAGGTTGAATTATAAATAAGTGCTTGGCCATTTGCGACCCCACTTGTATCAACATCAACTAAATCATTTGCATAAAGCCCTGCTGGGCTAAATGTTGTCCACGCTACTACTGTTAAGTTATCTCCTGTAGTAGCCCCTGTGTTTAATACTACATCACTACCATTTGTTGCTGTGTAATCCGAGGGTTCTAAATGAACACCATTAAGATATACATCAAGATACCCAGGAGTATACCCAGATGTTGCAAAGGTAGTTTGACCAGAGGTTGCAGTAAGGTTATCTCTAGTCTGCGTAGCTTCTGGTACTGGAATATTTCCTATGTATCCTGCCATAATTTACTCCTTAGGATATTTATCTTTGACAGCCTGAATAGCTGCTTGAAATTCATCACCACCTAGACCTGCACGAAATATCATATCTAGTTGGTCGCCTATTGGTGGATATTCACCTCGTCTATTATCAATGTATGCTTTACTATCTGCTAATGCTTGTGCTTCTTCAAGATTATAAGAAACTTGATTACCTTCAGAGTCATAAGCAACCATATTATCTATTGATTTAATAGACGGATTTAATTCATAAATTGCATCGTGTAGCATCATCCTGCTATCTCCATTAAAGTCATTATTGTTCTATTACTTCCTCTAACTCCGTTATATACAGTTCCTGAACCAGTAACAAAATGTCCAATTACTTTATAAGAAATTGTGCTTGTAGTAGCAGGAGAGTGTAAAAAATTAATAGCGTATGGAACAGATACATTTGATGTTGCATTTTTATTTGTTGCAATACCATCTCCACCAAGAATAAGTCTTGAAGTAGCATTATATTCAATATCTGCTTGTGATTCTGCTACACCAGTATTGTATATATTTCCAGTTACAAATATTAATATTTTGTTTGATGTAGAAGATGGCGTAATTGATACACTCGGCCCGAATGTATTATCATATCCAGATGTAAAACTATGTGAACCACCAGAAGTATAACCATTCACCACTTGTAGTATTTTACCAGTAGTAATACCAGTCAAGGCACTACCATCAATAGCGGGTAAAGCACCACTTAATTTTGAAGAAGACATTCCGTCAATCTTAGCATCAGTAATTGCACCATCTGAAATACGAGCTATAGGTAGAGTACCAGTAGTTAATTTACTAGCATCTACACCAGAAGCTACCTTAACATTTGTTACAGCACCATCTTGAATATCTTGGGTCTCAACAGTATTAGTTGAAACACTACTTAGTGAAACACTTTGAGATTTACCAATATAACCTGCCATTAGCTTTGCTCCAATACACTCAGAATAACATCAGCTGAAGTTGCTGTATCAGAAGTAACTGTAAGTACTTCCGTAGTCTCCATAATAATTTTTCCATCCAGCACTGATAATGCTGAACCACTAGGAACAGGAGCACCCTTTACTAAATATGTAGAACCAATTTGTACATCTACATTAATTGCTGACCCTGTTTTATTTGCCACATTACATCCGATTATGACGGCTGTAGTAGAAGCTGGTACTGTATATACAGTTGCTGGAGAAGCACCAACGTCAGTGGCTGTATAATTTTTAAAAGTATTTGCCATTTATATTCTCCTATCCTAAGGCTATTGCAAAAGCAAGAGCATTACCTGCATCTTCTTTTCCGTCTAAAGTTGTCTGTAAATTTGTTATATCACTAATACTATGTGTGTGACCTACTGCTGCAATACCAGCCTCAGCTAATGTTTGATTTTCCCAAACACCACTTGTAGCATTCCATTGTAAAACTTCACCATCAGTATTGCTTGTAATTAATACATCGTGTAGCTCATCAATTTCCCAACCATTGTTAACGTGAACAAAGATTGTACCTTCAGTACTATGAGCACGAGTTACCCAACCTAAATGTACTAAATGATTAGGACTTGTAGGTTTAGTATTTGTAAATTGACCAGATGTAGTGTCTAACCATAAGGCATCACCATCACTATAAGTTAATGGGTCAATATTTAAACCTCGTACTAGACCTTCTGTTGTGACACGTCCTGTACTATTATTACTAATATCTTCTGTAGCAATTGCAAAAGTTGACGCTGAACCTGATTCTGTACTAGCATTTGCTAAATCAATTGTGACTTTATTACCAGAAGCTCCAGTAACTTTTACAACATCACCATTACTAATATCAGCCCCAGATTCGTTCTTAACAACTAATCCTAATTCTTGTCCTAATTGATATGTGACATCAGCACTAACAACTAAATCAATAGTTTCATCATCAGTATTCCAAGATAATGTTCCAGCATCACCTGTTCCACCAGTTACTTGAAAACTAGGAGCAACTAGCTCACCAGTCATTGTGTCACCACTAATACTTACAAAAGATGATGGGCTTACTGCGACATCACCCCAAGCCGAACCATCATAAATTCTACTAATATTGCTTGTCGTATTAAAATACCAATCACCAGCATTTAGTGGGTCACCATTTAAATCAACTGTTGGGTCACTTGCTTGACCACCTAGATATGTACCTTCCATACTATCTAGAGCTGCCTGAGCTGCTGTAGCACTTGCTGCCGCATCACTTGCTGAAGTCGCTGCATTAGTCTCACTTGTAGCAGCATTAGTTTCTGAAGTAGATGCATTATTAGCTGAGGTTAAGGCATTACTTGCGTATGTTTGAGCAGAATTTTGACTTGTTAAGGCATTAGATGCACTCGTAGCTGCTGAAGTTGCACTTTGAGAAGCTGCAGTTGCAGAAGTAGCCGCATTCGTTTCAGAAGTTGCTGCAGCTGTTGCACTACTTGCTGCTGCTGTTGCACTTGTTGCGGAGTCTGTTGCACTACTAGCACTTGCTGTTGCACTTGTTGCTGAAGCACTTGCACTTGTGGCTGATGCTGTTGCACTATTTGCTGCATTTGTCTCCGAGGTACTTGCATTAGTTTCACTTGTAGCTGCTGCTGTAGCACTTGCTGCGGCCGCTGTTGCACTAGCTGCTGCTGCTTGGGCATTTGCTAAGGCTGTCTCAATCTCAGATATAGCCTCATTTAAATCATCTGCAACATCATTAATATCAGCAATGTTTGCTAAAATTGTAGCAATATCACCTAGGGCATCTGCAACATCATTAATATCAGTAATATTTGCTGCAACAATACCTGCGTCAGTAGGTGATGTTAAAATATCAGCTGGTGTTGTACCAACTTGTAAAGTTAATGTCTGCCCACTTGTAGGTGGTGTAAAAAATACCGCAGCATTATTAATTAAATCATAGTCATCTCTTGATACTACTGTACCATCAAGGAACACTCTGATATGGTCCTCAGATATAACATCAAAATCTGAGGAGAATATCTTTTGTGTTCCGTCAGTTGTAAAGACTTTATCTGAAACCATATCTTATTTCCTATATTCCTCGACTTCCTTTAAGATGTAATTGTCCTCTCCAAGAAAGTGAATTTAATTTGAAACCTTTGTTAATATCACTAACAAAAGCTATTTCTAGATTATTTGCATTACCAACAACAGGATATTTATGATCACCTATAATTGCTAATGATGGAGTTGTCACATAATTATTGTATGTTTTTACTACAGTACCTCTGGTAATTTCCATACCATAATATGATGAATCTCCCATTGATAATCTTAAGTCTCTAAGAATTAATGATGAACGATTACTATCTACATTTGATTTACCACTAGGAACACCCCATTTAGATAATTCAATACGAGATTGTACTGTATCTGCTCCGTGATCTTCATAAGTAACAGTAGTCATATCCTCAGGTAACTCTAAACTAATTGCTTCAAGTTTACGATCACCGTTGTCATAAGCTACCATAACTAATAACTCATCACCTAGTACTTCAATATTAAATATTCTATCATCTGGGTCTAATTCCCAAGTGTGCCAAGCAGACTGTGCTTTTTCTTCACCTTGCCAATAAAAGTTATATACATATATCTTATTATCTGTACCTGTAATAGCAAATAACATATCGTACTTACTACTACCTGTTAATTTCTTAATTCCTTGTGGGATGTAGTAAGGACAATGTCCTGTAATATTTGCAGCATCATTACTAGCCGTATCAGGAACATTAAAGTACTCTCTGATTGTAGTACTATCTTGTTTGTCTGTTGCAAAATAAATATTAGGACCAATTGCTACTGGTGCAGCTTCAATATTAATATCAAAGGCTGTACTTTGTTGAATACTAACATCATTAGGTGTTAATGCCCTTGTGCTTGACATAATGAATTGTGCTTTATCACCAAACAATAATAATTCTTTATTGAATGGAATAGCATAACGTAAGTATACTGCTTTATTACTATCTACTGCAACATCAATAGGATCAGCATCAAGTACATCAGTAACAGTTGTAGGCCAGAAGTTATAGTACTCACTTGTTTCTGATAAAATTACATTATCATCTGCAAGCATACCTAATCTATTCTTAAAGAAAAAGATGTCTTCAATGTTCCTACCTACAAATGATGGTTCTGGTGCATTAAACTCGTCACCTACTGTACGATCACCCCAATTAATAGTTGACATTGGAAAACTAGTTGTACTTTGTCTCTCAATTTTATGAGGCATAGTACTAGCATTAAATGAATTATCTAGTCCTGGTTTAAATGTTTCTCTATATGCAGAACCTACAAATTTAACATAGTAATTATCAAAGTTACTTTGTTCATCTCCTGCAATCTCAATGACTGCATTTTGGAAACCTAGATCACTAGGTAAATCCTGCAGTTTTCTTATTGTGCCTACCCAAGATTCTGATGCTTGCGATCCCCAGGAATCTGATCCAGAATAATTAGGTGCACTTGTTTTTTTAACAACAGATCCTACTGCTGTACCACCAATAGCAGAGGCTATCGAGTTAGCAGCTGCGACACCATCGACATTAGTTTGCGAAGTGACTTGCGAGCCGTTGTTGTAAATATAGTAAGTATAGCCTTTAGCTGAATTGTTATCTGTTCCATATCTTATTTCTGTTGTTCTTTTTACCCAATAATAAAAGTTTGAATCCCAGTTAGCATCATCATTGTTATCAGTTGTACCTGACATTGCAACAGTCTTTGTCTTATTAACAATGAATGTTGTGTCACCTACGGTAACTGCTGAGAATGCATCACGTGGTAATGTACCTGCTGGAACATTTAAGTAAGAGTTAGAGACCCAGTCTTGAGCCATCGTACCATTTTCATCATAAACCTTATATTCACCATCTTGAATAACCATAATGTACTGCTCATCACCAGCACCTCGGTCATACACGTGGATAAATGCATCAGGATCAACTGTGGTATCTGTTGCTTGAACAATAGATGGATTCCTCTTTTGTACTCCTTGTACTAATGAAGGATAACAGTTAATCATCTCAGTTACCTGTGTATCTAAACGTAGCTCATCAGGTTGCTGCGAGACACCGTTGTATAACCCAGGTATAGTCTGATTTACTAAGGCCATATCTAACTCCTAATTGGTCGAGGATTCCTACTTCTTGTAATAATTCTACTTGCGTCTGTTGAATCAAAGATATTATAATTATTTGTATCTACATCGTGCTCTAGTGCTTTTTCATAAGCGTGCTGTTCGTCATCCATAAGGACACGAATAACATCTGTAGAACCGATTAATCTTTGATATGTAATTCTTGCTGCTTTAATTGCGATATAATATGCAATTGTATATGGGATGTCATCAAAATCTAAGTCCCATACAACGTCTACTTTATGAGTAGAGTTAGGATCAAACTGAAATGTTTTATCATCTTTATCGTACAGTTTGTTATCCTTCATAATATATTTGTTTGATCCATCAGAACTTTCTAAACGTAGAATGCTCGATGCAAGGGCAACATAACCGTTTGTATCTGCAGTTAAGTCCCAATCATAATCTGTGTTACAGTTGTAACCTTCTGTAAGAATAGTCTTACGAGTCTCCGTAAGAATCTCTAGGGCTGTACTAGCTTCGTATACATCCGAAATGTTTGTTGCAGTCGTAAGAGTCATCTCACCGATAGTTTGCAAGGCAATGTTTACGCCTTCTAATTCAGTCATAGAATTTCTCCGTATCAAAAAAAAGGGACACCCGAAGGCATCCCTTAGTTATATTAGTCAGTTGTAACCATCTTGATTACACAACCATTGTTTAATGTACCGAAGCCCATTGCATAAGATGAAGTCATTAGATCACCTAATTTCTCAGGGATGTAATTAACTTCAGACTTGATGTCAAGAAGCTTAACAACACCAACAGCATTTTGAGTGAACATATAGATGTCACTTGTGCCAATGTTATTAGATACTAAGATGTTGTGACCAGCTACCTGAACAACACGACCAGTATCGATACCACCATTAGAACCTTGAGTCATATCTTTGTGAACTGCACCAGACTGTACTAGACGGTTGTAGTTCTTAGGAGATACAACTACGTAACGATCACCTGGAATATCTTGCTCGTCCATAGTAGTTTGAGCATCATAAAGAGCAGCAAGGATAAGATCACCCTTATCGCCATTTGAAGATGCACCTGCAGTAGCTACTGAAAGTACTGAAACTGCTTCTACGTGACTAGCATTCCAAGCACCTGCTGCGTGAGCTGAAGTGAATACGTATACAACATTGTTGTAAGATACACGATCACCAACAGCGTAAGCTACAGTTGCAGAAAATGCAGTAACGTCTGAGTATGGTTGACCTTCGCCACCATTAGTGTCATCAGTGTTTGCAGCATTAGCCACACAGTTATCAAGTTGTGTGATAATTGCTTGGTCTACTGTTTTAGCTAGTCTACGACCCATTTCAACAGAATACTGTGAACGAGTCTCATAGTGTTGCATTGCTTCTTCGAAGTTATCAACGAATACTGAAGCATATTTAAGATCATCAATCTCGATTACACGCTCACCAGCATTGATTAGGTTAGGTGTAATATCAGTTCCAGGAACGTGAGTTGATGTTGCTGTCTCGTACTTACCGATAACTGCGAATGATGCAGACTTACCAGAGTTAATTGTACGAGTTTGTACTAAAGGCAAAAAGATATTTGCTGATTCGAAAGCTGTAAGTACTTCGCCAGAAAACACCTTAATCGCCAAGTCGCGATCGGAATAACCAGAGCCGTCACGACCTGTACCGATACCTTGTGAAGGATTATAAGACATTTTTCTTCCTTTGTTATATATTAAAAATAATGATAGTTTTCACTATCGCTGGCAGCACTTATCATAATGAGGGTATCCGTTGACATATACCTCAGTATATATCTTAGGGCAACTTCTGACTTTGTACTAAATAGGGTGGGGGTGCGGGTCTTACATTAGGTATAGAGGGAGGACCTAAAGGCCGCAAAGAGAGATTAAAGGCATCACACCCCCTAAACTTTAAAACTTGCTTAAAGCCACACGCCTTTGTACCTCAGCACGGAATGCTGGGTCTTTCTTATATTTTGGATTTGACATTTCAGCCATCATTTCTTGCTTACTTGCAAAACCTCGTGTCGATGTGTTTGACACTTCCCCTTTTACTAGATTAGGACCTTTAGCACTTTGATATTGTGCGTAAAGACCTTTAATTGCAAACTCAGATTGAGCTTCATTTGCTAATGACGCATTAAATGCTTGGATCTCAGACTCAGTTAAATTGTCTTGTGCCCAAGTAACCATCTCATTATATTCTGATTCACCACCAGCTAAACTATACATCTTATTTAATGTTTGTCCTGCTAGTGCTTCTTGACCTGCAATGTATGCATCCACCATATTTTGTGGGATACCTGCATCTTCTAGTTGTTTATAGGTGTCAGGGGAGAGTTGTCCAGTTTCTTGATACTCACTTTCAAGTGCAGTGTAGTCAATACCAGCTTGTGCTGTTACTTCTTCTGCATCTGCTTTAGTAGTATCTTCTTCTTGTGGGGCTTCAGCTTCAGTTTCTGTTGCTGTCTCTTCCGCAGGTTGACCTAGTTTTGTTTGTAAGTGTTCGTAAGCTTTCTCCAGTTCTTCAACTGTTTTATACTTACCTGCAAGCATACGTTCTTGATCGGTCTGCATCGATTCAGTTACTTCTGTCTCGTGCTGCTCAACCTTATCGATCATTGCCTGATCGTGCTCACTTAGATTTGCTTGTGGATTTTCCTGCTGATTTTGCTCCATTCTCCGCCTCCATTTTTTTAGCTTCAGCCACAATAGCAGCTACACGAGCTGCCTGGGCTTTCATCATAATCTCTTGAGGTGTTGCTTCAACTGCCTCATCCTTTTTATAGTCTGACATTTACCCTCCTGTCATTTGTTCACTTGCTACTTGACCTGCCATAGCTCCGCCTTGAGAAGCTGCAGCATCCATACCCATTTGACCAGCTTGCTGCAACATTGCTTGAGCTTGTTCTTGTTGGATCTGTTCTTGTGTCTTAATAAGACCTTCTGTTTCAATACCTAATGATGTACCGATCTGTTCAATAACAGCATCCACATTAGTATACTGAGCAAATATCTCAGGACCAAGAAGTTGTTGTAGTGTTTGTGAAAATTGTACTAATTTATTATAATCGTGTCCACGACCTAGTGCTTCAACACCAGTAACAATAACTGGTTCAACTAGACCTTCTGGGAACTTAACCTTATTAGAATGCATTAATAACTTAATTAACGGTAATTGCAATTCTTGTGTTAGAATGCTATAGATACCTCCAAGAGCATCTTCAAGCTCTCCTGCCATAAGTCGTACTTCTTCAGCAGTGACACGCTCAGCATCACGTCTTGCAGATTCATTGAGTAGGAAAGCACTCGCTAATCTCCTTTGAATGTCATTCATTGTTTGGTATGCAATGTTTAAGTCGTGTGACTTATCCATCTGCAAAGTAGAAACATCAGTCGCTCTACCTTTAACAATTGATCCTGACTGTGCCTTAGCAACCGTAGATATATTTGTACTACCTACAGGATCAACAAAGAATAAAACCTTAGATGCTGCTGCAGATGCTTCCACAATACTCATAGATAATGCTTCTAGTGAACGAAGGTCACCTAAGTATTGCTCAACAAGTCCACGTCCATAATTCTCATTATGAATTGCAGTCCATCTTAAAGGAATGTATGGTAAATTTTTCTCTGTATATGTACCACGTGTTCCTGGAATTTCTTGCTCTAGTGCCTCTTGATAAACATCGAAAGACTTTCCATTCCACTTAACACTGGTGTACAAGTCGATGGGTTTAGTTTGATCACCTTCCTTGTCCATTCCTTCTGGTAAATCATCCCTACGTATCGACTCTTTAGTTAGGATTTCTTTTAACTTACCTTCAGGATTACGCTGTACAACGTATGAATTAAGATTAAAAACTCTAGTTCCATCATCTTTGTCTCGGTAAACTAGGGCATTACCTGTAGCAACTAATAATTTTAGTGCTTCAAAGATAGGCACACGTAGAGCTTCACGTTCGATCTGTGCAGATAGTGCACGCTCCAAATCCGCTAAACGTTCTTGTACTTGACCTGCCTGACCTTGTTGCTGCAATTCCATCATTGCAATCTTGTCAGGTACAAATCTAAAGAATGGAGCATTAGGTGGTAGTAGAGAGAGTAACAGCTTACTTGCTAAGTTATTAACTGCACGAGCACCTAAGGATTGATAAGGTGTATCTAACCTTGATTCCTCAGTATGTGACTCATTGTCTACTAATAGTGAAGGAATAGTTAGCTCAGTACAATGTTTAGCTCTATCTAGTACAGTACTTCTTTCACCATCTAATTTTGTCCAACGGTTCTTTAAGCTAACTTCATTCTCATCCATAACTAACTACCTGTTTGTACTGATTTTTTAACTGCTGTTCTTGTTAGAGGAATTTGTAAACGTTTCTTGCCCATTGCTTTCTTACGTACATCTTCTCTGTTTGTTTCATCTGTGCCACCAGGTTTGAACTCTGCCTCTTCAACTGGTGCAGATGGTGCTGGTGGAGGTGTAGGTGCAGGTGTTTTAGAACTAAATAGTCCGCCCATACTTATTCTCCTTGTGCTAATTCTTGTAAACGTCTAATTAAATCAATGACTCCGTGTAGACGGCCCTGTTGGTAAGGACTCATTTCCTTTGTAATTATCTTATCGGGAAATTCATCTTCCAACGCTCTCAACAATTCTAATGTCTTGCTTGGTAATTTATCCATAATAGTTCCTGGAGGGTCTCTGGTTCGAGTTCATCAGAGATTATCACTATAATAATCCCACCAGGGTGGAGTCCTATAGTGTAACCTCTATATATTACTTTCGGAAAGGGTTTAGTTTATCAATCCAATCCCACACTTTACTGTAGTCTTTGGAGTGTAAACGCCACTTAGCTTTCCAGGCTTTATAACCTACCATCCCCACTCTCCTTTCATACCAGCAGCTGAGTAATCAGTTACTGTACCTTCGAAAAAATTCTTAAAACTATCTCCAGCAATAATCCATTCTACCCAAGGTAGGGGATTATCTTTAACACCATAGTTAGGTTTAAGTCCTAGTTGTATAAGTCTACGATCTGCTAGATGCCTGATATAATCTTTGACTTCGCCTTTTTCAAGACCCTCGATGCTTCCCATTTTATAAGCAAGATCGATAACTTTGTCCTCCAAGGCAACCGCAGTTCTGACCATTTCGTAAATTTCTTTTTTAAATTCATCTGTTACTACCCTCGGATGTTCATTACAAAACTGTCTAAACAAACGTGACATCCCTTCAACGTGCATAGACTCATCTCTAATAGACCACTCAACTACCTCACACATACCCTTCATCTTACCGAAGCGTTGATAGTTTAGCAGCATAGCGAATGCTGAGAACAATGACATACCTTCGTTAACACAAGTCTGAGCTAATGCTTTAGCTAGTCCGTGCAACGTAGATGTATCGTTGTCCTTCATAAACTCAATCTTATCTTTCATTTGTTTGTAGTCTAAGAAAGCTGAGTATTCACTATCTTCAAAACCTAAGGTGTCATTTAGTAATGCATAGGCACGTTGATGTGTACCCTCACGATTAGCAAACGACATAATCATATTCCTAATCTCGTGATTACGAAACTTAGGTATATATAAATCACAATAGTTTTGTGCTACCTGTACATCTGATTGTGTAAACAGACGAAGGATCTGAGTAATGTGGTTCTTCTCTTCTTCAGTGATAGTACCACGTTTCCACTGATCTACATCTTCCTGTAATTTAACTTCCCATATACCCCAATGGATCTTCTCGTGCTCTTCAGCAATTTCCATTGCCCACTGATGATTAAATGGTTTATATGTTTGTGCCTCATCTAGTACTCCTACCTCAAGCATCATATTCTCCATTCAATTGATCAGCCATATTTAATATGTTAGTTAAACAATCTGCACAAAAAGTAACAGGAAGGATACCAAAGTAACCTTGTATCCCTCCCTCCTCTTCATCATACTTCCATCCACAAATTGTGCATTCTTCTGGTGGTTCTAACCCTGACAGCTTAGACATTCTGTGTCCTCCTTAAATGATTCGAGTTTAATACGCTCTACCTTTTTACCAATCTGCTCTGCAGTAGCACCAGTATTAGTACGTAAATAGTAAAGACCTTTTAGTTTCTTACCCCACGCTGCGAGATGTACTTTGTTCACGGAAGCCTTCTCGCTACCCGCAGGGAAGAACAAGTTTACGCTTTGACCTTGACATATGTATGGTTGTCTAGTCGCTGCGTGTTCTACTACCCATAACTGATCGAGTTCAAATGCAGTCTTAAATACATCCTTCTCCCAGTCAGATAGATAATCTAAATGTTGTACAGAGCCTTCGTGGTGAATAATACTCGACCACTGTTCCTCTAACCAATCTTTTTCAAAACCTAGTCGTAGTCTGTGTTCGTTCAACACTCTAGCTAGGTGTCTATTCTTAACTAAATGAGACCCAACGCGTGTCCTATGAGTATAAGCATTAGACTTAATGGGCTCAATAGAAGCAGAAGTACCGCAGATGATACTACTATTAGCATTAGGAGCGATAGCAAGAAGATGACTATTACGTTTTCCGCTTCCTTTACCATCAGGATATTCTCCACGTTCTGCAGCTAAAGCTTGTGTTGCCATCTCTGCTTGATCTTTAATTAACCTAAACATCTTTAAATTCTGTCCAGTAGCCTGTGCAGATTCCCAAGGAATATTCTTAGATTGTAAGTATGAATGGAAACCCATTGCACCTAGACCTAAGGAACGTTCCTGGAATGCTGAGTGAGTAGCTGCTGCTAATTCTTGAGGTGCGTGTTCAATGAATTGTGTAAGTACATTATCTAGCATCGTAATTAAATCTGATATTAGTGATGTATCTTTCCACTCATCAAACAACTCTAGGTTAACAGAAGACAAACAACATACAGCAGTACGTCCTTTCTCTGTAGGTAAGTGAATCTCATTACATAAATTACTACCGTGAATCTTAAGTCCCTTATCTTTTAAAGGTTGTGGTAGTTTACGATTCGCCTCATCGATAAAGTTTAGATATGGTTCACCAGTTCTAAATCTTACTTCGAGGAGTCTTTGCCAAAGGTCTCTTGCACGTACTGTATCACGGACTTCACCGTTACTTGGATCAGTAAGACTCCAAGGACTATCATTGATAACACAATCCATAAAGGAATCAGTAATATTGACAGCATTATTAATGTTAAAACACTTGCGATTAGTATCCCCTCCAGTAGGGACTCTAAGGTTGATGAATTCAATAATGTCTGGATGTGAGATGTCAGTATACGCAGCATAACTTCCTTTTCTAGTTTGTCCTTGTTTATAAGCGGTCATCGCTGAGTCGCTTACTTTAATAAATGGAATTGGGCCTGGAGCTTTGTCCGATACGGGTCGAACATCACCCCAGTGTCCTCCTACTCCCCCTCCTTTAACACTTAACCAAGCCAACTCTGACTGATGTTTAATAAGACCATCGAGATCGTCAGCAACATAACTAAGAAAACAACTAATAGGAAGTCCTCTTGGCTTTTCACCTGGGGCAGGAGCGTTACTAAGGATAGGGCTACTAAACATAAACCAGCCACTGCTAACAGCATCATATAAACGTTGAGCAAGTTTCTTATCTCCTCCGCTATAAGCTAAGCAAGCTCTAGCGTATGCTTCTTGTGGTGATTTTTCTTTACCACGTAAATAATAATTAGTCACCAAGTCTCTTGCTTGGTCAGACATCTTCTTGTCTTTCTTGCGATCAATTACGATCCCTAAGTAATCACTCCTCATCTGGCTTAATCCTTATATCTATCATTTCAACTTCGCCTTCCATATAACTTTTATATGTCAAACGTCCCTCATTGTGTAGTTGTATGGCATCAATGATACCTCTCTCATATCTATGGTTACTATAAAGGTAGGATGCAAACCCACCTCCGATAGCCACAAATAGCATTAATAGATATACGGTTTCTATCGCCATCATTTCTCTCCAAATCTTTTGTCGTAGGCTAATGCTACGCACTCATCTAAAAATAAATCCTTCTCTAAACAGATTAATCTTAATGATATATAAATATCTCCTATCAATTCCTTAAGCTCATTAGTTTCGAGTGTAGTATTATCTTCAGATAAGAAGTGATCTATTTTCTTATCTAGATAATCTTTCATTACTCGCTCCCCTGATCCCAGAATTGTGTAAACAAAACTTCATCTGTATAAATAGTAAAGGTTTGATCTTGAGTGTAAATAAGTAGTTTGTCCATTGCTTCAATGATCTTAACTACACCATCATACACTTCATCACGTCCATCACTATGAACTACTCTTGCTCGAATCATCTTTCTTTTCCTCTTCTTTCTTAGGTTTCGGTTTGATCTTTACTGGGCTGCTCGTCTTCCACGGTTGCATTATTTTCCTCCTTAAATCTTTCTTCACTAGCATAGTTCCATAGTTCATATTGGTAATGCTCTCCTGTATTACCATTTTGTCCTATGACATCCATTCGCTCTTCATCCCACTCTTGGTCTTCAGCTAATCTTTCGTAGTAGTACCTTTCCATTGCAAGGTCTTTAATTCTTTCAATAAGTTTTTCGTACTTCTGCTCGATCTCGATTCGTTTCTTTTTCTCCGTTTCATACTTCCTAACCCAAGAGATGTAAGAGTTTTTCTGTAACTCACGCCAGCTATCCACTAGTTGTACCTCTTAAACCACACTGGTCTACCATTACGTTTGATTGTAATAGTCTTACAAGCATTGGTTGCACCACGATACTCTTGTTGTTTTACATATAAATGACATAAGTAAACAGATTTACATCGAAAGATCTCTACGCTGTCTGCCATATTATTCTTATGTACTTCCATAGTAATGTCACTCTTAGGTGCTGGAAAATTATAAGGATTAGGATTAGCTGCAAAAGCTGAGCTTGATATTAATAGTAGTGCTGCAAATAGACTACGCATAACGACCTCCAAAACGCATAGGGATCTCTTCACCCTTATCATTAACAACTAATACTTCAGTGTACTCAATTACTTCAGCATCTTTACCTTTACCTGTTTGTGTACGTACAACCTGTACATCTTTTACTTTATACTTTGGTTTCATTCTTTACTCCTGTCGGTGTCCATAAGTTTACTTGTTGAGTTTCTTCATCAAAGTCACGTAGCATATAAACTAGTTGTGCTTGTTCAATCAGATACTCATATGTCATACCAGCTTTATCGTAAGTCTCTTCGATTACCTCCCAGTAATCTTTAGGGTCTGTTGCTGCTAATATCTTGGCTGCTTTAATCTTACCGATCTTAGGACAACCCTTGACACCATCAACACTATCACCTTCAAGTACTTGTAGATAGAACCAGTAGTCTGCTTCTTCCTGTGTTACTTCGTAGGATTCTTGTGTGTTATAGTTGTAGTGTTTACCAGGTGCTTGATTAAGATCCTTATCAATGTGACATAGGACATACTTACCTGGTTCTTTATACATTCGACTAACACATACATCGTCTGCTTCTACATTATCAAATAGTAATGCACCCTTCTCTAGTAAATGCTCTCGAATTGGCAGCAACATTTCCAGAGGAACTTTAGGTGGTTTGCGATTACCTTTGTATGTAGGTGTTACATCATAACGAAAAGATTTCTTAGGACTTAGAATGATAACTGAGTCGTCAGTATCTGTGTGATCTCTAATACCTTCTATGAAATAATCCATCTCTTCGAGTGCTGTCTCTAGGTCTGTAGAAACTGAGGCAACAATATTGTCCTCGTCACTATCATCCCAGATCACAGTGTCTTGATAGATGCTCGCATATTTATAAGCGATGCTATCGCCATCAATCAATGAAATCATAATTCCCTCTCCAATGAGCATTATCTATATGTAAGTAACCAACCTCTTTATCTATGAATTGTCTATTACTGAATGTTGTTGTTGCAGGTAAGCTTCTAGTTTCCCACTGGAAGTCGTAACCTTCGTTGACTAATTTAGTAATGTCCCAACCATAGACACCCCTAGGTGTTGACACAATATATAGAAAATCTCTTTCTTCGTGATTGCTTTCACATTTGTTTTTCTCTATAAACTGATCATCATAATGTGCAGTTCTACACTTCAGCTCCACAACGTATTTAATATTGTTTGCATCGTGGCAGCAAAACTGATCCGCATCAGTACTTTCTACAGATAAATTAAACTTGTGATTTATATAATAAAGTAATTCATTTTGTGTCATTCTCCTCTCCGTACACGTGTTTCAAAATAAATTCACAGTAGTGAATGGCCTTCTTAATATCTTCAGCACCATTCTTATCTTGATGTCTGCTTATATATTTGATCACGTTACCTTCGCAATAACCAAAACCATTATGCATAATGAAATCAATTGGTTGTATCGATAGGTTATAGTGGTCTCCCCCGATCTGCTTGTTCATACTCCCTCCAAACTAAATTCAATAAACTCTTCACCTTTCTTTACATCAGTCTTTGATGCAGTCAACATATAAATATGCTTATCATTAAATGCATACTTCATCTGCAGACAATCAATAAAAGGTTTGAGTACGTTATCCAAATCAGCAAGTTTACTGCTAAGACCTACTGCTATAAATAATTGAAGTTTACCTTTCGGTATCTCTAAATCATTAGGTAATAGTGGTAGTAGTTTTCTCTCATAGTTTTTGTACTTATAAGATTTAACTTTTCTACCACCATACATATCATTGGTACTGAGTGGTTTAATATCAATGTGTATCATACCAAGTGTTCCCAATTTTAGCCTCACCTTCCAACTTAACTCTGAAGTTCAAAAGTTTTTCAACATCAGCAAATGTAGACTCAGCAATTTCTTTTACGATCTCTGCTTTGTTTTCATCTACTTCTATTTGAACCTCATCGTGAATGTTACCAATGAACTCGTACTCCTTACCTGGAGTCATAGTCTCTTGTAACTTTTTGTCTAGTTCGACTAGGTAATACTTCATAACTAATGCACCTGCACCCTGTAGTAATACATTAAGTGCAGCGTGATCGCTACGAATCTCATACTTTCTTTTGTTTAAACCAAGAAGGAATCCCTTACTAGCTGACTTCTTGACAGCTTTAGTAAGTTTTGCCAATGCTGGAATCCTTTTTAAAAAAGTCTCTTTTAAATTTTTTCCAACTTTTTGAGACCCACCTACAATACTTCCTATCTTTGCATTCCCTGCACCATAGAGAAAACCATAGATAAAAGTTTTAGCATTGTCTCTAGTTGGTAGACCAGCTGCTTCTTGGTTAATCGTATGAATATCACCATTAACTACTTGTTCACCATAAGCACCACCATCAAAGGCGGCCATATAATGTGCAAGCATTCTCAATTCCAAACCTGATGCATCAACACCTACAATCTTTTTACCTTCGGGAACAGTAAACAGTTGTCTACATTCTTTACCCATAAAAGCACGACTGCTTGGTGTCTGAGCAACATTAGGTTTGTTGTGTGTGCAACGACCAGTGACTGCACCTAAGGTGTTAACTTGACCGTGTATCCTATTATCATCTTTGACTAAACGTAACCAACCGTTCGCCCCTTCAACCAACATACCCAATACCTTTTGTAATAAAAAGTATTTTCTGAGTAGTTGTGCCTCAGGAATATCACAGTTCTTTAGCGTGTCTTCATTAATAATAGGTGTACCTTTGTCAGTCTTCTTAGGTGAATCCCAGTTGTACACTTCTTTCATCCAGCGAATGATGTGATGTCTACTTGATGGATTAAACCAAGTCTCCTCCCATCTTCCCCAGCCTAGTTTAGGATCACGATGTGCTCCCTTCTTAATTTGATTGAGATAGTTCTTACTCTCAACACCATCAATTCTATATTGTGGTACTTCTTTCATCGCTACCCAATCTTTAAGAGGTTTAAAAGTTTCTTCTAACTCTTTTTCAATTGCCTCTTTTTGTTTGTTAAGTTCAACGTGTAGAAACTGTGCTTTTTCAATATCAAAGTACCAACCATAACGTGACTGTCTATTAATAATGTAAGCGAAGTCCTGCTCAACATCGAGTGCTGAGTCAGGGACATTCTTTTTCAATAAACGTTCGTATAGTTTTACTGTTACCTTAACATCTTGCTCACAGTAATCTAACATCTCCTCATTAAAAGTATCCCAAGCATTATCTTGAGAACCATACTCTCCCTTGTACTCACCTAGTCGCATACCCCACGCCTTCAAACTGTGAGACCCTTTCACCGCTGGAGGTAAACTTTTGTTACCCTCATCGAGGTTCATAAGGTTGTAGTATGCAATGCGACTAAGAACAAAAGTGTCTAGTACTTTACACTCCTTGTATAAATCTATCCCATAGAGTTTCTCTATTACGGGGATGTCATAGTTAATACCGTTGTGTGCTCCGATACTATCTGCACCTTTTAGATCATCGATTAATGTATCAATGTCTTCAGGTCGGTAACGTTTGTACTCCTGAGTATCAGTGTCATAAGTTACAGCACAGTGTATCTTTGTCACGTCCTCCAGGAATCCATCTGTTTCCAAATCAAATAACAACATTAAAATTCTCCCTCAATAAAGTCATCTTCTACGACAGACATTCTGCCAGTCTCTTTTTTGTAGACCAGAGTATCTGCAA
>Ga0181568_10001606_pt1 | contig 20723 bp, 26 predicted proteins | sample 101ome_20_FD_133758 | JGI IMG/M metagenome (GOLD analysis project Ga0181568, IMG submission 133758) | Coastal salt marsh microbial communities from the Groves Creek Marsh, Skidaway Island, Georgia - 101404AT metaG (megahit assembly) | ecosystem: Environmental > Aquatic > Marine > Intertidal...
CTGCTTCACTATCAAATGTTATTGATACTTTAACTTCATGATATTGAAGAGCTACAAGAGGAAGTGCAAGACCTGCATTTCTGCAAAACCAAAATTGAAGAGGAACACAAGCATATTTTTCTTGGCATGCTACACCATTTGATTTAACACCTAATGCCATTCTTTGATAGGCTGTTGGAGCTCTATTAACTTGTACTGTTGCATCTTCCGCTAATGCACCAGGAACAATTAAACTATCTGAAGGTCTAAGTTTACCTTCAGCATCTAATATAGTTACATGTGTATCTTCAGTTAATTCAGTCCAAACATTTAACCAGTGATTATAGTGTTTATCAATTTCTTGACCACCTACTTCAACTACCATTTCTTTAAGTAAAGCATGAATAGGATTAGGAGTAAAAGCTGTTGCGTTACCTAATACAGAAGATGGGTCACATTCAACATACATACGTCCTAATAAATCACCATTACGTGAGATTGTTGCAGTTACTTTATTACCAAAATCAGCTGTTCCACTAAGTGTTTGTTGGATAGCTTCCATTGCAAAGTTAGTGTGTCTGCGGTAAACTACTTTGAAGAAGGTAATCTGGGGATTACCAGTAAGATAGATATCTTGAGCGCCATAAGCTACGAGTTGCATTAAACCTCCACCCATATTATATTATACTATATATTTAGAAAATTATTTATAATAAATTAACTTATTTAATTTATTATTTTTTATAAAAAGAAAATTTTTGATTTTATTATTATTTTTAAAGTATCTAGTTGGAGTAAGCAAGACCACCCATACCAGACATAACACGGAGTACGTTGTAGTTAACAGCGTAGACATTTGTTGCATGTTCACCTCCATCATCACATTTAAGTTGAGCATTATCAATTCTGGAGAAATTGCAAGTACCCGATGGTTGATGTTCTTCTGGTTTGAGAGCGAATGAATATACAGCAACCGAGTCAGCTACTGTTACACCACCATGACCGGTGTGGTGTTGCCATACTTGTGTACGAGTAAAGTATTTTACATCTCTAGCAGCCATGCGATCATGTCCATTAAGAACTAATTTCCAGTTACCAGAATCTACAGCAGTAGGAGTAGCAATACTGGCAGACGCGGCAGCAGAACCAGGAGCACCAGTCCATACAAGTTCTTTAACTGGGTGATTGAATGTAAGATCCATTGAACTAGAATTACTGAAATTCTGGTGTTGAACTTGTTCAATAAGGTATTCATGTGATACCTGAGCGAAACGTCTACGTTCATCAGTATCAAGATAGATGTAATCAGCCCAAAGTTTGATTCCAGAAGCGGGGGTAACATTATTATTGGGACCACCGAGTTCAGCATCAGTAGCAAGTTGGATAGATACTTTGACTTCATGGTATTGAAGAGCAATAAGAGGAAGAGCAAGTCCTGGATTGCGATTGAACCAGAATTGTAATGGAACATGAACAAGACCTGGAGCAACGGTGGCACCTTGGACACCACCAGCAGCACTCATTTTTTGATAAGGGGTAAAAGCAGCAGTAGCTCCAGTCATACCTGCAGTTACAGCTGTGTCTGTAGCAACTGAATTTGGTTCAGTAAGTTCAGCCCATGTTTCGAGCCAGTGACCATAGTGTTTGTCAATTTGTTGACCACCAATTTCACATGTAACTTCTTTAAGTAAAGTATTACCTGGATTAGCACATGCAGCACCTCCCGCTGTTAAAGTAGCTTCAACATACATTCTACCAACAAGATCACCATTTCTGGAAACAGTGGCAACAACTTTGTTTCCAGTCGAAGCGGAACCATTAAGAGTTTGTTCAACAGACTCCATAGCGAAGTTAGTGTGTCTGCGGTAAACTACTTTGAAGAAAGTAATTTGAGGATTACCAGTAAGATAGATATCTTGAGCGCCATAAGCTACGAGTTGCATTAAACCTCCACCCATATTTTTTTATACTATATACTAAGAAAATAATTTTTCCAAAATAACTTAAAAAATAATTTATATAAAGAATAAATTTATTAAAATTTGTATAATGTAAATGAATAGTAATAATAAAAAACCAAAAAAGAATAAACGAAGATGTAATTATGAAAAAACTACTCACACTCTTGATGTATGTCATGAAAAACAATTAGATAAATTTAATAAAGAATACAATACTATAAATAAACTAAAAAAAGATTTAAAGAGCAAAGAAAAAAAAATAGCAAATATTGAAAAGAATAAATCTAATAATAATACAAGTGATGAAATTTCTAATAATCTTAATACTTTATTTGAATTAAACAAAAATAAAAAATCTATTCAAGATAAAATTATTTTACTTGAATCTAAAAAAGATGAATTAGAATATTTAACTGAAACTTCAGATATTTTATTTAATTATTATGATACTATTAAATCTAATAATGAAAATTCTAGTAATGTAAAGCAAATAATAGATTTTTTCAATATGGATAATATAGAAGATTCACAACAATCTAAAAGAAAAAATAGTCTTGATGATAATCAAAACAGATCACAATTATTAGAAAACTATTTATCAACTACAGATAAAAATTATATTAATAACAATCTAAAACAAGTTGAAGATAAATGTCGTCATTGTAATTCTGAAAATATTAATGAATTACTTAATGATGGTATATTATTTTGTAATGATTGTAATACTATTGAATTTATATTAACTGACAATGAAAGACCTAGTTATAGAGATCCCCCTAAAGAAATTAGTTATTTTAGTTATAACAGAATTAATCACTTCGACATTGGAGTGAAACAGGAAGCATTAAAAGTGTGTATCTTCCTAGTATTAATATATTAAATATTAATGCAAGACATCTCGTAGCGGGAACTTCCTAAGAGCTTTAACTACCACTTTATATTGGAAACTTTATAAAGGAACACGGTTAATTGCCGTACCCAATGGTAAAAATGTTAAAGATTGGATAATCCGCTTACCAGTATCTAAGTCCATTATGATAGGATATGATACGGTGTCAGAGACTGAACGGATGTCGGTTCTCGATGAAGTATTAATCAAACCGAGAGAGCTTAAGGTACAGTCCGGCCTATAATGAAAGTTATAGGATTAATTATATTTAAAATTTAAAAGTATCTAAAAAAATAAATTTAATTTATAAAATAATGAAAGTTGATATTTATTATATTAAAAGTCCTAGTAATAAAATTTATATTGGTCAAGCTAGGCAATATTTATCAAATGGTAAAAAATGGGGAACTAATGGAAGATGGAAATCTCATATTAATGAAGCAAATACATATCAAAACCATTGTATATTACTAGATAATGCTATTAGAAAATATAATTATTCTAATTTTACTGTTAAAACGCTAGTTACTTGTAAAAATCAAGATGAAGCAAATTTAATGGAAAAAGAACTTATAAAAAAATATAATTCTCTACATCCTTATGGTTATAATTTAAGAACAGGTGGCAATAATGCAAAAGATAGTGATTTAACAAAAGAAAGAAAAAGTAAAGCAAGAATAGGAAAGAAACATAATGAAACAACAAAATATAAAATTTCTAATAATCAAATAGGCAATAGAAGAAATACAAAAGAAAGAAAATATAATAATGATAATAAATTACCTAAATATATAGTTGCTTATAGAAAAAATAATAATATTATTGGTTATTATGTAAAAAATTTTCCGATAGCAAAGAAAAATGAAGAAAAAAAATATGCTTCTAATAAAACATTTACATCATCAAAACTTTCATTAAATGAAAAATTATTTTTAGCAAAAAAACATTTAGATTATTTAAAAAATAAATATAATTTACCGCAATGAATGGATTAATCAAACACAAGGAAAAGAAACTACTGAAATACCAGATGAAGTATTTGATAAGATTTATTTAGAATTAAAAAAGAATAAGATAAATAATATGGCAACGTTAGATTATGATAAAATAAAGAGTATATTGAAGAAGATAAAGATAAATAAATACTATGAGCATATACCATATATATTAAATAGAATAACAGGGAAAACAAATCCGCAATTAACACCAGAATTGGAAGAGAAATTGAGAAATATGTTTAAAGAGATTCAAGTACCATTTTTGAAACATTCACCACAAAATCGTAAGAATTTCTTAAGTTATTCATATGTACTACATAAATTTCTAGAACTATTAGGAGAAGATAAATATTTAGAATATTTTCCTCTATTAAAATCTAGAGAAAAATTACATCAACAAGAACAAACATGGAAAAAAATATGTGAAGAATTAAATTGGCAATTTATTAGAAGTATATAAATTTACTTAATTTTAATTAAGTAAAAATTAAAAATTAAAAATTTTAGTTTAAAGTTATGCTTAAGTTATACTCTTAAGCAAGACCGCCTACAGGCCATCCAACAAGACCAGCACCAACACCGAATCCAGCACCTTGACGAGCAGAACCACTTACTGATGGGGCGAAAAGATCAAGAAGCGAGAATGTAGCAGCGGCAACAAGACCAATGCAGACAACATCAACAACTTTCATTACTTTTCCTGGCATAACGTAGGCAGCTACAGCTACTACAAGACCTTCGACAAAGTATTTAAGCATTCTAGAGACAACTTCACGAACATCAATCATTTTTTATATTATAATAAGAGAAAAAATTTCAGAAAATTAAATTTAATTAAAATTTAATTTCTAATAATAATTTATTTTTTTTTAAATAAAAAATTACTTAAAAATATTAATTTATTATTTTAATAAAATAGTATAATGGCACAAAAGAATGAGAATCTAGTACCTGTTTCTGAAATGGATTATCTTGAAGAAGATGCTCCTATACGTGGACAGGAATATGTATGTTTATCTTTTTTATCTCCTGAAAAAGTATTAGATAATAAGGATGTATTTATTTTCAATAAATTTACTGAAAATTTTTGTAAAGAAGTTAATGAACTTTTTCAAAATCTTAAAATAAAGTATCCAGATGAAGAAGATACTATTCAATCTATTGCTGAACGTTATAGATTTTTATTTAATGATAAACATATGCAAGAAGAGTATAAATATTTCTTAGATGATAAAGCAGATGAACTTAATAAGCAATTTAGTGAAACTATAGATTTTCAAACAAATGTAAGAGGTATTAAAGTAAGAGGATCGTATGCATCTATAAGAGAAGCTCAAGTAAGAAGTGAAGTTCTAAAAAGAAAGGATAAAAATCACAATATTTACATTGCACAAGTTGGATGTTGGTGTCCATGGGATCCTAATCCAGATAATATTGATGATCAACATTATTCAGAAGATAAACTTAATACTCTTATGAAAAAATATAGAGAAAATCAACAGCATAAGGATGAAGTATTTGAAGATAGAAAGAATGATATGTTAAAATCTCAACAATTACGTCATGAAAAGATTACTGAACAGAATAAATTACTAGAAGATGTTGAAAAAACTGCTACAGATCTTGAAAATACTGTTATTAATACTACTGAAACTGTTAAAGATATTGAAGAATTAGTTGAAGATATAAATGAAAAGAACATTACAAAAACAGTTGAAGATGTAAACAAGACTGTACATGATGGAGAGAATCTAGTTAAAGATGCAGAAGAAACAATACAAGATGTTCAAGTAGATATAAACGATATTAAAAATAAAAATTTAATTACAAATTCTGGTATAGGTGAAGATAATACAGTTGTTGAAAATTATAATGAAGAAAGTGCTAGTACTGAAAAAGTATTTGAATCAGGTGATGCTTGGTTAGATCGTAAACAAGAATAAAAAAATAATATAACTTAATATTTTGTTTTAAAATTTATAATATATATCTATTGAAATTTTATATAAAATATAATATAAAATTATATTTTATTTTAATATAATAATAATGAAATTATTAATACTTTTTATTTTCTTTTTTGGTATTCTATTAGTTATTCATGGTATTTACGAAGAAAAAATACAATCATTAAAAAAAGATGTTAGAGTAGAGTATAGATTTATACCTAGATCTTATTATGATGAACAAATATTTTCTAATCAATTTTCATCCAAATTTAGTAATTTATTTGATGAAGAACAAAATAAATGGTCTGCTAATCAAAGATTAATTAATAATGAAAATAATAATGGAAATAATAATGAAAATAATAATGGAAATAATAATGAGAATAAATAGGTAAATTATAATGATTTATAATAAATATAAAAAAAATTTTAATCGTTCTTACGAACATTAATTTTGGTAGTTCTTTTTGATTTAAATTTCTCCATAGAGAAATTTTCGTCTTCTTCAGAAGATTCATCTTCATAATTATTAACCCAAAATTGGTTTGATCCTAATTTATAATCTTCATGATTATCACCTTTATACCAAAATACACAATCTTCTAATCTATTAGAATTAGTTGTATTATCTATAACTAAACATTCAAAATTTTCAGTACATTGATCCATAACTTGTGCAAATACTTCATAATTTGGGAACATACCAGCATAATTATCATAAATTCTTTTTCTATTACCAACAATATTTTCTCTAAGAATAAATACGAAATCTATATTAGTTCTAAGATTAGGTGGAATACCTAAAGGATATTGCATAGTAATAATAAAGAATAATCTAAGATGTCTTCCATTCATAAACATAGCTCTAATATTCTTATCTTTTGACCAACTACTATCATATAAACAATCATCTAGTATAATAAATGCTTTTGGATCTATACGAGAATTACCATATGTTTTAGTTTCTTTATTTAATTTTTTCATAACTAATTTTTGTCTTTTAATTACATTATCCATTAATTCTGGTGAGACTTCTTCATGTATAAATGCATTTGGCACAAAATCACCGTAAAATTTATTTGCTGATTCTGTTCCTGATACCACTGTCCCTATTGGTATATCTGTATGATAGTATAATAAGTCTTTTACTAAAAATGATTTCCCAGTTCCTCTTTTCCCTATTAATACTACTACTTTATCATTTTTTATTCTTGTTATATCAAATTTTTTTAATTCTAATTTCATAATTAAAATAAAATTATATTTTATTTTTAATGTTAAATACGCAAAAATTTAGTAGATATATTGATCAAACCATATAAATAAGAATAAAATAGAGAATAACAGAATAATACCAGGATTTTTATGTAAAAAAAATATATTCATGCAAAATATAATGAAAAAAATATAATATACTTTTTTATTCTCTAAAATTTCTATTTTATTTCTAAATATTATTGTAAAAATTAATAATAATGCTATTAATAATCTAATATTATTAGATAATTCCATGTTTTATTTTTAATAATCTATAATATTTTTATAATTTGTTAAAAAGGGGCTTCTCCTCCATCTATCTCTTCAAATACATCATTTATATTATCTTGTGTCATATTTAATATCATAAATGTTAATATTGATACTATTAAAAATATATATAATGAATAATCTTTATTTCTATTATCATTATTTACATTTGTTAATTGTTGTTCATCTGTTAATTTATCAATATTATCATGATTAATTTTATTATAATTGAAAAATAGGATAGAAACGGATAATCCGAGAAAGATAGAGACAATAAACTTATTATTGTATATAAATTCCATAATATAATTTATATAATATAATTATAAATAAAAAAAATAAATTTAAACTAAAAATAAAAAATTAATAAAATATAAATGAAAATACTTAATATTATTATATTTTTTATTATTTTTATTATTTTAATTACAATTAATTCATATTTATTACAAAAGAAAATTGAAACATTTTATGAAACTATTCTTGATCAAGAACAAAATGAAAATATTAATGTTCTTGAAGTTAATTATGATGATATGACTAATACACTTGGAGATGTTATTGATGAATCTAATGATGCATTATCAGAATTTAATGATAATTTATCAGAAATGCAAAAATTATTTTTAGAAAGTAAAGAATTTTTGGATATAATAAAAGATTTTACAGAAAAAGAGAAACAAGAAAGAATAAAACAAGAGAAAGAAAGAATAGAGAGAGAAAAAAGAATGGTAAAATATGGAGATTATATAAGAATAAAACATCCAGAAAGAAATAAGTGTTTAACTAGATTTATATATAGAGGACGACATTATACTACTTTTATGAGATGTAATCATCAAAGTATTTTTCAAATAATTGATCAAGAAGAAGAAAAAACTGGAACTCCAATTAAATATGAAGATGAATTTTTTTTAAGAACTGTTAATGGACCTAAAAGAACTTTACAAAATAATCATAAAAGTTGGGGTAATTTTACAAATAATAATATAGGTAGTTGGGAAAGATTTCAATTTATAAAAAGACGTTCTAGAAGAAATGAGGTTTATAAAAATGAATTATTGTATATTAGAAGTCTTAAAACTTATAGATATATGCAATTATGGGGTGGCAATCCTAATTGGAGACCATTTAGATATCATCAAAGAACTCCACATGGACGTGGTGAATATTGGAGAAGATTTTATGTAATATAATTTATATTTATTTTTTATTTTTTATTTTTTGTTTATTTATTAATATGATAGCTAATATTAAAATAAATAGATAATATAATAAATAATTAATATTTTTTAATTTATAATAATTAATAATATAATCAGATAATCCAAATCCAGCAATATAAAGTAATAAATATCCAAATTCTTGTATTTGTATCATTTAATATTATTTATATTAATAAATATTAATAAATATTAATAAATATTAATATAAATTTTATTATTTATTTTTTGTAACTTTATATATTTTATTTTATTAATAATAATGAAGAAACTTCATTTTTACTTGATCTTATTTATAATAATTTTATTCATTACAAATTTAATAAATTTTTTGAAACTTAATAAAAATATAGAGAAATATGAATCATCAGATGATTTAGAATTTATAGAAGATTCTTCTAAAATTCCATTTGGTGATTTACAAGATGTACAAGAAACTATTATTGATGCCAATAATAATCAATATAATAATAATAATATAGTTGATAAAGTTGCAGAAGAAACTAAAAGAGAATATGATACAGCTAAAAGAAATGAAACAATTACAACTAAAAATTTATTAAAAGAACAAGAAAGAATAAAGGATTTTATTAAAAGTATAGATGATTTAAATAAATATTATACAGTTGGTTCTGCATTAAATAGAAAAATAGATCCTAGATATAAAAATAAAAGATGTATTGAATCTAATTTAGATTTCTCTGGTATATCTTCTGGTACTAATTCTATAAAAGCATGTATTGAAGCATGTAATAAAAATCCAGATTGTTTATCATTTAATTATTTTAAAGGTTCTACTAAAAAGAAACCATATTGCAAACTATCTAGTTTATGTAGTTTAAATAATACAAAATATAATAGAAATTTTGATTTATATTTAAAAAAGAATGTTCCTATTCCATCTAGTAGTAATTATATCCTAAACAAAATGAAAAAATGTGATGATAATAAAGTAACATTAGGTGTTTTTAATAATACTACATTATCTAAATGTTCTCAAAAATGCACTTCTGATACCTCTTGTATTTCATTTGATTATAATAATAAAAATAAAACTTGTAGATTATCTAAAGATTGTTATAATAAAAATGCTAAGTTTTCAAAAGATCATAATTTATATGTTGATAAGGATTTATCTATAAGACCATATGTAGTTATAAATAGAATTCCATGTCAAAGAAAGTTTTTATTAATATTTAATTATTATCTACATAATAACTCACATGGAAGTCTAGCTATTACAAATATTGGTAATAGTGGTAGAGTTAGACTTGATCGTAAAACAAATGATGATATTAAACAGATATTTACTTTTGATAATGGTTTTATTAAATTAACTAATGGATTATGTATGTATTATGATGATAATGGAAACGGACCTCGTAATGATTTACCTATAAAATTTGGAAAATGTCCTACAACAAGAAAAAAAAATTACTTATGGTCTTTAAATAGTAATGGTACAATTACAACAACTAAAGATAATAGAAATAAAAATAATAATAAAGTATATGCAGTTAACTTACATGGATTAAAATTCAACAGAACATATAATGGTGGTCATAATACTAGAAATTATACAAAAAATAGAGCTTATTCATATAATTATAGAACAGTTAATAGTTCACAATTAAAATTAAATATATATAATAGTAGATATTCAACAAGATGGCTTAGAAAATATATTTAAAATAATAGTAATTTTTTTTAATATTATAATTAATTAAATTATATGTAATATGAAAATTAATAGTCAAATTATAATATTTATATTATTATTAACTAGTATATATTTTATAATTAAAAATATAGATTTAACTCAATTAAATTTAGAAAAATTTAATCCTGTTGGAGATGCTACATCAAGATCTGCTGACAGATTATTAAATGATGTAAATGGACAACAAAGAACTATTAATAGTCTTAAAAGTGATCCTACTCTTGTTTCTAATTCTGAAAGAGAATTAGAAGAAAGTAAAAAAATTAATGATATTACAGTTGATAATTTTGACAAATATTTTAATGAGTCACATGGTAAATATATAAAATATAAAAATCGCAATTGTGATTATTTAGATATTAGTAATATTTGTACGGTAGAAGATACAAAAACTTGCAAATTAAATTGTGCACAAAATTGTGATCAAGATCCTAATTGTATATCATTTGAATTTAATAAAAAAAATAAAACATGTAGATTATCTTCATCATGTTATAATCAAAATATTAAAAAACAAAGCAATAAAGATATATATTTTAAAAGAGGAGCTACAATTCCTAGTATTGTTCAATTTACTAAAATACCTGAAAAATCTTGTCCTTCTAATTCTAGAATTAAAACATTTAATGGTCTTTCATTAAATCAATGTGCTAAAAAATGTATTAATAAATCTAATTGTATGTCTTTTCAATATAACAAAAATAATAACAATAATAAATGTATATTACAAAAAAATTGTCATAAATTTAATTATCAAAATCAAAGAAGAAATATAAAATCTGATGTATTTTTTAAAAATAATGTTAAAGTTTTTAAAGATATAAAAAATGTTAATTTACCATGTAAAACAAATAAAACTAGAAATTATGATAAATTTGTACATTTTGACATAAATCCTCGAAGAAGATGGCATATATTTAGTTATCCTATTAATAGTAAAAAAGGATCAAAATATTTAAACCCATGGATTGGTAGAAGAGCAAATGATAGATTTAATCATGTTGATATACCACCAAGAAGTAGATTATATACATATCAACATAGTTATTATCGTGGAAGAAAACATACTTATAATAATTATCATTCTGATAGATATGTTAGAGTTCATTTAGGAAAATTAAAAGATAGAGTTTCATCATTAAAAATTTATACTATTTAAATCATATTATTAATTTCATTATTTTTATTTAATTATTTTTATTTCATTATATTAAATGATTCAAAAGAATATAATAAATATTTTACTTATTATTTTAATTATTATCTCATTATATTTATTATCAAAAAAAATATTAAAAGTTTATGAAAAATATTCTTCATCTGATGAATACTTGCATACAAATGCGAATCAAGAAATGATTATTAATAATTTGAAAAAAAAAATGTTAATTAATAAAAAAAAAGTAGATCAAGTTGAAAAAAATAAGAATAGAATGAACAAAGAATTAAGTAGAGTTAAAAAAAGAAATGATAATATTAAGAAAGATATATTAAAATTAAAAGCAATTGCAAAAAAACTTCAAAAACAAAAGTAATTTTAGTAAGTTAATGATTTATGTAAAAGCATTTTTTTTATTGATTCTTTATTATTTTTGAAATCTTTACTATCTATATTAATACCTAAATATTTCTGTATTTTTTTATTATTAGATCTTATTTGTTTTTTCTTATCTTTTTTTATTTTATTTTTTTTCTCTATATTAATATTTTTAATATTATTCTCATTCTTTTCTATCTTTACTTCTTCTATATTATTATCATTCTCTATCTTTACTTCTTCAGTATTATTATTATCTATCTTTATTTCTTCAGTATTATTATTATCATTATCCAAAACTATATTTTGATTATTTACATTATTAATATCTTCTAATTCAGAATCTGCATTTATATTTTCAATTTGTTCATCATCATCATCAACATCATTTTCATCACCAACATCATCATCATCATCATCATCATCATCATCATCGTCATTATCAGATATTATAAATTCTTCTTCTAATTCTTCTAAATCTTTAAGATTAAGATTATTTATATCTTGTTCTAATTCTTTATCAATGTTATTATCATCTTTATCTAAAATTGTATTATCTAATTCTTCAATATTAATATTTAGATTATTATCCTTTTCCTTAACTTGATCATCAACATCGTCATCATCATCTTCATCGTCATCATCATCGTCATCATCATCTTCATCATCATCTTCATCGTCATCGTCTTCATCTTCCTGAAGTTGATCATCAATATTTTCATTATCTTCCTCATCTTCATTATCTTCATCATCATCTTCTGCATCTCTCTCATATCCTTCTTCTATATCTTTTTCAAAATTTTCTTCACCATTTTTATTAATTATTACATAATCATCATCATCATTATCATTATCATTATCAATAACATCATCATTATTATCTTCATTATTATGTTCATCTTCTACCAAATCTTCATTATTATTATCTTTATTATCATTATTATCTTTATGATTTGATTTATTATAATTAATAAGTTCATCAATAGAAACTAAATTTGATATAGTATTTTTAATAGATGAAGTAACTAAATCATTCAATTCATTTTTTAAGTTATTTTTCTTGTTATTATCAAATTTATGATAAAATATATCAGGACGTTTCCATAAATTTCTAGCAATTTCAATATAACACATATGAATAACATTATGATGATTTGGTATTTTAATAGGAGTATCATTATTCATTTTATTCATTAATAAAAACATTTGGGAATAAGAAATAAATAATCTTTCTATTAAATTATCAAGATAATCACATTTAGATACAAGTTTAATTCTATTATATTCTTCCTCTATAATTTTATCATTCCATAAAGGTATTATCTTTAAACTTTCTTGAAATTCTCTTAATATTTTCTTATTTATCTCATTATTATTTTTTACATTATCATAAATACTTTGAAAACCTTCTATAAAACGTTTAGAAGTAATATTAATAAATTGATTAGTATATTCTTCCTTAGCTTGAAGAACTAATTGAAAATTTGAATTATAATTATCCATATTTAATATTTAAATTATAATTTAAATGAAAAAATAAACTTATTTTTAATTTTTATTTAAAACACATTTAATGGTTTCGCATAAGGATTACTTTTTAATGATGATAAAATATCAGGACTATTTCTATTATCATTACGATATACAGGTTTAGTTTTAATATTATTATTCATATTTTCAATAGAAGGTATTTCATTAACAATTCTACCATAGTTAAGAGTATCACGAGTAGCTCTATGGTCTGATTCTAATTTTTTATAATTTATATTCATATTATCTATTTGATTAAATATTTTTACACTTGTTTTTGTTGGTTTTCTTTCTTTAAGTAAGATATCTCTAACTTCATTAATAGTAGCATTATATTTATCACTATATAACATTTGTTTTTTATTAGAACTATCACCACCACCATAGTATTGATTATCTGAAGTCTATTGTCTATCGGTATCTTTCATTTGAACATCAATAGATTTATAAGCATCTGCACTTTGTATATTACCCATATTACCATATCTCTTAGCATCTTCTGTTGTTTCTCTCATTGTTGTCTTCGCTATATCATCTGGATCATATATTGTTGTCTTTTCTACACCTAAGTTACCTTTTATATTTGAAACTGATGTATCATGAATTGTAGTTTCTTTTATAGTTGTTCTAGCAATATCATTTGGATCATATATAGTTAATTTAGAAGGATTAGTATTTTGGAAATTACCCATTGGTCTTGCATTCATAATAGTATACTCTTTTCTATTAAGTTTCATAATATCTAATAATGGTGCAGTAATTGATTTTACTACAGATGTAACATTAGTATCATGTGTTTTTAACATAGTATCAGATCTATGAGTTTGTTTAAGATTTACACAAGGTCTTTGTGTTTCTTTGTTATTTGCAGAGTTACCAGATTTAAGGTACATATCTTCTGTTTGTTCGTATACTGTATCAACACGATTTTTACATACTTCTCCTATATCTCCTGGTAAGAGCTCTTTTTGACCATCTACTGTTCTTCCTTCGAATGTTAATTTTGGATTTGTCTTTACTCTTAATTCATCTACTGATTTTGGCATTTCAAAATCTCTTTTATTCATTTGCTGAAAACCACCTGATGGTTTACTCTCATAACCTTGATTTAAACCTGGTCCTACTTTTATTTGTTCAAATGGTAAATAATTTTTAACATATGTTGATTCAACATATCTTTTTTGTTGAAAATCAAGAGTATTCTCTTGTCCAAAAACATTTTGTGCATTATTTTTAATATCACCGAAATGTTCTACTTCTTTCTTTTTTTTATAAAATTTGTTAGTACCTGTATATCTTTCTAATAAATTTTGACTATTTGAATTATCTAAATCTACATTTTGTGTTATTTTACTTCCAAAAAATGGTACCATATTATTATGTTTAAATTCATCTTTATTCATTTTTACGTTTGCTAATCTACTATATACTGTATTATCTGTTTCCATTTGTTTCTCATTTGTTAATACTGTTTTATCATCTTTTACACCTCTTTCATAAGCTTTTGATGTTTTTCTAATTGTATCTTCTAATGTTTTATTAAAATGTTTACCTGTATATATACTATCTACAGAAGGTTTCTCATTTCTACTTATATATTTTTCTTTTTGATTATTATTCTTTTTTGGTGAACTCTTAGTTAACATATAACCTATTGTTCCTAATAATCCTGCTGTATATAACTCCATTTATTATATTTAATATAATATTATAATAAAAAAATTCATATTTATCTTAATTTAAAAAAATTATAAAAAATATAAAAATTATAATAGGAAAAATTATTATACATCTTTCCTTTTTTTGGATTTTTATTGATAAAAATGCTTTGCAATGATAGTGAAAACGTCTATTTGTTGATATAAAACATTTTTTTTGTTTTTGTTCATACAAACGACGAATGCATTGAAAGCGAATTTCTTTGTATTTATGATTGCAATTGCCCAACTTTTTTTGTAGTTCTTTTTTGTGAGAGCAAATTCATCAACACAATTTTTTTTTGCAATTTCTTTGAGTTCTTTAATTTTGTTCGATTCCATGAGTTGGATTACGTCTTCAGAGGGTTTATAAATCTCTTTGATGTATTTAATGGATTCATCTGTGAAACATTCTTTCACATAGTTTGGAATATCTTCAAATGAAGATATTTTTTTCTTCAGATTGTGTTCGAAATATCTGATTTGATTTCTTGTCAATCTATAATTCCAATTCGTACCCTTATCCCATGGGTAAGTCATTTTTTTTTATTATGTCTTATCAAAATATATAAGTATATTCAATTTTTTTTTTAAAATAAAATTTGATTAAATTATTAATTTAATTTAATAATTAAATTAATAATAAAAATAATATAAATATGGTAATAAATATGGTAATAAATTTAAACATCAGTTTTGAGACAAGATTTAACGATAGCTGGTTTTTTAAGCATAATTTTGTTTCCAGCGATTTCAACTTCTGTTTTTTCATCATTTCTTGTAGCTACATAAGCTAATTGTTTTTTTTCTCCTTTTTTGTTGGGAGTTTGATTTTCTAAAATAAATTTGGTAGTTTTAACATTTTTATTAGCTTCTCTAAAAATAGCATTAGCAGCTTTTTTAGCGGCAGAATAACTATTTTTGTTGGAGAATTTCATATCTTTAAGTTTTTTTTGTTTAGGACCGGATAAGGATCCTTTAGAGATTTTAGTTACTTGAAATACTTTTTTATCGGACATAATTTTTATTATTTTATAAATATTGAGAAAAAATAATTTAAATAATTATAAATTAAATTTGTGCACAATTTTTCCAATTTTGAGAGAAGAAATTTTCTTTATTTTCTAAACCATTTTTAATATTTTGATCATAATACATTACTACATTATCATCATTATTTTCACTAACAGGTAAAGATAAAGAGTTGTCAACAAATTGAGGAATACATGGACGATGATCATCTTTGGTCATAATAGAAGTATTAAGCTGGGTATTAAAAGGGACAATAGCACGATCTTGAGGATTTTGACATAACCATTCCCATCTGTTCCATCCAGTACCTCTAAGAGTGCAAGTAGGATTACTAAGTCTAGTAGATTCTCCAACAAAATTCATACAATCAGAATAATTAGTTTTCATACTTTGTTTAAATTTTTCGTTAGCTTTTTCGGGATTGAAAAGTTTTTCAGGACATTTGCTATTTTTAACATTTAAACCCATAAGATCACTATCAACATCAATAAGTTTATTTTCAAAAATGCTGTTACCATTAGAAGCATTATGAAAAGGTGCATTTAAGCAACCATCACAAGTGTTTCTGGGTAAATTTGTTTTAAAATGTCCAGGTCTAATAGTTTGATATAAGTCTCTGTTATAATCTTGAACATCATATTTGTTTCTTGTAAACATTATTTATTATTTATTTATATATTATATTTTAAATATTAAATTTAAAATATTTAAAAATAATTTTATATTTATATATATATTTCGATTTTTTTTTACACTCTATTATTAAACTCTGAAAAATTCTCTGTTTTACAACTATCATAACCTAACACTGGCTCTTTTGGTATCTCTTGATAATCAAAAAAATTACATGTTTTTAAATGGTTCTTTTCTAAGTTTAATACTGGATTCTCTGTGCATTTTATATAGTCTGTTGGTCTTAATATTGTCCCCTCTGGTGGAATAAATTGAAACTCTGGACATTTATTTGATGTTCTTGTTAAACCCATTAAATCATTCTCTAAATCTACTAAATCACTCTTTACATGTGATACATTTGTACCACCTACTAATCCAAATTCTACACGACATTTCTTTTCATGCTCAAATTTTATATTATCCATTATTAATTCTGATGATCTCATACTTTGCTTCACATCCAAATCTTTCATTATTTCCTCCATTCTTTTTATATATATTTTATATTTTATATTTTAATTTACTTAAAAATAATTTATATCAATCTCTATATATTATTCAAATATGTCTATGGTTTTTGAAATCAAAACTATACAATCTTCCGCTATCAAATGTATGATCGAAGCCCTTAAAGAACTTCTCACTGATACTGTTCTTGAAATCACTCAAGATGGTATCAAAATTGTAACTATGGACAATGCCCATGTCATTCTCGTTCATCTTAAGCTTCATGCCGATAAATTTGAATTCTTCAAATGTAATAGACCTATCTCTATTGGCATTAATATGCTCAATTTCTATAAAATTATTAAAACTATTAACAATAGTGATATTCTATCTTTATTTGTTTATGAAGATGATCTTAATCATCTTGGTGTTAAACTTGAAAATACTGAAAAAAATACCCGCACCACCTATAAAATTAATCTCCTTGATCTTAATAATGAAAATTTCGAAATTCCTGAAGTCACTTTCAATTCTGTCGTTACATTACCTTCTAATGACTTCCAAAAAATCACTAGAGATATGAACAATCTTGCCGAGTATGTCGAAATTAAAAATATTAATAATGAATTTATACTCACATGTGATGGTGACTTCTGCTCTCAAGAAACTGTTTTATCCGATAAAAATAATGACTCTATACAAATTAACTGCGAAAATCAAGATGATATCATTCAAGGCAATTTTAGTCTCAAATATCTAGTTTTATTCACCAAATGTACCAATCTATCTAACAATGTTGAACTATATTTAAAAAATGATTATCCTCTTATCATCAAATATTCTGTCGCTTCTCTCGGTGAAATCAAATTATGTCTATCACCACAAACTTCTTAACTATTACTCTTTATTATTATCTCTCCTTCATAATTATTCGGTATCTCAAATCTTTCTCTTACCTCCTCTCTCGTTAACACATATCTATTATCATTTAACCATATCTTTATTATACAAAAATTCTTCTTTGGACTTATCGATATCCCATTTATCTTTTTTTTCTCTTTATTATCTTTTACTAAATTATCTGATAATAATAATACTGTAAATTTCTCCCAAAAACTTTTTGCATCACTTTTAAGTATTTTAAAAGAAAATGTACAACCTTTTTTATTTTCTTCATTATCCCATAAAGGAAATATATTTTCTCTCATTATAAAAAACATCCCTTGATGTACCACATCACTTATTCTCTTTTGTGTTATCCAATAATCTTCTATACTTTTTATATTATATAATTCCACATATGATTCTTTTGACCAATTATATGAATCCGGATCATGAAAATATAATTTAAAATTTGTATTTAAATTATTATCTCCTTCCATAATATTTATATATATTATTATTCTTTAAATTATTATCTTTAAATTATATTTTATTTTTATTCTCCATCTTTTCTTCATATATTGTCTTATAATCTATATAATCTTCCAATCCATATTTTATCTCTTCTAAATCTTTATCTGTTATTATTATATTATAATCCTCTCTTCTCAATTCTTTTAATCCCATATTATTACATATCTCATAATTTAACAAATTTATCATATCTTCACCCCTTATATTATTCAATTTAAATGAATTCTTAAATCTCATAAACGTCTTTGTTATCTCCAAGCTCTTATTCATTTCCTTATTATTTATCTCTACATGTATTATATCTTTATCATCCAGTAATACTTTATTATCTATAAAATTTAGTATCACATTCTTTATTATAAACTCTTTATTCTTTATCATTAACAAATTATTTCTAAAAAATTTCATATTTATTAATATCTCATTACTTACATTATTCTCGTAAAATCTTAATTTTATATATCCTTCTTCATATACATCTATATATTCTTCTAAGTTCTTTCTTATTTCATTCTCTATTTCAAATCTTTCATCTTTCTCATTTATCATACTGTATATCATACTATATATCACCTCATATATTGATTTCTTATATATTATTTCCATTATATCTCTCTTATGATTTAAGTATTTTATCTCATATATACTATTATTTAAACCATTACTTATTATCTGTTTATTCACATTCTCATTTAATTCATCTATTATATTCCAGATGTTTGTTAATAACAACAAAAAATTATAAAATATCTCTAATAATTTTTCTTTTATCATATTTTTTAATTTTATTTAAACAAATTATATTTAAATAAAATTCGAAGATATATTTTTATACTTTATATTAATTAAATATGCCTGAATTACCTGAAGTACATATTTTACAAAATAAAATTAAACCTCTCATTATTAATCAAACTATTACATCTTTCACTTTTGATCAAGGTAAATTTCATAAAAAACCACCTGCTAATTTTGATTCTTTTACTAATGATTTACCTCTTAAAGTCTCTAATGTTTATCGAAAAGGTAAATCCCTAATTATTCATTTTAATAAAAAAAATAAAAATTGGTTTTGTTGTATCTTATTCGGTCTTCATGGCTTTTTAAGATATAATGACAATAAATTTGTTCAAAATTATTATAATAATAAAAAAAATATACATGGTACTCTTAAATTTAATGATATAGATGATATATTATATGTTAACACTACTGGTTTTGGTACTTCTTTCTCATTCTTTAATAATATCGATGATTACAGAAAATTTCTTAATACTTTTGCAATTGATATTCTTGATAAAAATTTTACAGAATCTTATTTGATTGATAAAATAGAAAATTTTAAAAATAAAAAGAAATTAATATGCGTAGCTTTAATGAGTAAGAGTGATATTTGTAGTGGTATTGGCAATTATATGAAATCTGAAATTCTTTATGATTCTAATATATCCCCTTATAGATCTATTGGAAAATTAACCAAAAATGATATCTCTAAATTACATAAATCTATTATTAAAATTACTAATATACACATTAAAAATAATGGTAAATCTCAAGATTATTTTAAAGTTTACAACAGAAAAATAGATGATAAAAATAATAATATTATATATGAAAAAACACCAGATAAGAGATATACTTATTGGGTAAAAGAATTACAGAATTAATTAATTTTATAGATTTTAGGATACATATCTAACATTCCTAAGCGATAACCATAACCACTTATATTATAACTATTCCCTTTTTCTAATTTATTATAATCTTCTGCTCTATTAAAATCTCCTAAAAACCATAGGTTATCTACTAAGTATATATTATCCTCTGAATCTACTATATGATAGTTTGATGATCTCTTTCTATATCTTATATATTTATCTTTTATTGTTATTTTCTTATTAAAATTTGATAATAAATACATAATAGGTGTTAATAATGTTAATACTATTAAAAATAATATTAAATATTTAAATTCAAATAGAAATTCTTGTGTTTTTTTATTCATTTATTTTAATATATATTATTTATTAAAAATATTTCATCAAATTTATTATAAATATAAATTTTAGTTAAATTTAAATTTCTTAAAAAATATAAAAAAATAAATTTATTTTTGTGTGAAAAAAATTTTAAAAATGTGTAA
>Ga0181568_10001607_pt1 | contig 20723 bp, 14 predicted proteins | sample 101ome_20_FD_133758 | JGI IMG/M metagenome (GOLD analysis project Ga0181568, IMG submission 133758) | Coastal salt marsh microbial communities from the Groves Creek Marsh, Skidaway Island, Georgia - 101404AT metaG (megahit assembly) | ecosystem: Environmental > Aquatic > Marine > Intertidal...
AAGAATTAGAGTACGTCATCAATAACTGTAAATCAGACATCATTGTGGAAACACCTGGTGGCCTTGAGGAACAAAAAAAAGATATTGCGTGGATTCGAAGACGTCTTAAAAAATGAATTATCTACCATCCAATCTCAGATTTGAGGATGGAGTTGCTTTTATCGGCGAGACTTCACTTCTTGATGTAGTAAACCAGTACGGAACACCTCTTTATGTCTATGACTGGGAACATCTGAAAGATAATATTGATCACTTTACCAATGCCTTTGGTTCAGAGACCTTGTTTCGCTATGCTGCAAAAGCATTTATCTGTAAAGCCTTAGTAAAAGAGTTAGATTCTAAAGGTTGGGGTGTAGATGTTGTCTCTGGTGGTGAGATGGCAACAGTGCAAGCAGTAACCGGTACATTAGAAAACGCTCTTTTTAATGGAACCTATAAACAAGAGGAAGAGATAGAGTTTTTCATGAACCATGATGGTGGCCATATCTCTGTTGATAATCGCTATGAGATCCCAATGTTAGAAAAGGTTGCTTCCAAATTGGGAAGAAAACAACCAGTCATTATGAGAATTAACTTAGATGTTGGAGCAGAGACCCATCCTATGGTATTAACAACCGGATACGATCAACAGTTTGGAATCTCAATTGCGTATGCTGAAGAGGCATTACAACAAATCTATGAAGCACCGTCACTGTTATTTTCTGGAGTCCATGTGCATATTGGAAGCCAGATTAAAGATCCAGAGAGATATCGAAAAGCAATGATCGAGTGTGCAGAATTTCTTATGCAACACCCTGCAAGCATTCAGAGAGAAGTGGTCTTTGATGCTGGTGGTGGATTTTTCTCTCCGTATGCTGGGGATGAAGTAGACCATGAATTACAAGTCTATGCAGATGCGATTCATGAAGGCATCCAGGAACATTGGAAAGAATCGTACAAAGTGATGATTGAACCAGGAAGAGCATTAGTGAATAATCCAGGAGTTATTTTGTACTCTGCTGGTGCTATTAAAGATGACAGAGGTGAGAAACCTTATATTTTGGTGGACGGTGGTATGTCAGATAATCCAAGGCCGGCATTGTATGGTAGTGAACATAAGCTTTTTAATATCTCTGGTGGAAAATCAGGAGATGATATTGTTCATGCAGTATCAGGAAGACACTGTGAAAGTGGAGATTTATTAGTAAAAGAAGCAATGCTACCAAGCGATACTGTCTCTGGAGATATCTTAATGTCTACATCTACTGGAGCATATACCTTTGCTATGGCAAGTAACTATAACCGTGTACCTAAATCTGGAGTTGTGGCTGTTACTAGTAGTGGTGTAGTTGAGTTAGTGAATAGACAGAGTTTTCAAGATACGTTTGTTAACGATTTTTAACTACCTAAATTTGTTTAATGAGGAACAATAAAATAACTTGTCACTAGTAATAAGTGATGATACAAAATAAAAAATTAACTAAATATGAGAAAGAGAGGCTAATGAATTTAAGCCATTACTTTAAAGAGTCTCTAAACAATACATTGTTTGTACACGATCTTGAGAATACGCTAGGTTATTACTTCCAATCAAAAGAACAAAGTAAACAAAAGTTTAAAAACAATCTACAAACCTTAGATAAACATATTGGAGTTGAGAAAAACGATCTAGCTATTATTTCAGCAAACTCAAATCTTTTAGAGGATGCCAATAAATTACATTATAAATTTAGTCCACCACCAGAGATACTATTTCCTGCATCTGGTAGAGACGGTGCTGACTTAAAGCTAATTGAATCAATTAACTTTCTTGAAGTTAACAATATACTAAGTAAATTTAAAGACTTAGTTATAATTTCAGGCGATAAGATTTTCTATAGGTATATTTTAAGTCTTCAAAAAAAAGGTTTTAATATCAGAAGTTTTTCATTAAAACAAACATCGTCTAATGTTTATGATAATTTGGAAGATCACAATTATGTAAATTTAAAATTTAGAAATAGAAAAAAAAGAAAGAAATCATTTAATAAGAATTATGAAAGATACAACTACTCAAATAAAAAATACAACCCTCAATTTGAAAAACTAAAAGAATTTGTATTTGAGCCAAAAGTTGCTTGATTTATGTTTGCTGTTAGCCTACTGGACAGATGTGATTGGTAAATAAATGTATTTAGAAGAAGGATATTTAAAGATTCAAGAGTTATCTGGAAAAAAAATATCAAACATAGATTTAATTAATAAAGGCAGTGATGGGCAGAAGATCATGTCTGCTATAGGTTTAAAAAATGATTCACGCCCTTTAGATTTTTTTGATGGTGATCTTAAGACAAATAAACATATAAATGGTAAACCAGCAGAAACTTTATGGATATCACAATTGCAAAAAAATTTGCCTGAGTTTCAAAAGGGCTTAGTATTTAAAAATTCATGGATTTACAGTAAAATAAAACAATTTATTTATCTACCAATTGACAAAACTAATGATCATATAATTGGAAATCCAAAAATTGTTTCTGAAAACTTATTTCCTGAACTTTATAAAAAGCTTGAAGTTGATTTCAACTTTATATCTTTAGAAATAAAAAATTGTATATTAAATAAAGAAATTCTTCACACCATAAACGGACCTAATAAGTATTTGCAAATAAGAACTAAGGCCGGCAAAAATAAATATGGTCAATATACACCTATGAAAATTGATGGTTTTGAAATAAAGGATAAGTATATGGCCTTTTATTTTAAAAAAGAATTTTTGTACGAAATTAATTAAACAAGGGCTGTTGTATGCCTTTTTTAAGTTCTGATTGAGCCAAAATCAATCTTTTTTTTGCCAAAGCACAATAATCTTTTTCTTGTTCTATACCTACAGAGTTTCTACCCTTCAAGGTGGCAACAACATTAGTAGTTCCACTACCTAAAAAAGGGTCTAGAATTGTATCCCCTTCATCAGTTGAAGAGAGTATTATTCTTTCTAATAGACTTAAGGGCTTTTGAGTTGGATGCTTACCTTCAGTTTTTTCTGATTTTTTAGGTGCTGTAAACGTCCATACATCTTTCATTTGTTTACCTTCATTAATTTCTTTCATTAAAGCATAATTAAACTTGTGTTTTGATTTTTCATTTTTCCTAGCCCACAAAAGCGTTTCTGTAGAGTGTGTAAAATATCTGCCTGCCAGGTGGGGTGGCGGGTTTGGTTTTTGCCATGTTACATTGTTTAAAATTTTCATCTCGAGCTGTTGCATTGCAAATCCAATACTATAAATTACATGCATTGTTCCACTAACCCAGAGAGTTCCATGGTCTTCAAGAAGGTCTCTACATCTTCGTAACCACTCTGTATTAAACTCATGATTTAACTCTGGTCCTTGAGATTCATCCCAATCACCTTTATCAACTTTAACCATTTTTCCTGACTGACATGTTATGCCTCCATTACTTAAAAAATATGGTGGATCTGCAAAAATTAAATCAAATTTTTTACCTTTTTCAATTAGTTCGTCCATCACTGTAAAACAGTCTCCTTCAATAATTTTTGAAGAAACGGGTTTTTTTATTTCAAAAAATGTTTTAGGTTTTTTTAATTTTGCTATTTTAAAATTTGTCTCATCAGTCATTTCTTTAATGATAGTTCTTTTTTGTGACATATTTAAATTAACCCTAATTCAGTTAAAACTTGCCACTAGTAAATACTGATGAAAAGAAAAATAATTAACATAGCAGTAATATCAGCTTTAATTTCGCTGAGCTTAGCTACACCGGTATTAGCCAACGAAGAAGCTGAGTTAAGTGGTGCTACAAATGTTGTAGTATTAGTCGATTTTTCTGGATCAATAACAGAAGATGCAAGATATCCTGAAGCGGAAAAAAAAGCTCTCGAAAATCTTGTGAATGTAAATTGGCCTGCTGGTTCAAGAATTGCAATCTTGGCATTTGGTGCTTCTGATCGTAGGAAGGGTGGAAAGCCTGCAACATTTGCAATGTGTCCTGATGGTAATTCTGTATTAAGAAGTGTAGATGGAATAAGTAATTGGATCGGAGAATGTACAGCCGTAATCGGCACTAATCCTGTTGGTCCAAACACCGATCACAATAAAGCAATAAAGAAGGCAGTTGAGGTGTTGTTAGACAATGTAAGCAATTCATCTTCTAAATTCGTTTTATTGATGACTGATGGAAAACTAGATGTAGATAATTTTAACCCAGTTAATCCTGATTATTTTGGAACAAGTGAAGAAAGAGATGAGCAAGCTATAGAAGAGTTGTTTACGGACGTCTTACCACTTGCAAGAGAAAATGGTATACAAATTTGGCCTGTAGGATTTGGTGACGTAAACAGAATAGAGTTAAATGGCTACGCGCCTGAGGGTGGTCAACCCGGTCCAGATTCTTGTCAAAGAGAAATTCCTCGTGCAGTAATTGCTGAACCCGAGGATCTACCTTATGAAATTAATAAGATAATTAGGCAAGTTACTTGTCTTGGGGAATATTTACAAGGTGAGAATGTTGAGGTAGTAATTCCTGATTTTGCAGATGAAGCAACAATTAATGTTAAACATCAAGATGGAGAGACATTTAAAATCCAGGGACCAAATGGTGAAGAAATAGAGGGTGGTGGTGAAGGAACAGAATCTACCATACAATTAGACAATCCAACAGGTGGTAATTGGCAGATTATCTCTGACAATCCAATTACTGCAGGATATTGGTGGGAGAGCTCTTTTGAGCCTCAAATATCATGTCCAGAAAATAGCGATATTGTTGAGATATCTATTGTCCCATCTAACAACAACTCTTCATCAACAGCTTTGAGCCCTTTATTCAACCTAGATTTGATTGTGAATGGAAAAAAAGAAACTACTCAGCTTGAATTAGGTGAGGTAACAACAGTTCAAATTGAAAACGACTCAGCTGACATATTTGCTGATGCATCAGTTGAAACTATCGATCAGCCAGGAATATTGTCTTTTGAATCAGTCCAAGCTGATTGTGTTAATTCATTAATTGTAGAAATAACTGAACCTATAATACCAATCGAATCTGAAATTAAGGAAGAATCTATTTTGGATTGTGAGTTAACTCCAGATGTGGATGAGTGTAAAGAACCATTCCCAATTCCATGGTGGTTAATTCTACTGTTATTAGCTACTTTGAGTTACTTACTATGGCTCTATCTTAAAAGTAGAAAACTTAGAGAAGGGACGTTTGTAGTTTACGACTCAAATGGCGAGCAAGGTCGTGTAAGAGTTAGAAAGAATACAAAATCTCTAGCGTTTAATTTTGATCAAAATGCTGAACTTGGTTCAAAAGTTATTAAAAGTAATCCTGAAGAATATGGCACTTATGAAATTAATAAAGGCAAGAGGGGCGTAGATTTCACAATTGACGGACCAACTGGGAGCGGTTCGGCCCTTCAACGCCAACTCAGTATTGGTGATGAGGTTGAGCTTGAAGATGGTTACAGACTTACTTTTGAAGATGGGAAAAATAAAAAACCTATCATAGTGGATGCAGACAACCCATTCGATGATAATCAAACAAACCTTTTTAATTCTGTGGACACGTCTACTAATGAAGAAATAGATGAGAATCCTTTTGAATAAAAAAATGAAAAATTTAAAAAACTTGTCACTAGTAATAAATGTGAATACGAAAGGAAAAAATTAAATGAGCGTAACTCACAGAGTTTTATATGTAGGAATAGGTGGAACAGGAGTCCATGTCGGTAAAGAATTTGAATTAGCTTTAAGACGTGATCTCTGCGGACCTGATGGAAGATCCTTAATTAGAAAAGGTGGTCCATTTAAATCTTTAAAACCTTATCAGCTACCAGAATACATCCAGTCAATTTATTTTGATTTTGATGATGATGCTGAACAAATTCTACAAAAGGGTACTGATCTAAATGTTGAATTGTTGAGAAACAACTCAACTGTCATAAAAAGTATTCATGCCAACGGAGCCACAAGTTACAGGGTTGCTGCTGAAATGTTAAGAGCAGATAAAGAAACTTCCCAAATAACAAAAGACTGGCTTCCTGAAAAAAATAATGAACCACAAGTAGCTCCTTTATCTGATGGTGCAGGTCAATATCCTACAGTAGGACGAGCTGCATTAACTTTAGCTTTAAAAAGATCTGGTAACGAACTTAAAGCTGAGATAGATCGTGCTATTAGCAAGTTAGTACTTGCTGGTGGAATGTTGCAAGCTGTCAAAAATCCAGCACATAAACCAAAAGTACTTTGTTACGTAGGATTCTCTATTGCTGGTGGTACTGGTACAGGAATATTTTATGACATTATCCACTTAATTGAAAACAGACTTAACAACATATTAGATAATGTTGAAATCAAGGTTTTCCCCTTAGCTTTGATGCCTTCTGCGTTCGTTGATAATTGGAAAATTCAAAATGTTAAAGCTGGTAAATCAAATGCCGCAATAGCACTAAAAGATATTGCTCAATTAGTTGAACATCAACAGAAAGACGATCAACCAGAAGGCTTTAAAGTCATTTATCCAGAACCATTTGGCGCTATAAGAATGAAACCAGCTACAATTCCGACTGCTTTTGTGTTTAGTAAACCTGCTTCAGTACAACAAACTGATATGTATAAGTCTATGGCTTCATTTATTATGTCACAGGTCACTACTGGAGAAGAAAATACTAATTTAGATCAAAATAAGTCTTTAGACAACAAAGACACTGAGATGTCTATTTTTTCGAAGTTAATTAACGATGCTTCTGAAACTGCGAGAGTAAATCAGTATGGACCTGGTTTAAATCCTTTGTCACCTGCAATTTCTGGCTCCCTTTCAATACCTATTGAAAATATTGCTGATCTAATATCTAAAAAATTAATTTCTGAAAGTATTAAAGAAAGTAACAACACAACTTCTATTCAGTCCGAAAACAATGCTAAAGAAATGGGTGAAGTTCTTAACAACATGGAGTTAGGATTTATCGTAGATCCTGTTCCTAACAAACCTCAACAATTAGTCGATGAAGAAGAAGGAATTGTTCAAAGTAGAGGAAAAGAGCTCTCAAAAAACATCTCCTATTTCAAAACTCAACTTTATAGGTGGATAAATAGTTTTGATACCCATGCCAGAAAAGAAATTAGTGAAGCTGATATGGATTGGAATCAAGAAGTTGTGAGATTATTGTCTTTTATGCCTTTAAAACGTGTGATGAGGGTATTCCAAGGTACTAATCTAGCCCAAGATCCACACTCTAAAGAAGGTGTAATTGGAAAGTTAACTCAATTTAGTTCTCAAATTAGTAAGTCTACATCTGTTCCAGATGCTCCAAAAGTTAAAGGTCCTAAACAACTTCAAAGTGGAAGTAATTCAAGAATTAAAACCGAGTATTTAAAACAGATGTTGCCAGATTGGTACAAGAAAGAATTTAGAATTAAATGGCAAGATGCGTGGGTATTGCAAAGATCTAAATGGCAAAATGTAATTGACTCAATCAACGATTCTTTTCAAATTTTAAATGCAGGAATAGAATCGTTTATTAGAAATACTGAAGATGACTGGGATAACTACAGGAACAAACTTGAGAGAGATAGCGAACTTGTATCTGGGTTTTTACCGTTATCGAGTGGCAACTTAGATTCACTTAAGGAAGATCTGTTACGCAGCTTAATGAATACCCCTTCAGATGAAAAAACTCCATCGGCTTTTGATACACTTTTAAACATTCTTCCAAACAATGTTTGGCAAGAAGCCTGGAAGGAGTTTTCAAAGAAATCTACTGAAGATATTAACGAAGCATCACAGGAGTTTTTAAATTACTTGAAAATTGAACTAAAGAATAAAGTTCTAGATCAACTTCAGGAAACTTCAACCGATGGAAGCTCTTTACTACCTAATTTGAAAAACTTATTATCACGTGCTTCAAGATCTAGTCTCAATACATCTTCTGATCAAATTAAATTATTACACTCTGAGCTTGGAAGGATTATTCCACTAGACGCTCTTCCAGACGAAGGTGCTGGTAAGCCAAAATATACTATTTGGATTAACTATCCATTTTTAGAAAAAGACGAACAAGTAGAACAATATTTGATTGATACAATTACATCTGATTGGCCTATTCAAGATGAAATTAAAGACAAGATTGCTTGTTATCCGGTAGGTGGAGACAGTATTTTCATATCAATTTACAATCATGCAAACGGTCTTTTGAATTTACAAGAACCACGACAGTTATTTAAAGAAATGTATGATCTCAAGAATACACCTGAAGGCAGAGAGCTTCTATGGAGACAGAGGCTTTCAAAAGATGGAATTTATGATTTAGCTTCTCAAAGAGATTACATAAAAGCAATTCAATACTTTTTAGTTGCAGCTTGGAATGATCAGGTAGAAATATTAGATGGTAGTTCTATTCATAATGCAAAGAAAGTTTGCATTAATCTTCCAAATAACAACAACAAGATCGAATTAGAACTTAAAAAGTTTAAAAATTTTAGTACGATAAGTGATCTGCCTAGTGCATTTAAGAACTTTTGGGTAAGTATGTCTCTTGAAGATTCATCAAACTGGGATCAGCTTTTAAGCTTAATGCCAAATGGTTCTGAAGATGGCGATTTAGAGATGCCTACTACAAATGTATTTTCAGATATTGTATCTGATATTAATCAAGAAGAAATTGATAAACTCCAGGCAGTTATTGAAGACAAAAATGAAGCTCCAGGGGTTCGAGAACGTGCAAGATTAAAATTAGAATTTTGGGAAATATATTTACCAAAGGCATTAGATACAACAATTGGTGCAGGAACGTACGATAAACTCTCTTACTTAAAAAAAGAAATGAAAGTTACTTCTTAAATGGTTACAAATAAACTCTTAAACAGAAATGAAGAGACTGTTGAGGTTCTAGATTTTCGAAACCAACGTATTGTCGATTTATTTAAAGACTATCCAGTAGATCATGCTCTGCTTAAGTTAAAAGAAAACAATGCTGAAGACAACTTTTTAGGTATCAGCAAACCCTTTAAGTTGATTACAATTCCAGGACAAAACGAAATTGACTTTTTGGTGAAAGGCAATTTTTCAACACAACACAATTGGTTTATTTGGGAAAAATTATTATCAGAATCAAATCTTAATTTAGAAATAATAGTTTTGCTAACCGGAGATCTCCCGGAGTATAAAGTTTCTAGAAACAAACTTTTTTTACCAGAGTTTTTAACAGAGAAAAGAATCAGGATCCTTTGGGTCTCTTCATATAGAGGTAATTTTTGGGGATCTGAATCTCAAAATTATTCTTCTGCATTATTAAAAACATATGAAAATACTGAAAAAGCTAATTTTCAAGCTTTAATTAAACCTTTAACAGTTCTTGAAGTATTCAATAACATATTTTTAAAAAGTAATCCAGGTGAAATTTACAATCCTGGTCTCAGACAGGCAGCATTTGGAGAGGGGTACAAAAAAGAGAGCGTAGATGCATTATATGAAGCTACACAACAAATTACAGGAACTGAGAATGTTGTAAATTCAGGTTTATCAGAGGGATTTTCACTTGAATTAAATGAAAATTATAAAGGTAGGTTAAATCCAAAAACCCCAAGTTTTCAAAAAGGTATTTTCTATAGGCTTAATGAAGTAGGGAAAAATTCTATTACTATGAGTAGACTATTTGGTCTTACTAATAATTTAGTTTCGAAAGATCAGATACCATCTTTTGGTAAAAGGCTCGAAAGGTCATATAAAGATTATATAGATAACATCTCTAAATTTTTACGATCAGTATCTCAAAGCAAAAAAAGTGTTCAAAAACTTGTGGAGGTTATTGATGCTACAGATGGTATAAGTGAGCAAGAGTTTGTTGAATTAATGGATAATGATATTGATTTAACAACTAGTAAATCAACAGTGTCATACGAGCACAGACCAATAAAACTAGCTACTCAAATTTATAAATCTATTCTTCAAGGAATAAAAGATGGCCATAATGTGTTTGAGTTTAAAATCTTAATTCAAAAACTTATAAATGAAGCCAATCCAAAGAGTCCTGAAAAATCAATCAAGGAATTAAATGCTATATGGAAAGAATTGGATACTGATGACAGCTTTCTTAACATTGAAAACAGTGAAGATGCTTACAAGAAGTATGTACACAAAAAATTTAAAGGAAAGTACTTTAGGTTTTTACTTAATTTTCCTTGGTCTATTGTTGATAAAAATAAAATATTTGGAGTAATTTTAAGTTTTCTCACAATTCTTTTAACTTTCTTTTGGTTAATATCCACATTTATTGCAGGAGAACCTGGAGATCCTTCTATATTGCCATCTTCCGGCTTTCCACAAGTTGACAATTTTGTGACAAATTTATTTAGAAACTCAGAATGGTTAGATGTTCTTTTACCTTTACTTTTTATATCTGCCTTTGGATGGATGACATTGTTTTTCTGTGCAAGATATTTGTTACAAAGTTTACAAAAATTAGGTAGAGATTTAATGCTTGATGAAATTCCTGAAATTGTATTAAATACTAAGACATTTTTATGGAAGACCCTAATTAATGATTGGATTCTAGCTAAAGATCGTAAAGAACTTATCTTATATTTAGAATCCATCTCGGAAGTTTTAGAGGGTATACAAGAATTATTAAATGCTAAATATCTAACTGTAGATGCTGATAATGAAACTATTTTTCAAAACAGATATTTAGTACCTAATGAAGTTTTAGAAATAAATTTAAATTCTGTATCTGAAAATGGTGTTTATAAAGATTTTGAAGGAACAGTAAGCATCCTTCGTTCTGATTTGGTGTATATACTTGAGCAATCATTTGATCAAGAGTGGATGAAAATTAGAGGAGCAATTGGTAGGAATGATGTTCCTAAACGTATTGTGGAAAATTTTAAAACTGAATTAGAACAATATGAAAATCGATTATCAAAGAATTCTATTTTAGATATTAAAGTTGCTTTAGATGTACGTGGTTATGAACAACGCCAGGATGTAGCTAAAGACTTATGGGCCGAAGGTGATTACCCAAGAGATCAAGTCTTAGAGTTAATGGACTTAACAGAAACAACAGAGCTCGTACATTTTCTTTCTCCTAATGAGGTGTCTTTATTAAACAGCAGAGCAGAGGGTATAGTCTTTTTTAGGTTTGCACCAATTGTTTTAGAGCTACCTGCTTATCAAAACTTTATAAGAACAAAAGAAAGTAAAGTTGCTGGAGTCATAAGGCTCGTTCCCATGTCAATACAACTTGAGTATCTTCGTTCACAAGAACAGAATTCCAGCGCATTGTCCGATCAAATAGAAACATATTAAAATGAGTGAAGTGCAAAAAATTAAATTTGAAACATTAATCAAAGAAATTCATCGTTTGTCAAAGAAAGTTTCGGCAGATTTACCTTTTCATGCAACTGGTATTGAAAAACAGCTTCAGGAAGCCTTAGCTTATGAGTTTAGAAAAGCACCTAAGCCTGTAGAAGCTGTCAGAGAGTTTTATGCTGAGATTTACTACAAAGACTTTCCTGTTAAAGATTACAGACCAGATTTTATGATATTTCCTGATAAAAAGTGGAACTTAACAAATACTCTTATTGTTGAGACTAAATTTGGCTCATTAAGGGAATTAGCTTCAGGTAGAGAAGAGTTGTTTAGGTATCTTTACTCTGCTCAACAAAGTCCAATTAAAGAAGTAAGAGACTCAGAGATGGGTGTATTGATTTGGTGGGAATCTTTAAGCACTGACATGCCTTCAGGAGGATCAAAGGCAGATAGAGAGATTTTACTTGAAATTGAAACTGCTGAATACACGCCTGCCGAATTTAAAGTAGTAGTAGAGTTATGGGCAATTGAAGATTCAAAAAGAAAAAAGTTTAAAAAAATATATTCTCAATAATTAACTAATTCAAAATTACAAGACTCAGTCAAAATTATTGAATCATCTTTTATATACTCTATAACAACTTCTCCAAAATTATTTTCTTGTTCAACTACATATTCCCATCGAATAGGAACATTAACAGTCCAACTCGATAAAGATATTTCATTTTCTTCAAATTTATTCAAATCAATTTCGTACGATGTATAGTCTCCTGCATCGTAAAAATTCAATTTTACAAGAGAGCTTTTTGACGTATCAAGATTTATCCATTGAAAATTAAAATCATATGTTGTAAATTCACCACTCTCTATTTCCTCTTCAGTAAATGCACTAACCGGTTCTAGTGGACAGTTTACAATTTCAACCTTGCTATCTTTATTTACACCTAAAGCCTCTAGTTGATAACTTCTTTTTTTAAATTCCTCTATTACAGATCTTGTTTTTTTCTTATAGATCCAAAAATCGTATTCCAAATCACCCTCTATAACAATGCATTGAGCAATTGTTTCAGTTTTATTCTTCAGAGTCGACGGGTTTGCAATATATCTGAAATATGTATTTTCATAATTTGGGAAGTCAGAGTACAAAATATTGTAAATAATGTTACAGTAGTCTCCAAGTTCATCTTCATAAAAACTTAAACTCTTGTCTTCGCTAGGTAAATAAGTAAATGCATCAAGCACTTCAAAAGAGTGAGGTTCATTGCAACTAACTGTTAATAGATTGTTTATTAACTCTTCTTCAAATGAGCCACTCCCATACATTGTAAAAGGATGGATCCCGCATGTACCTACTGTTAAAAATTGTTGAGATGTAACATAATATCCGTACCTCTCATATAAATAATCTTTAGTAATTGACAAGAAGCTTTGGTTGTTTTCAATCCAGTCACCATTAGTTTCATCAAGAAACAAAGCAGTGCAGTAATAATCTAATGTTGAAGAATTTAGTTGATTTATAACTACAATAATCTCAATTATGTAAGGGCTTTCAAAAGGTGAATATCCAGATAGATATTTGAATTCATCAAAACAATAAGTAAAAGTTTTTTCATATTCTTTAAAAACCTCTACACCACTGTTTTGTTTTGTTAATGTTGATTCAAATTTTGCAAAAACCTCTCCATCGTGATAATTATTACAATCAACTTTATCTAAATCTTTATCTTGAAAATATACAAAAGGTTGCTCAAACCACTGTGATGTGTATAGAGTTTTAGCATTAGTAATACAAGTTGTTTGTTGATCTACTATTGCGGATATGTTTTCTTGTGTTATTTCTACCTGTTCATTTTCCACAGAATCGGAAAATACTATTTCATTAATATTATTATTTTCGTTAATATTTCTAAGGCCAAATAAAGCTATTGAGAGTAAGCCAAAAACAATAATCAAATTTCTTAAACTTAAAAACTTAGTCCATCCCAGGGTATGAATTTTTTTATTGTTAACTTTATCGACAAGGTCTTTTACAAATTTTTTAATTATTAATTTTCTTAACTCACCATTCAGTTCTTTTAGAGGGTTGTTTTCTGAATTTGGAGCTTGATAGGTTAAGATTTCTTTATTAATGTTTTTTGCTGCATCAATAAAAATGGGAAGTATTAAATAATCACTATCAATTTTTTTCTTTTCTAATATTTTTGGAATTTCTATTTCATTAATAAATTGGCTATTAGAAAAGTTTTTAGATAGAAAGAGAATTGCTCCCGTACTATTTTCAATAATGTTTTCGATCTTATCTTTATATTTTTCACCTAAGTTGATAGTTCCAGGAGTTTGATCAATTTTAAGCTCTATTTTTAAAAGCTCTCTTAGGTTTTTAGATTGCTCATTAATTTGGTTCTGTAGTTCAACTTGAAAGCTTGCTACGTATTCGTAATCTTCTCTTGCATAACAAACAAAAAAGCTATTACTCATATTTTTAATTTTATTAAAAACATTATTTTTATCAAAAATTTAAGAAATTTTAAAAAACTTGTCACTAGTAATTTACGTGGAAGAAGAAAATAGTTCATTATGGCCTTATGCAGCAGCATTTATGCTGTATAGGATTTATAAAAAAAGAAAGAAGAACTTATATGAATTTGAAAACAGATTTTATTATGATCAGGAAGAAGAGTAAATTATGACTTTAATTAAACCTGAAATTGGTCCTGGTTTCTTTGATGATTTAGGTTCTGAGGACATGGATGTCCTTAAAGCTTTTAATGAATTAATTGCTAACTCGATAGATTCATGGATCCAAAAAGGAAAAACTCAAAGTGCTAGAGGTCAGCTAACAATAAATATCTCTTTTCAAGATAATGCCATTGTCATAGTGGATAATGCTGCTGGCATGAATAAGCAAGAAATGATCAATGCAATGGGTTTTGGTGTTGCACAAAAATCTTCAAGCGAGTTTGGAGATGATTTAATGGGAACCTATGGTTTTGGATTAAAAGCTTCAACATCTGCACTTGGAAGACACTTCGAAGTAATTTCGAAGATAGCAAATAAAAAAATTATTCACTCTGTAATGCCTATTGGAAAAATGAAAGATGAACAGTCCTGGCAGTCAGATATTGAAGAAAAAGTAAACCCAAAGAGCATGTTGAGTGAGAAAGAGATTAAATCCTATATAAGTTTAGGAAAAGCAGATTCAGGAACAATGGTGTATATATCAGATGTAAGAGAGGGGTTAGACTTAGAGGGCATACAGATGAATAAAGCACTACTTATGATGGAATTAGGTATTGCTTGGAAGTTTTTTATTCAAAAAAATAGTTTTGGAAATCCTGTAAAAATTTATTTAGACAATGATCTTGTTGAAGAACCTAGAAGAGGTTATGACCAAAAAGGAATGTTGCCTAATACATTTATACCTTTTAAAGAAAGCATTGAATACAAAGTTAAAGAGGGAGATAAAACTGTTACTAAAATTGGTGAAGTTTCAGGATCAATTTGGGTAAATACGGAAGGTGGACAATCAGATGATTCTGGTGGGTTCAACACATATAGAAAAGGTCAATTAGTCCAAAGACACGATAACAAAATTTTTAAAGTAACTACTGAAAATGCGAGGGTAGAAGGGGAATTAAGTTTAGATTTTTTACCTGCTAATCAAAGAAAAACATATTTTGATGAAAAACACCCAGCTTATAAAGAAGTTTCAAAATTACTAAAAAAATTAGTACCAAAGTCTGTTGTTAAATCAAATGTTTTAAATAAGACTGTTATTTCAGATCCTACACTTTTAAATAAATGGATTGTGGATAAATGGTTTAGTCATTTTATTTCTTTGTTTCCAGAGCTTGAATTACCAAAAGAGTTAAAACGATTGAAAAAAATTGACACAAGTCCAACACCTCCTTCGGGTGGTCCAACACCTCCTTCGGGTGGTCCAACACCTCCTTCGGGTGGTCCAACACCTCCAAAACCAGCTGATGATGACTTTGTTCCACTTTCAGAAGATTCTTTTAAATTTAATGACATAACTTATTCAATAATTTTTGTAAAAGGAAATTGTGGAGGCAATGTTTACGCATACAAGGTTGATCAAAATAGGATACAAATTAATGTAGACGATAGCATAGATGGTGTTGATTCTAATTTTCAAAAAAATCTTACTAAAATTGTCGATGATCCAAGTGGTAGTGGGTATGCGAAAATTGCTAAACAGTTAATAGCTCAAAGCGTTATCCAGCAATTTTTAACCAGAACTTTAGGCCCAAATGAAGCTTTAAAGCAATCTCAAATATGGATAAAGTACGTAAATAAAAAATGATTACAAAATCTAAATTACTTGAAATAAAACAAAAGTGGGATAAGTTAGAAAAAACCATCAATATTCCAATAAAAGTCCAATTAGTTAAAGAGATTATTTCATTGTTGGATTCAGAAGAGTACTATGAGGAGACAGCAGATTACTTAGACACAACTACTTTAAAACTAAGGCATTACACAATTTTGTCTTTGTTAGATGACGAAAAGTTTAAGGTTTTACTTAGTCTTGCCAGTGGCAATCTTGATCTATGCTTTCTTTTTTATCGCTTTCCTGAAGATGATTTGAACTTATTTATAAAAACTTTTAAAAGAGTGTCTTCAGTAGAAAAATTAGTTGCACTTGCAGCAGATAGGTTAGATGAATTAAGTTTAAATTGGAAGGTTGAAGAAGATAATCCATGGATTGCCCAATTGCAACAACTAGATACAGATGTTTGGGCTGCTTTGGCAGATGACTCAACAAAATGGATAGATTTCAAGCCTTCACAAACAAAAAAATTAAAGAGATTTTCAACTCACCCTAATCAAACTCCAGAAACATGGAAATGGTTGTATGATTTGTGTTTAAAAAAATACTCTCAAGGATTAATTTCTGAAAAAAATTATAAAGGTATCAAAGTTCAGCACCATGTAGAAATCATTAAAACGTTATCATTAAATTGAATTTATTATCTGAGATAAAATTCAAAGGAAACTATAAAACTTCTAATAATTTTTTAAATACGGCTTTAAAACCTGCTCTTCAAAAAGATATAGCAAAATTTTCAGCGTTAAGCGCATATTTTACTGTTGATAGTTTGGTCTTACTGAGTGAAGAGTTAGATACTTTTTTTAACAAAGATGGCATATTAAGAATAGTTGTAGGCATACAAAAACCCGATCAAGAGTTATTAGAAGCAACACAAAAAGAATTAACTCCAAAAGACCTAGAGCGTTTTAAAGTAAAAATGCTTGAAGATGCATCTCTATTAAAAGATGAGTTTAAAAAATCAAAACTTGCTGTACTTGCATTTCTTATTCAAGAAGGAAAGCTTGAAGTTAAAATTGCTCAATATATTCACGGAGATTTTCACCCAAAGATTTATATCATTGAAGATCAAAAAGAAAATGTAGTTGTTGTGGAAGGATCTGGAAATTTTACAACAAGGGGACTTTCAAGAAATTTTGAAAAATTTTCTCTGTTTACTTCATGGGGGAATGATAAGCATAGATTATATCCTGATGATGGTTCTGAGAGCAGTATTGAACTTTTTGAAAATATATGGTCAGGTAACGAAGAAGGCTTGTTAGTCGATGATCTTGATAAAAATTTTGCAAAAAAATTATTAGATCTAATTGAAATAAATGACAAAATAGAAGTTCAAAACACATTAACACTATTTAAAGAATCTCTTTTAACAAGATTTAAAAACTTACTTCAGTCTTCACCGATATATGCTCAATTTAATATAGGAACATCAGCATTGTTTCCTCATCAAATTAATTCTGTTCAAAAAGCTATGACAATGTGGCCAATCAGGATCTTATTTTCAGATGAAGTTGGACTTGGTAAAACACTTGAACTAGGCACTCTTATCGCCTATCTTTTTAAACACAATCTTATAAAAAATGTTTTAATCCTTTGTCCAGCACAATTAATCAACCAATGGCAAGATGAAATGAAAGACCATTTTGATTTAAATTTTAAAATTTACGATAGAAATTCTAAACAATGGGTTGGCAACAATCCAGAGATTGATATTCCTCAAAGTCAAGAACAACCTATAAGATATAGTGATTCATTTCCAGATTTAGCAATTATGTCTAAGTCAATGATAGGAAACGAACAATCTAATATTTTTACCGATACTCAACATACTCCAGATCTATTAGTGGTCGATGAAGCACACCATGCCCGTGGTCATTTAAACAAAGACAGATCTTTTCACACTACAATTTTTAGAAAAGTTTTAAAGAAAGTAATTCCAAGGCTAAATCATATTGCATTTGCATCTGCAACTCCCATTAGAAAAAATATTGATGAATATTATTACTTATTAGAACTTTTAGGTCTAGATTCCATAATGTCACCACAAGAATATGACGAATGTTTATATATATTTGATAATTACTTTAGAAAAGAAGAATTGTCTCTCGATCAGCAATTTTTTATAGCAAAAATGGTCAGGAATTTAGTATCTTTGAGCTCAAAAGAGCTTCTATGTACCAATTCTTATGAGGAGAAGGTTTATGATGATATAAAAAATGACAAAGAAATTATCAATAATAATGATTGGCTATTTGTTAACCTTGAACACCTTATCAGAATAGCAGTATTAAAAAACCCAACCAGACTATTAACTGCTCGGAATGTTCAAGAGAATTTAAAAAAATATCCTGAAACATACAAAATTCCCGAAAGAGACTTAAGGCAAACTCCTATAACCTCTAAAGACGTTTCACATAGCCTCGAGACTTTTTATGAGCAATTAATAAGTTATATAGATACTTACTATGAGATGACACAGTCAGAGCTAACAAAAAAACGCGTTAATTTAGCATTTAGAAAATCAGGAATGAAAGAGCGTTTTGTCTCAAGCTTCTGGTCAGCACGTGAAAGTATAAAAAATCGTCTAGTTAGACTTGATGAGATTCTGATAATGGCAGAACAAGAAATAATTAATTTAGAACTTTTAGAAGATGAAGATAATGAGTTTGAAGATGAATATTATGAGCAAGAGTATGAAGATTCTAAAAACATAAATTGGGAAAGAGTTATTGAAAATGCCAATTTAGAAAAAGGTTTTCTTGAAAATCTTTTAAGTTTTGCTGAAACAAATATCATACAAGAAGCACAAGAAGGAAGAGATCCAGATCCAAAGATTAATGCAATTCTGGATCTTTTAGCCGAACATTTTGATAACAGCAAAGAGTTCGAGGATTGTGAGCCTATTTTAATATTTTCAAAATATACAGATACTCTTAACAAAGTCACAGAATCTGTACTTAAATATTTTGATAAAGAGTATGGGAGAATTCCTGGATATGCAAACTACAGGGGGGATAAGAGAAATATTCGATTTTCTGGTCAAAGAAATGAATATACTGCTTCCAAGAAAAGAATTACAAAATCTCTTAAAGAGAAAAAAATCCAAATTGTATTTTGCTCATCTGCAGCGAACGAAGGTTTAAACTTACAAGCAGCATCTGTGATGATTAACGTTGATGTTCCGTGGGTTCCCAGTGAACTTGAACAAAGAATAGGTCGTATAGCTCGCTTGGGACAAAAAAAACCAACTGTAACAATACATAATCTATGGTATCCAACTGGTATTGAAGCTGAAATCTATAGAAGATTAATATCACGGCAGAAAGATATGTGGTTTGCAATTGGAACTTTCCCAGAACAGATTGGTGATGAGATTAGAAATGCAGTTGATAACCAATCAGATTTTCAATTTGATAAAACTTTAGAAAGACTAAACGCTTTAAAAGATTCAGCAGAAATGAATGTGCTGCAAAATCTGTGGAGTTCTGATACTTTGCAACGTGAACCTTGGGGCAATATATTTAGAGAACAGTTATTTGCGTTAATTCAAAAACTTCAGATTGAAAATGAGGGACTTGAAACAGAAGCTGGAGAATCGGATGTTCTTACATTTAATTCACCACAGTTCGATGAATTATTCTCAAGATCAATAGTCGAAAAAGATTTACCAGTACAGTTATTTGGACTTATGAATGAAGAAGAGTTGTGGGGTTTGTGTACTTTAAATCCAACCACTCAATCAATAGAGTTAATTGACCCAATGGATCTTCCACTGGTGTTACAAAGCCTGTTAACAGGAAAAAAAATAGAACTAGTAACTCTTCCATTAGATGAGGATCTAAACCTACAACAACTATTAGACATGTATCAAAATACTCAAAGACCCACCCTTATTCCTAAACATCATCAATTTAATTTACTTGATAACAGACAGGAACTACCTTTTGATATTACAAATTCTCTTGAAATTTCTTTTTTGGGTCTAGTAAATCTTTAAAAGATATCATTTTTTTAAAATTAAAAACTACTTTACAATGTAACTTATGGATTACAGAAGTTATTTCAGCAGTGAAGAATGGGATCTTCTTAGAGCTGCCCCATTTAATGTTCAGGTCTTAGTTTCTCAGGCGGATGATGTAAGAGAACTTGATGAGATAAGTCCTTTGTTAGACATTCTCATGTCATATAGTGGAAACGCTTTTGTTGAAGAAGTATTTCGGGATACATTAGAGGCAACAGAGGAATCTAGGCTACTTAAAGAACCAAGAGAAGCATTAGATCAGGTTTCATCTGCTGTACAACTTATAAAAAATAATATTGAAAAAAGTTCCTTATCTGAAGATACTTTAGATACATTTTGTACTCAATTATTAGAAATTGCAGAAAAAACAGCTGCAGCTGATATTGAAGGCTTAGAGGCTGAAGAAGATAGCATCATTAATTTACTTAAGCAGAAATTCTCTTAAATGTCATTACAATCAATTTTTACTTCAGAACAATTAGAGTCACTAGTTAAAGCTCCATTAGATGTTGCCGTTTTAGCAGCAGAGGCAGATTTTGAATTAGAAGATATTGAATTAGAAGAACTAGAGACTCAGTTGTCTTCATATGATGGAAACGAATATGTAAAAGAACTTTTTAAAGATGCTAAATCCCTATTAGATAAAGAATTTACCTATTCTTTATCTACATCTAGAGAAAACCTAGCTCAATTAAATGAGATTCTCTCTACACCAATTAAGTACGACGAATGCATACCAGAATTTAAAAGAGCACTGCTTAGATTAGCAATGGCAATAGTAGTTATTAATGATGAAATTACAGGTTCTGAGAAAACACAGGTGGAAGAGATAGCAAATTATTTAGACTGGTCCGTAACAGACATCTGAATTAATTTTGTTTTTTTAAGTTATTCACCTAGATTTATTGGATTTAATGATACAAAATAATTATGAGATGTAGCTTGAAGATAGTTTGTATAATTTAGCGAATCTGAGAAATCATTGTTTTCTACTGAAAGATCAAACTTATAGACTACAGATTCTTCACCTAAGCTTGTTTTTAAACTAATTTCATATAGTTTTAAGGTGTC
>Ga0181568_10001621_pt1 | contig 20623 bp, 17 predicted proteins | sample 101ome_20_FD_133758 | JGI IMG/M metagenome (GOLD analysis project Ga0181568, IMG submission 133758) | Coastal salt marsh microbial communities from the Groves Creek Marsh, Skidaway Island, Georgia - 101404AT metaG (megahit assembly) | ecosystem: Environmental > Aquatic > Marine > Intertidal...
GCAGCGTCAACAGATATGTTTTTGATGAAGGCCATCACCTATTTGATGCCGCCGATAGCGCGTTTTCCACTGCCTTTACAGGGGCAGAGGCCGCTGACCTTCGACGCTGGATCAGAGGCGGCGAAGACCAACGCCGAGGCAATCGCCGGTTGCGCGGTATACGCCAACGCTTAGGTAATCTGCTGGAAGAAGGCAGTCCTGCCATGCAAGACCTTGAGGCCGCATTTCAAGCCGCGGCTGTTCTGCCCGCAACAGGCTGGCGCAAGCGTCTGACCGAGGGTGAACCTGATGGATTATTAGAGACATTTTTTTATCATATTCGCCAAACCGTCTATGACCGTATTGATCAACCTGAGAGCCTTTATAGCCTTGAGGCTGGACTTGAGCCTATTGACGCAAGGCTGGCGACACTGATTGCCCCGTTACGCCAAGAACTGGCAGCGATCTCTATTCCTTTGACACGCTTAGCTGAACGCCTGAAAACTATGCTAGCTGATGAAAGTGATATTCTGGACACCGAGGCTCGCCAACGGCTGGAAGGGGCAGCTCGTGGATTAATTAGGCGAGCATCAGGACCTTTGGCAGCATGGATAAGCTTGCTTGACGGGATTGGTGACGGCGGCATGGAAGGCTTTATTGATTGGATGGAGGCAACACGGCGCATGGGGGAAGATGTCGATGTTGGTATCCACCGCCATTGGATTGATCCATCACGCCCGTTTCATGATCATGTCCTAACCCCTGCTAAGGGGGTGGTGATTACCTCAGCTACCCTTACTGATCGGCTGGAGATCAATAGCGATCAGCCAGATGAGGTGGCATGGGATAATGCTAGTCGCCTCACCGGGGCAAGCCATTTGGGTCATCCCACACAAAGGGTATCTGTGCCCTCACCATTTAACTATGCGGAACAAGCCCGGGTATTTATCGTCACTGATTGTGATCGCAATGATGCACGCCAGACCAGTGCCGCGATGGCTATGCTGATGATGGCATCACGCGGAGGAGCATTAGGATTATTTACGGCCATTAGCCGTCTCAAGGCTATTTATCCTGATTTGGCTAGGCAACTGGCTGAGGCAGGATTGCCGCTTTATGCCCAGCATATGGATGCCATGAACCTCAACACCCTTATTCAGATTTTTCGTTCTGAGCCCCAATCCTGTCTTCTTGGCACCGATGCGATCCGTGACGGCATTGATGTTCCGGGGGAAGCTTTACGACTCATTGTTTTTGATCGGGTTCCATGGCCAAGACCCGATATGCTGTTTAAAGCAAGAGCAGAAATGTTTGGGCGTGAGGCGTGGACAGATCGGTTAACCCGAATGAAACTACGCCAAGCTTTTGGCCGATTGATCCGGCGTGAAAACGATCGCGGGGTTTTTGTGATGTTGGATAATCGGCTGCCCACTCGCCTAACCAGCGCGTTTCCAGCCGGCACCCCAATTATCCGGTGTGGTCTTGCCGAAGCCATCCATGAAACACGAGGGTTTTTAAAGACCTGATTGAGGCTAGGGCACAGTTTGAGGTCTTAATATAAAAAGCCGGAGGGGTTTCCTCCGGCTTTTCGGTATCATTTTGAATATGGTCGCTAGGATTAGAATCCCATACCGCCCATACCGCCCATGCCACCCATGCCGCCCATATCAGGGGCTGCCCCTGCTGAGGACTTTGGCTCAGGCAATTCGCTGACCATAGCTTCGGTTGTAATCAAAAGACCAGCCACTGATGCCGCGTTCTGGATAGCAGAACGAACAACTTTGGTTGGGTCAATCACACCAGCTTTGATTAGGTTTTCAAACTTACCTGTCTGGGCGTTGTAACCATTGGTATCGGACTTGTCTTCTACCAGCTTGCCAACAATCACGGCACCATCAGCACCGGCGTTATCAGCGATCTGGCGAGCCGGAGCCTGAATAGCACGGCGGACGATATTGATACCAACATTCTGGTCATCATTATCACCTGTGAGTTTATCAAGCACACGCATAGCCTTAACCAGCGCAGCACCGCCACCTGGGACAATGCCTTCTTCGACAGCAGCGCGGGTCGCGTGCATCGCATCATCGACACGATCCTTACGCTCTTTCACTTCTACTTCAGTGGCACCGCCAACTTTGATCACAGCAACACCGCCAGCCAATTTGGCCAGACGCTCTTGCAGTTTTTCACGGTCATAGTCAGAAGAGGTTTCTTCAGCTTGTGCACGAATTTGGTTGCAACGAGCTTCGATGTCTTTTCTCTTACCAGCACCGTCAACGATGATGGTGTTTTCTTTGGTGATCTCAACACGCTTGGCTGTGCCGAGCATATCCAGAGTCACCGCATCCAGAGAAATGCCAACTTCTTCAGAAATCACCGTACCATTGGTCAGGATAGCAATATCTTCGAGCATAGCTTTACGGCGATCACCAAAGCCAGGTGCCTTAACCGCGGCAACCTTTAGGCCAGCACGCAAACGGTTAACCACCAGAGTTGCCAAGGCTTCACCTTCAATATCTTCAGCGATGATCAAAAGTGGCTTACCTGACTGCACAACCTTTTCAAGAATAGGAAGCATATCTTGCAAGTTGGTGAGTTTCTTTTCGTGAATCAGGATATATGGGCTTTCCATTTCCGCTTTCATTTTTTCACCATCAGTAATGAAGTATGGTGAGAGATAGCCGCGGTCGAACTGCATGCCTTCAACAACATCAAGTTCAGTTTCAAGGCTTTTTGCCTCTTCTACGGTAATGACGCCCTCGTTACCAACGCGCTCCATGGCCTTAGCGATCATCTGACCGATATCGCTTTCGCCATTGGCGGAGATGGTACCAACCTGCGCCACTTCTCCTGTGGTAGAGATTTTCTTGGATTGCTTTTTAAGATTCTCAACAATCTTTTCCACCGCGAGATCAATGCCACGCTTGAGGTCCATTGGGTTCATGCCAGCAGCAACAGCCTTTGCACCTTCTTGGGCAATGGACTGAGCCAGAACAGTTGCTGTTGTTGTGCCGTCACCAGCCATATCATTGGCTTTTGAAGCAACTTCACGCACCATTTGGGCGCCCATGTTTTCAAACTTGTCTTTCAACTCGATATCTTTGGCAACCGTCACACCGTCTTTAGTGATGCGTGGTGCACCAAAAGATTTGTCAAGAACAACGTTTCGGCCTTTAGGGCCGAGGGTCACCTTGACAGCGTTGGCCAGAATATCAACACCCTTCATCATTTTCTGACGGGCATCTGCGCCGAATTTTACATCTTTAGCAGCCATGGTTTTAACCTTTCATGTCTTTCTGCAGTATAAGTCTTAGAATTGGGAAGGGATAAAGATCAGTTCATTACACCAAGAATGTCTGATTCACGCATGATCAGATATTCGGTGCCATCGATCTTAACTTCTGTTCCGGAATACTTACCGAACAGAACGCTATCACCAGCCTTAACATCCAGTGGAACCAGCTTGCCAGTTTCATCACGGTTGCCTGAACCGACAGCCTTTATTTTACCCTGCATGGGCTTTTCTTTTGCTGTATCGGGAATGATAATCCCACCAGCGGTTTTGGTTTCCTGCTCAACGCGTTCAACCAGAACGCGGTCGTGAAGCGGCCTGAATTTCATGCCTAGTCTCCTCATTAGATATGGTCATGTTAGTGTTGGTTTCTCAGATTTAGCACTCTAAGCCCGACAGTGCCAACACTTGGTTAGAGCGTATATGGGGATAGCGGCAAGGGCTGTCAAGGAAATACGAAGAAAAAATTACATCAGACAGCTTTTCCAAAATAAAGATTGCGCCGATCTGCCGCGCCACCATAACTTGCCACATTGAGGGAATGAGATTACCTCATTATATGAAAGTATGATTTTAGTTTAATGCGAAACCATTGGTCTCGCGTGTGATGAGGGTGGAAATGCAAACAACGTCTGATCATGTTTGGGAACACCGCCATGTGGTGCTTTGGCTGGGGCTAGTCACGCTTATGGTGTTTGTCATGATTACCGTTGGCGGTATCACCCGGCTCACTGATAGTGGGTTATCAATGGTGGAATGGCGGCCGCTCATGGGAATATTGCCGCCGCTGACTGATGCCGAATGGGGACGCGTCTTTGATCTTTATCGGCAGTCCCCTGAATATCAGAAAATTAACGCTGGCATGACCATGGCAGAGTTCAAATGGATTTTCTTTTGGGAATATCTTCACCGTGTTCTTGGGCGTCTGATCGGCCTTGCCTATGCCTTGCCGTTGCTTGTGTTTGCTTTGCGCCGCCAGTTGCCGCAAGGGTATCGCTGGCGATTTTTACTCCTGCTTGGTCTGGGCGCGGCCCAAGGCGGCATTGGTTGGTGGATGGTGAAATCTGGATTGATTGATAATCCTTACGTTTCCCAATATCGGTTGGCAACCCATCTTGGCATGGCGCTTACCATTTTAGGCGTTTTGGTCTGGACAATCGCTGATCTGGTTTATGGCCGTGCTGGTCTGCCGCGCGGTCATGTTGCAGGGGTAATTGGCATTCTAGCGATTACAATTATTGCCGGGGCTTTTGTCGCAGGCATGAACGCTGGGCTGATCTATAATGAATACCCGCTTATGGGGGGGCGATTTATCCCCATTGAATATGGGTTTTATGGGGCGATGGACGCATTTGAAAATCCAGCTTCGGCACAATTTCATCACCGCTGGCTAGCGGCTATAGCTGCGCTTGGGGTGGTAAGCCTTTGGTTCAGGGCTAAAAAACACAGCCTCACCGTTCCGGCTTTTGTTATGTTGGTGGCGGTAGCTTGTCAGTTTCTGCTCGGCGTTTTTACTTTATTGTACCAAGTCCCTGTTAGCCTAGGAACATGGCATCAGGCTGGCGCAGCAGCGCTTTTGATCACGGTGCTTTGGGTGGCGCATGGGTTAACGCGCACATCGCAAGTTTAATGCCCCTAGGGATTAATTTTCATAGATATTAATAAGCTTAAGCGCCGGCCGGTTTGATGGGCAACTGTTTGCGGATATGCAATTCAGCAAGTTGTTTATCATCCACCTCAGACGGCGCACCCATCATTAAATCTTCGGCCTTGCCATTCATCGGGAACAAAATCACCTCACGAATATTTGGTTCACCCGCGATAAGCATGACGATACGGTCAATGCCCGGGGCGATGCCGCCATGGGGAGGTGCGCCAAATTTAAAAGCATTGATCATGCCGGGGAATTTGTTGTCCACCACCTCAGGCCCATAACCTGCAATTTCAAAAGCGCGGTACATGACTTCAGGCAAATGATTTCGGATCGCCCCGGATGACAGCTCAATCCCATTACAGACCAAATCATATTGCCATGCTTTAATATCTAGAGGATCCATAGTGTTGAGGGCATCCAAGCCCCCTTGCGGCATAGAGAACGGGTTATGCGAAAACGCAATATCGCCTGTGACACTATCACGTTCATACATGGGAAAATCGACAATCCAGCAGAACTGATACCCATCACCGATGAGCTCTTTTTCTTGGCCAATACGTACCCTTGCTTTGCCGGCAAGAGACGCGGCTTCGTCAACCTCTGCACAAGCAAAGAATAACGCGTCTCCATCTTTAAGCCCCATCTGGTCGCGCAGAGCAAAGGCCTGATCATCCCCTAATGCCTTTGCCACCGGACCACGCGCCTCACCCTCAGCATAGATAATATAACCCATGCCTGGTGCGCCTTCGCCTTGGGCCCAACTGTTCATGCGATCAGCAAAAGCCCGGTTACCACAATCCGGCCCTGGAACAGCACGAACCACTGCCCCACCTGCTACTGCTTTAGCAAAAATGCTGAACCCTGAATCCCTAAAGGTTTCGGTCACATCTTGAATTTCCAACGGTATCCGTAAATCTGGCTTATCTGTTCCATATTTCAGCATAGCATCAGCAAAAGTAATGCGTGGAAAAGTTGAGGCGATATCTTTATCCGTAAACTCTGCAAAGACCCCTGCGATCACTGGCTCAACTGCCGCGAAAACATCATCCTGTTCAACAAAGCTCATCTCAAGGTCAAGCTGGTAGAACTCCCCCGGGCTTCGGTCAGCACGGCTATCTTCATCACGGAAACACGGAGCAATCTGAAAATAGCGATCAAATCCTGATACCATAATCAGCTGTTTGAACTGTTGTGGAGCTTGCGGCAAAGCATAAAACTTTCCCGGGTGCAGGCGAGAGGGCACAAGAAAATCCCGTGCGCCCTCTGGCGATGACGCCGTTAATATCGGCGTTTGAAACTCTGTGAAGCCTTGGGCAACCATGCGATTGCGAATGGACTGAATAATCTGTGACCGCAACAGGATATTCTGGTGTGGCCGCGCTCGTCTGAGATCTAGATAGCGGTAACGCAAACGGGTTTCTTCACCTGCGTCTTCATCAGAATTGACCTGAAGCGGGAGAACATTAGCGTGGGAAAGCACCTCAAAGCTATCGATGCGTACCTCAATTTCGCCTGTTGGCAAATTGGAGTTAACCGTTTCAGGATCACGCTTAACCACCCGACCTTTAATCCGGACAACAGATTCAACACGCGTGTCCTCAACCATGGCAAAACTAGCATCCGAGCTATCAGCCACACATTGGGTAATGCCAAAATGATCTCGCAGGTCAACAAACATCAACTGGCCGTGATCACGCTTACGATTGATCCATCCAGACAAGGTTACCGTTGCGCCAACGTCATTTATTGTCAGAGCACTACAGTTATGGGTGCGGTAAGCGTTCATACATTTTCTCCGCTAGCGGCAGTTACAAGGCAATTCTGCCCCTTATCTATCGTGATGAGGGGAGGTCATGCAAGCGCTTTTGCATCAAAACCTTATGACAAAAGATTAACCACGGCGGCGGCGACGGCGCGAAGTTTCCCCCGAAAGGTTATCCCCAGACGGTTTTTCAATATTTTTCCATGGCTTGCCAAGGGTTTTTTCAAGCCTATCCGCATCCACAGGCTGGCGTTCTTTGGCTGCTTCAAGAGCTAAACTCATCGCTTTGATGTGTTCTGGCGTGGTGCCGCAACAGCCGCCAATAATCTCAACCCCAGCATCACGTGCCAACACCGCATAATCAGCCATAAGCTCTGGCGTTCCATGGTAATGAATATGACCATCAACATATTCTGGTATTCCGCAATTGCCTTTTGCAACACGGTAAACACCATCGCGTTGCGGCATCGCCATGACCGCATGCATTAACTCAGACGGGCCAATACCGCAGTTTGCCCCAACCGCAAGAACATCGCGTTGACCAACCTGATCGGCAAAATCAGACGGATCAACCCCCATCATAGACTTTCCGGCAGTGTCAAAGGTCATGGTTGCGCCAACAGGTAACCCTGTTTTCTTCGCACCTTCAATCGCAGCAAAGATTTCATCAAAGGACGAAATAGTTTCAATCCACAGCATATCCACGCCCCCCTCAGCTAAGGCCATGGCCTGTTCGGTAAAGGCGTCAACCGCTTCTTCATGGGTTAATGCCCCTAGAGGCACAAACAGTTCACCCGTTGGGCCCATAGACCCAGCAACCATCACCTCACGGCCTGTGGTCTCTAGATGATGCTTGGCCTCAGTTTTGGCAAGACGAGCTGAGGCTTCGTTCAGTTCTGCCACCCGATGTTCAGATTGATGCAATTTGAGACGATGGCGTGTGCCGCCAAAAGAATTACTGAGGATCATGTCTGACCCTGCTTCAATAAAACGGCGATGAAGGCCAGCGACATGTTCCGGCTTTTCCAGGGACCATAATTCTGGTGGATATCCCGTTTCAAGACCAAGCATGAAATAGTTGGTACCTGTGGCACCATCCGCCAAAACATACCCTTTTTGGTCAAGTAACCTATCAAGAATAAACATGTTTACCCCCCAGATTTAGAAATTTGCTTTAAGCCAACTTTCGGCGGCGTTGGCGGCGACTTCGACCCGTTACCGAAGCCCGGCGGTCATGCAGGCTGTTCAGCAGGTCTTGTTGTTCGTTCCGATCAAGATTGCGCCATGATGCAATTTCCTGTCGGCTTCGATAACAACCACTACAGTAACCGCTTACCGGATCAATTTGGCAAATACTAATACAAGGAGAAGGAAGGTGATCCGATTTCATTATGTTCATCACCTTTGATCTGGTGAACCTTAGGCTGCAGTAACAGCCAATGGTGCATTGGATACCGACTCAGCCAGTTTGTCAATCATTTCATCTGTTTGCGCATTCTGTCCTGCCAGAACCAAATGATCATGCCTTGCAACAGCATCGCCCATACTATCGTGATCTGTATTGATCAAATCAAGTGAGGCAGCAAGGGTAATTCCACTACCAATCAAAAGCACAGGGGCATTTTCGCGGATAAAGGCCGACATAATCCGTTTGGCATGGCTGTCAGTGGATAGCACCTTGGTATGATTTTCGCCATGGGGGATAATCATCAGATCATAATCCACAGCCAAGGTTTCACGCCAAGCAGCGTCCACCGAATATGACAATCCCCATGCCTCGCCTGACCAGCCATTAATGAGACCCATATCCTTTGATACAAGATGCGATGTAGCACCAATAGCGGCCAATGCTTTTTGCAAATGAACAAGGGGGGTTTCTAGAAATCCATTAGTGATTAGTATAGCAACGCGCTTGCCCGCGAGCGGGGAAATAGACATACATAACTCCTTATTTTTTGTTCGGAGAGACAAAATGAAGTCTCAATCCAAACCTCTTCTCAACGATGACTCTATATATTGTTAATGGTGTCAAAGATCAATAGCCTGAGACAATTTCTCCTGCCTAGGGGTAATGTTTCCTGCCTTTCCTCTGTTTAACTGATGCCGCCGGATCAAGACAGGAACAGCATTTTATATTAGAAATATGTAATGCACCTGACCAACTTACATCCGGCAAGGCGGATTGATTATGTTACCCTTGCAGTAGTTTTACCCCTGTTGGTTGGGTGCGGGGGCGGGGGTGGAGTATCCATCACCGCCCCACCTCCTAGCGCGAACAGTCTAACCAATCAGGTTTCAGCAAATCAAATTCATACTGATCAGCTGTTTGCCAAACTTAGTGGCGAAGGCGACCGATGGATCGCTGTGATGGATAGCGACAGCCTAAGCCTGCGGCTTGATGGAAATGTCGAAAATGCTGAGGCGGTATTAAGAAAATTGCCGCCTATTGCCCCTTATATTACGCCAGAGATCACAACACGCTATTCGCGTTTTGGTACGCTTTCCCTAGGGCTGGATCAGCAAGCGAATGACCCGGGTCGAATTGCCGTGTGGGGATATCTGACTGAAAGTTTGCCCGTAACGGATATGACTTATGATATGGCCTCACTCTGACATTGTGTTGGTTGTGGCGGTTTTTTTAAAACCCGAACTGGAACAGCGCGTGGCGCTCTTATCCTTAATTCAGAATATCAGCACGCTACGATAGACTTAAATGGTGATGATCTGCATCTGACCGCGACACTTAGGCTGGATGATAATAACCAATTCCATCTCGATGGAGAAATGTCCTTATATTATGAGGGCACAAAACAAATCCCCAATGCTCAAACGGTCACCGGAACCCTGTTTGGGCCTGATGCAAATGAAGCCGGATTAGTGTTCGGGCTCGAAACTGATCAAGGGGTATTGTTTAGCGGCATGGCTATTGGTGCCGCGCCATCAGCCCCTTAAATGCCTAATGAGCCATAACTCTTGACCACTCTTTCAATCGCAATCTTCATTGCCGCGACACGCATATTTGGGACATCAGGATTGGTGTTCCATTCACGGCTGATATTGGCATAGGCTTCACGCATCGTGTCTTCGAGGCCAGATCGCACTAAAGTGAGTTCTGTTGATCCTGTCAGCGCATGTTGCCGCTGTTCTTCAGGAAATGGTTTTCCAGTCATCGTTTCAACACCCTGAATAATTGCGCTGAAATGGTCATGGCTCTCACGTCTTTGCATGCGCCCAAATCGGATATGGCTAAGATTCTTGATCCATTCAAAATAACTGACCGTCACACCACCAGCATTAGCATAAAGATCAGGAATAATGACTGTACCTTTTTTGGTTAATATATCATCTGCTTCTGCGGTGATCGGACCATTAGCAGCCTCAATAATCAGCGGGGTTTTGATCTGCATGGCATTACTTTCGGTAATGACCAGCTCCATGGCTGCGGGAATTAAAATATCCGCGTCTTCTTCCAGCATTTCCATCCCGCTAGGGGTATAGCCATCAAAGCCTTTAATGCTGCCATGGATTGTCATGTGATCTTTGAGAGCGCGAATATTAATGCCCTTAGGGTTCACGACGGCGCCCCCTCGTTCCAGCACGTGGGTTATCATGGCCCCGTCTTCTTCGGACAGAAACAACGCGGCATGATACCCAACATTGCCCAGCCCCTGAACAATAATTCGCTTGCCTTTAAGCCCCGGGGTCAAACTCGTTTGTTTGACATCTTCAGGATGGTCAAAAAAGGCCCGCAAAGCATATTGTACGCCGCGGCCTGTCGCCTCAACCCGGCCTTGTATTCCCCCCTTGCCAACAGGTTTTCCTGTCACACAGGCCCATGCGTTAATTTCAATGGAGTTCAAGCGGCGGTATTCATCAGCCATCCACGCCATTTCACGCTCACCTGTTCCCATATCGGGGGCTGGCACATTTTGTGATGGGCTGATCAGATCACGCTTAGCTAATTCTTGAGTGAAGCGGCGAGTAATTCTTTCCAATTCCTCTTCACTCCAGTCTTGCGGGTTAATATAAAGCCCCCCTTTTGAGCCCCCAAACGGCACCTCAACCAAGGCGCATTTGAACGTCATGAGCATGGCTAAGGCCTCAACCTCCTCAAGAGATACATCAAGGCTGTATCGAATGCCGCCTTTGACTGGTTCAAAATGCTCACTATGAACAGATCGGTAACCGACAAAAGTCTGCATCTTACCGCGAAGCCTAACCCCAAACCGAACGATATATGACGAATTGGTCACTTTGATTTTATGGTCTAGACCGGGCGCCATTGGAATAAGCTTGGCGGCTTGATCATAAACTTTTTCTACTGACTGAAGAAACACATTGCTCATTGCTGATGATCTCCTTTCTTTCGAAAATATCAGAGTTGGAACTATAACCTTTATAACACGAATTGACGATTGCCTATTATGAAAATGGGCGTATGGTTATTGGATAAGACTAACCAGATGAAGCATTTTTTTAATGGCCTTTCGTCCTCCCATTCGTATTGCTTCAGGTGGCACCCCCGGCGGCACCACACTCGGTATTATTTATGGAATGAATAGCGCCTCAATGGCGGTGCTTGGGTCACTGGTTTCCCTCGTCGGTTTAGCTATATTAGATAATGATCGGGTGATGCTCTCGTTGAGCCTTTTTATCGCCGCTTTCCTGTCCTTGCCAATCGTGCTTTACACGGGAAGCCTTATCAGTCTGCTAACACGAAAATATGTCTTCACCATCGGTGTTGTTATAGCCATCGCAGGCAATTTTCTCTTTATGATTGATCTGCCGTGGAGTTTTATTGCCGCCAACACTTGCCGCATGGTTGGGGCAGGATTGATGATGATGTGCATCTCGCTCTATACCATGGATTTTATTCCCCGAAAAAAACTAGCCAGCGCTGAGAGTCGAAAAATCATGTTTGCTGGTCTGGCCTGGCTAATCTTTCCTTTTCTTGGCACATGGATATGGGTCAATGTGGACCCTCGTGCGCCTTTCATTTTATCAATTATACTGGTTAGCATCTTAATTTCTGTGTTTTGGTGGCTTCGCATATCAGAGGCAGAGAATATTCGTCCACCTGATGCCAAGAACCTAAACTTTATTCGCAATGTCCGAACCTATTTTGCTAATCCACACATGCGCGTTGCTTATCTCATTGCGGTGGCACGGTCATCATCATGGGTGGTGTTTTTCTCTTATGGGCCAATTTATCTTCAGGATGCAGGCATTGCACCACAATGGATTGGGCTTTTTATGGGCGGCATCATGTCCGTTTTGTTATTTTCTGGGCGCTTTTCCCATTTTGCTCAAATGATCGGCATAAGGAAAACCATTTTATTTAGTTTTATGCTTGCTGGTAGCAGCATGATTATTCTAGGGCTTTTGCCAGAACCAACCATCTGGGGTTTGCTGTTGTTACTTTTGGCATCACTTGGGTTTGATATGCTTGATATCATCGGAAACATTCCCTTTATGCGTATGGTCAGTCCCAAAGTTAGGGTGGAAATGACCAGCGTCTTTTCGACTTGGCGAGAAATGTCTTTTGTTGTTACTCCTGGGCTGGCAACACTCATCTTGATATTTACAGATATCAGTGGATTGTTTGTAATTCTTGGGGTTGCGCTCTTTATCGCGGGATTGTTAACCCGGACGATGCCTATTCGAGTGGATTAATTCGGAACCGCGTCATCAGTTTCTTTTTGCAACCCTGCGCGAGTAGCAATCACCCCTGCCATAACAATTAAAACAATACCAATAATATCCTGCATTCCTAAATACTGTTTAAGGAAAATCCAAGCGGCTAGCCCAGCAGAGATTAAAAAGAAATATTCAAACACATTGATATAGGTAGGGTCACCAACCTGATAAGCACGCGTCATAAACCACATGGCAATGGTTGAGAAAAAGGCCTGCGCGAAAATCAACCCAAACACTGCTAGCGTAACTGTGCCCCAAGACGTGGTAATAAATGGCGTTAAATGATCATTAGGTTCAACCGGATACATCCCCAGCAAAAGCGATGCAATCCCACCACCAACTCCGAGAAAAACAAACCCCATCGCTGACAGGACGACAGGATTTTCTTCAGCACAATACCGCTTTGTTAAAATATTGCTTAGCGCCAAAAAAGCACCGCCACAGACGGGCAGAATATGCATCCATGAAAAATCTGTGTCGTTTGGATTAAGGATAACCAACACCCCTGCGGAACCAATTGCTACTGCACTTATCCGGCGAATACCAATATGTTGTCTAAAAAATACCCATGAAAAAATAAGCACAAAAATAGGACAGGTAAAAATCCCAGCCCCCGTGACTGCCATAGGAAGAAATGACAGAGACGAGAAATAAATCAGCATCGATATCATGAAACAAAAATTGCGTAGCATCATAAACCATGGCCTGATGATCGTAAGCTGTGATCCAACAAACCACGCCACAATCAACATCAACGGAACAGCAATCAGACTGCGCAACACATGAAACTGTCCTACACCAATGCTATCTTCTAGCATCACGACCAGAGTATCATTGGGGCCAATGATCGCCATCGCGATCAGGATATATATTCCGCCCCAAATTTCCCCTGATTTCTGTTTCATGGCTAGTTTTTAACCAAACTCTCGGCGGATTGCATCCGTATGCTGGCCCAAATCTGGCACATCTGTAGCGGCAACAATTTCACCATTGATCAAGGCCCCGGGGGATAGGATTTGCATCTCACCATCTGATGTTCGCATAGTCATATGACGGATCTGAGGATGTTTTACCAAATCTTCCATTGTGCTCAATCGGCCAAAGGCAATATCTGCTCTTGTCATGATTTCAGCCAGTTCATCACGGCCATGACGCGCAAAAGCTGCGGTAATATTTGCATCCAATTCTACCCGGTTTGCCACACGCTTAATGTTGCTGGAAAACTTGGGATCACTGGCCATCGCCGCATCACCCAGCACATCAGAGCAAAACTTTACCCATTCACGTTCATTCTGGATTGAAAACAAAATCATACCGCCATCACCGCAAGGATAAACCCCATAGGGTGCAATAGTCGGATGATGCAGACCTGGGCGTTTGATATCACGACCACCGTATTTATGCTGAATATAAGGCACATTCATCCAGTCAGCCAAAGCATGGAAAAGGGAAACTTCTATGCCCCGACCCTTGCCTGTTTTAGCGCGTCCAATCAGCGCCTGAAGAATCGCCTGATATGACGTCATGCCAGCCCCAATATCACAAATAGAAACCCCAACCCGTCCCGGGGATTCTGCCGAGCCTGTGATGCCAGCCATACCAACCTCAGCCTGAACCAACAGATCATACGCTTTCATCTGACTATAAGGGCCAGATTCGCCATAACCACTAATCGAACAGGTGATTAATCCGGGATGCGCGCGGCGCAAATCTTCCACATCTAATCCAAGTCTTGCAACCGCGCCGGGCATGAGATTCTGAATAAAGATGTCAGCCTTAGCAATCATTGCTTTGACCAAGGCCAAGTCTTTGGGGTCTTTGAGATTAAGAGCCACAGATTCTTTGCCGCGATTTAGCCAAACAAAATAAGAACTCGACCCCATCGCATCAGCGTCATAGTTACGGGCGAAATCCCCTTCGGGGCGTTCAATTTTAATTACCCTTGCCCCAGCGTCAGCTAGCTTGCCAGACGCATAAGGAGCAGCGACAGCCTGTTCAATTGTAACAACGGTAATCCCGGCTAAATCTTTTTCGATCATAGAAATATCCTGTTCATTTCTTCTATTCATTCGCCCCTTTAATGGCCCCAATCACAGCATCAGTAACTTCGCGTGTGGTGGCTTTACCGCCAACATCAGGGGTCAATATGCCAGCCGCACATACATCTTCAACCGCTTTCATAAGCTTTTGAGATGCCTCCATATGGCCAAGATGATCCAGCATCAATGCCGCGGTCCAAAAAGTGGCAACGGGATTAGCAATCCCCTTACCCGTAATATCAAAGGCGGATCCATGAATAGGTTCAAACATAGATGGAAACCGGCCTTCGGGGTCAATATTGCCGGTTGGGGCAACACCAATACTGCCTGCTAGTGCGCCAGCCAAATCCGACAGCACATCCGCGTGCAAGTTTGTGGCAACAATGGTATCAAGGCTTTGGGGATCAAGTGTCATGCGTACAGTCATAGCATCGACGAGCATTTTGTCCCAAGTAACCTCAGGAAACTCAGCCGCAACCTCGGCCGCAATCTCATCCCACATGACCATCCCATGGCGCTGGGCATTAGATTTTGTGACTACCGTCAATGTTTTGCGAGGGCGTGACGCAGCTTTTTCAAAGGCAAATCGCATTACCCGTTTCACCCCATGGCGCGTAAAGACAGAAACTTCGGTTGCGACTTCTTCGGGTAAGCCACGATGCACCCTACCCCCACTTCCCGAATATTCCCCTTCGGAGTTTTCACGAATAATCAGCCAATCCAGATCACCGGGGCCAACATGACGCAAAGGCGACTGAATTCCTGGCAAGACGCGTGTGGGCCGGATATTGGCATATTGATCAAAACCCTGACAGATCGGCAAGCGTAACCCCCATAGCGTGATATGGTCAGGCACATCCGGGGCACCAACAGCACCAAAAAATATCGCATCAAACGGTTTTAATTGATCTAATCCATCAGTTGGCATCATTTGACCATGGGTTTTGTAGTAATCAGACCCCCAGTCAAAATGCGTCACTGAAAAAACAAATCCCCCATCGCGTGTCGCTACCGCATCCAGCACCTCAAGGCCAGCGCTAATCACCTCTGGGCCAATGCCATCAGCAGGAATAGCAGCAATGTGATAATTTGTCATTTTGCTCTCATGAAATAGCAAATATAAAGAAAACGTAATGGGTGAGTGTAACCATTATCGTGATTTTGGCAATGCCATCATCTGCCCTTTATGACAAAGCGCTTATGAAATGGTTTAGAGATTACAGCCCATCGATAAAGCAGCATAATTCCTTGGCAACGCTCTCGCCAGCCTCAAGCAAGAGAGAATGCTTATATCGCGGCAGAATAACCAATTCTGATGCTGGCAGGGCATCAGCGATCTGTTGATTAAGCCTAGGGTTACAGCCGCCATCATGTTCACCTGTTAAGACCAGTGCTGGGGCTGTCACCTGGTGAAGCCACGGCCCCATTTCTGTCCCAGCATAAATCCTAAAGACATTAAGAAATACCTCAGCATCCGTATTCACTACCTGTTTTAGTCGCGCTGCAACCACATCAGGATGATTGGTGATAAAATCATCCGTGAACCAGCGATCAGATAAAGTTTCTAGCACCGGTGGAATGCCTTTTTCTTCCATTGCTTTAACCACCGCCCAGACCTTTTGGCTATCATCATCCGTGCGAAAGGCCGCGGTTGATAATAGCCCCAAAGATAACACCTTTTCTGGATAGGCGCGTGCATAAGCAGGCCCGATCATGCCGCCTAGCGAATGTCCTGCCAGATGCATCGCCTCAATCCCTGTGGCCTTGCGGATGGCCTCTAGATCTTCGACAAGATGATTTAGGTTGAACTCACCTTCCCCTTTTGGGGACTCCCCATGGCCGCGGAGGTCATAGGTTACGACAGTAAAATGAGGGGTTAGAATAGGAAGAAGTTTTGCCCAAGTGTTTCGCGCCGCGCCAATCCCATGGATCAAGAAAAGTGGCGGCCCCTGTCCTGCAATGGACCATGCACAGGAAACCGCTTGGTATGATCTGGCGGCGTCAGGATTAGACATTGCTACCCCTCAGGCTGGCGATCTGCATGGGCGACCCCGGCATAACCCCAATCCTCTTTATCCACATCAACCAATATCACTTGAACGCTTTCTGGTTTTGCGCCTGTTGCGCGGCAGAACCCATCAGTCATTTCCTTAATAATAGCGCGGCGTGTATCACGATCACGCCCCTTGAACATTTCAACACGGATCATCGGCATTCTCAGGCTTCCTTTCTTGCCTTATCAAAAGGGGCAGGTGAAGAGGTAAAATGCGGCATAACATCCTCAGCAAAGGCTTGTAAGGCATCCATCGTGTCTTGAGCATCAAGGCCAAAATTAGGATTGATGATCACCCGATCAATGCCAAGTTCTGCATATGGCGCGAGTTTATCTATGACTTCTTGGGTGGAACCTATCAACAGGCTTTCCGCCAATTCCTCTTTGGGGGTTCGGCTAGGCATTGGTGTGATCATGCCATGATCAACGAGGCCAGGGCCAAGAAAGATATTGTCAAATCGGCCATAATAGTGATGTGCAGCAGCAATTTTCTTTTGTTTTTCAGCTTCGGTTTTGGCCAGATGCGCCACTCGCGACAGCGTTAAAGTTGGAATATCATCGGTTTTTTGACATTCCGCTTTGCCGCGCTGAAATGCCTCAACCTGATCTTTAAGCAATTGATGATTGCCTGAAAGTGGTGTGGTCTGAATATGAAACCCTTTTTTGGTTGACGCATAAATGCCTTCCGGATTTAGGACCGCCATCATGATAGGTGGCCCCCCTTGACGCAAAGGGCGTGGCATAATCGTTAAAGGATCAAACTGATACCATTTTCCATGCCATGACACTTCTTCATCAGTCAGCAAAGCCTGAAGAACATTGAGGGATTCGTCAAAGCGTTCTCGGGTTTCATCCATAGGAACGCCCATGCGTTCCATCTCATAGGCAAAGGCACCCCTACCAACGCCCAGCATTAATCGCCCTTCGCAAAAAATATCTGCCACCACCACTTCACCAGCATAGACACGCATATCGTGAAGCGGTAACACCACCACAGAGGTGAGAATCTTAAGCCGTTCAGTCATGCTGGCAATTTTAACGGCAAAGGTCAGAGGGGCAGGCATCATCAGGCAATTGACGAGGTGATGCTCTGTCACGGAAACAGAATCAAAGCCAATCTTATCAGCCAGTTTGGCCTGATCCAACATATCCTGATAGACGCGATCACCACCATAGTGTTTATCAGGGTAATCCGATGATAGCTGAATACAAAAATCCATATCTTCTCAGTATTTGCCTTGTTTGTTTTGTTCTTGGAAAAGTATCAAACGAAAATGGCAAAAGACAAAGAAAAAAATTCTTGCAAAATGAGATGGGATGGATTGTCCTAACGTTTCAAAAATAAGAGCATCACCATGTCACGTCATCACGCTATTCTTTTAATCCTTTTGGGCGGCAGTTTTATGAGTCTGGTCGGACTCATGATGCGCTTGCTTGATACCCAAGACGGTATGGTGATCTTATTTTATCGCTCGATCAGCCTTAGTGCCATGGTGGCTATAGTTGCGTGTTTGCGGCGGCGCATTTCCCCCTTCACTTTTCTCGGTCAACTGGACCGCGCCGATATGATGATGGGGATGGCCTTGGCGATTGCGTTTATGACTTATGTCTATGCCATGTTGCTCACCTCAGTGGCGTCAACTTTGTTTTTGCTTACCACTGCCCCCTTTATGGCGGCGATCATTGGGTGGGTATGGATCAATGAGCGTCCCCATCCTTTTACCTGGCTAGCTATGATCGCGGCGCTAATCGGCGTTGGGATGATGATTAGTGACGGGCTTGATCTAGGCCGGACAACCGGAAATCTTGTTGCGCTTACCTCAGCGCTCTTTTTTGCTATTATGCTTGTGATCGCCCGGCGAAGTGGTAAGGCTGATGTGCTTGGCGGTACTTTTTTTGGTGGCGTGTTTTCCCTTATCCTAGCTGGCGGCGCGGCAATGGTTGTTGGCGGCGGTCTCCAGATTTCTGCTGGAGATTTGGGGTTGGTTCTGTTTATGGGCGCCTTTACCATTGGCATTGGTATTGCGCTAGTCACCTGGGGTGCGCCTCATGTTCCTGCCGCTGAGGTTAGCTTACTTGTTCTCATTGAATCGGTTCTTGGCCCCATATGGCCATGGATTGTTCTTGGTGAGACTATGTCAGGGCTTGAGATCATAGGCGGTATCACCGTGATGGGCGCTGTGGCTATGCTGGCCATCAAAAGCAATCAGGCCAGCTTGAGCGCTTGATTGCTATCTTCCTTTATTTCCTTACCGATTTATGCCACTAGTGAGTGAGTATTTTGGTTAGAGCAGTATGATGACAGAACAACCCTCTATCGATGGGCTAATTTCCCTTATTAGTGATCGCAAGTTTCAAGAAGCTGAACTCGCTGCAAAATCGCACCCTGATTTGGAGCAATCTGATAAGCTATGTAACATCCTTGGTGGAGCATTGTTTTATCAAGATAAGTTGGATGAAGCCTTAAATTGGTTTCAACGTGCTGTTTCTCTTAATCCTAATTACACGCGGGCTTGGGTTAATCTGGGTAATGCATATCAGCAAAAGGGCTATTTAACAGAAGCTCTAATAGCTTATGACAAAGCAATTGCTGTTGATTCTAAAGATAGCAACACATGGTATCATTTGGGACTAATCCATTCTGAACTTAATGATGTAGATAAAGCAGAAGACAGTTATCGCAGTGGTCTAACCCATGATGCCACACATCAGGGATGCTTATCTAACTTAGGAATCTTATTGAGTGAAACAGGACGCCTTGATGAGGCAATGAAACATTTTAAGCTATGCCTCGACTTGTCACCAGAAAATCCAAATATCCATAATAATGTTGCGATTACATTTAAGCGTGCCAAAAATGCGGATCTGGCAGATTACCATTATTGCAAAGCATTGGCTCTGGCACCTAACCGTATGGATATCATCATTAATCGTTGTGAATTGCTGGAACAACATAATCGGCTTGATATTCTGGATCAATTTCTTGATCAAGTCTCTGAACGCAATCTCACCACTCCAGATTTATCTTATTTTCATGCTCTGAATAGTTTCCGCCAAAATGACATGGAAACCTGCAAAGCTTGGCTTGATCAAATTTCCCCTGATGCCATTGACCCTATGCGCGTGCTGGCTTTTTATGAGCTTCACGGCAAATGCCTTGATCAGCTTAATGCCCCTAAAGCAGCCATGGAAATGTTTGACGCTATGAACGCTCTAAGCCGGGCCAATCATCAACACATGATACGCAAAGGTATTGATTATCTTAATAGGGCAACAGTAAGGGCAGAGGAAATTATCACCCTTAACAGTGCCAATCATAAAATAGCTCCTGCTTATGACATTAAGGCACAGCCTGTATTTATTGTTGGCTTTATTCGTTCAGGCACAACTTTGCTTGATACTATTTTGTCTGGTCATCCTGATATTCATCTGATTGAAGAAAAAGGATTTGTAGAGGCGATGCGTAACCAGATCGGAATAGACAAATCCATCTCGTTTATTGAAAATATGGATAAAAAAACAGTCACATCATTACAAGACACCTATGAAAATGGGATATCACTATATACTCCTAACCCAAAGCCACAATTAGTGATCGATCGCTTTCCCCTTAATCTGGTTGAAGTCCCATTGATCGCAAAAGTTTTTCCAAAAGCACGGTTTATTTTTTGTTTGCGTCATCCTATGGATACTGTGCTTAGTGGATATATGCAAAACTTCAGGCTTAATGCTGCCATGGCTGCAATGACAAACATCAAAACCGGGGCGGAATTATATGACGCGATGATGACCATCTGGCAAAATAGTGTTGAACGTTATCAACTTGATCATATCACCATCAAATACGAAGATCTGATATCAGATCGAGAAACCGTCCTACAATCCCTCTTGTCCTATTTGAATGTGCCTTGGCATGATGGGGTCCTAGAGCACTGGAAATCTGCAGAAGCCAAAGAGATTATTGCTACACCTAGTTACCGCCAAGTTGTTCAACCTTTATATACCAAAGCCATTGATCGGTGGCGGCGCTATCAACCTTATTTGCAAGAGGCCGAAGAGTCGTTAGTCCCTTGGATGAATAGGTTTGGCTATTCTGATAAGCATGATTAACTTGTTCTTAATCCTTTGCATTCTTGTTAATCGA
>Ga0181568_10001630_pt1 | contig 20534 bp, 14 predicted proteins | sample 101ome_20_FD_133758 | JGI IMG/M metagenome (GOLD analysis project Ga0181568, IMG submission 133758) | Coastal salt marsh microbial communities from the Groves Creek Marsh, Skidaway Island, Georgia - 101404AT metaG (megahit assembly) | ecosystem: Environmental > Aquatic > Marine > Intertidal...
AACGAAATATATTCTAATTTCCCTGCTGATAAAGCGGCTGAACAGGCTGGAAGATGTTTAAACTGTGGCAACCCATATTGCGAATGGAAATGCCCAGTTCATAATTATATCCCAACATGGTTAGACTTGATTCGTGACGGCAAAATAATAGAAGCAGCAGAAATGTCACACAAAACAAATTCACTACCCGAGATTTGTGGTCGCATATGTCCACAAGATAGACTGTGTGAAGGAGCTTGTACTTTAGAAGATGGCTTTGGTGCAGTCACTATTGGTTCAATTGAAAAATACATTACTGATGAAGCATTTCGTCTTGGTTGGAAACCAGATATGTCTAAGGTAATCAAAACAGATAAAACCGTAGCTATTATTGGCGCAGGGCCTGCAGGACTTGCTTGTGCCGATATACTCACAAGAAATGGGGTAAAAGCTAAAATATATGACAAGTATTCTAGAATCGGCGGCTTATTAACTTTTGGGATTCCACCATTTAAACTTGATAAAGATATTGTTGAAAAAAGAAAAGAAATCCTAGAAGAAATGGGGGTTGAATTTATTTTAAATACGGAAGTTGGTAAAGATATAGATTTTAAAGATATATATGATTCACACGATGCTGTTTTCTTAGGCATGGGAACTTATAAACCAATGAAGGGAAATTTTAAGGGTGAAGACCTAGAAGGAGTTCATGAAGCATTACCATTTCTAATTTCTAATATTAATAATGAATTAAAAATAGATACGAATGTTGTCTCAATGCATGATCAAAAAGTTGTTGTTTTAGGTGGTGGCGATACCGCAATGGATTGCAACAGAACTTCTATAAGGCAAGGTGCAAAAAGCGTTCAATGCGTTTATAGAAGAGATGAAGAAAATATGCCGGGCTCTAAAAAAGAAGTCAAAAACGCTAAAGAAGAAGGTGTTGAGTTTATGTTTAATTATCAGCCTGTAGAAATTATTGGCGATAAAAAAGTAGAAGGTATTAAAGTAGTTAAAACAAAATTAGGACCTCCAGATGCAATGGGTAGAAAGAATCCTATAATACTAAAAAATTCTGAAAAAATTATCCCTGCTGACAAAGTTATAATTGCATTTGGATTCCAACCAAGTCCAGCTGAATGGTTTAAAAATTATAATATTGACACAAAAGATAACGGTCTTTTAAAAATTGATAATGAGTATTTATATCAAACTACTAATGATAAAATATTCGCGGGTGGTGATATGACACGCGGATCTGATTTAGTGGTTACTGCGGTTTTTGAAGGAAGAGAAGCCGCTGAAAACATCCTAGATTTTCTAGAGATATAAATATGAGTTCAATTAAAAATACAAGAATTTTAGATGTTTTAAATGGCATTCCAGTTGACAAAACGCCTGTATGGATAATGCGACAAGCAGGAAGGTATTTACCTGAATATAAAAAAACTAGGGCAGAAGCAGGCAGCTTCCTAGATTTATGTAAATCGCCAGAACTTGCTTCAGAAGTAACAATACAACCAATTAGAAGATTTGATCTGGATGCTGCTATTATTTTCTCAGATATTTTAACAATTCCAGATGCGATGGGCCTCGAATTAAAATTTGAAGATAATCGTGGGCCTTATTTTGATAATCCATTAAACAATAATGATGAGGTATCTGTGCTCAATGATAAAAATATTGATGCATTAGAGTATGTTGCAGAAGCTATAATTCATACCAAAGAAAAATTAAATAATGAAGTTCCTTTAATTGGTTTTTCAGGAAGTCCCTGGACCTTGTCAACATATATGGTTGAAGGATCTGCTACTAAAGAATTTAGAAAAGTAAGATCAATTGTATTTAATAATCCTGATATGCTTAATATGTTGACAAAAAAACTTGTCGAATCAATTTCTAAATATCTAATAATGCAAGCAAAAGCTGGTGCAGATGTCTTGATGATTTTTGATTCTTGGGGTGGATTACTTAACACAGACAATTATATAAATTTTTCTCTAAACCCAATGAAACAAATAATAAATAATTTAAGAAATGATAAAATTACAAAAAATAAACCAATAATATTATTTACCAAAGGTGGTGGAATTTGGCTAAATCAAATATCTAAATCTGGTTGTAACGCTATAGGATTAGATTGGACAATAAATATATCCGCTGCAAGGAAAATAGTTGGAGAAAATATAAGCTTACAAGGTAATTTGGATCCATGTGCTTTGCACGGATCTGATGAATCTATAAAACAAGCTGCATCAAAAATACTAGATGATTATGGATTTGGTCATAGACATATTTTTAATTTAGGGCATGGTATCGATCAATACGTAAATCCTGATAATCTAAAAATTTTAATTAACCACGTTAAAGAATATAGTAAAAAATTCCACAAAAATTAAAATAGTTTCTCTATTTCTACTTCATCTTGTTTTTCGTTATTAATCTTATTTTCAGTACTAAAAGTCTTTGGCACATTTTCTTCTCGAAAAACTTCTACTATTGAATTTTTTGAATCTGGTGAAGCAAGTAGACCATTTTTACTATCAATTTTCGCACTAACTAAACCTTCTGGTTCATCTAAATTAGATTGTGGTACACCTTTCAAAGCTACTTTCATATAATCAATCCAGATAGGTAATGCTGCAGTACTTCCAAATTCTTTTTTTCCTAGTGAGGAATGATCATCGAAACCAAGAAAACTTACAGTAACTATATTTCTATTAAACCCACTAAACCATGCATCTTTTTGGTCATTTGTAGTTCCTGTTTTTCCTGCAATATCATTCCTTTTTAGTACTCTAGCTTTTTTTGCAGTTCCATATTTTACTACATCTTTCATCATGCTTACCATTTGGTACACGTTTCTAGGCTCTAAAGTCTGCATAGCAAACCTTGGCAAGCCTGCTTTATTTCTTAATTCAGTAATTTCCTCTACTGATTTTGCAGAGGGAAATTGTAGAGTGTCTAAACTCATATAATCACAAGGATTACTACAAACTCTTATTGGATTCTCAACATATATAATTTTATCATCCCTGGTTCTTACCTGCTCAATCAAGTAAGGTTTTATTGCATAACCACCATTAGAAAAATAAGAATATGCTTCTGCTAATTCTATTGGTGTTATTTCACCACTGCCTAACGCTAAAGTAAGATCTTTTGGAAGTTTGTCAGTAGGTATAGAAAAATTTTTAAAATAATTTAAAGCATAATTAATTCCAATATTATCTAATAACCTTATGGAAATCATATTTCTAGATTTTGCTAAACCATACCTCAATCTTGTTGGGCCATAAAATTTTCCACCATAGTTTTTTGGCCTCCATGCACCACTCACTGTGTTCTCTTTAAAAACTTTTGGCGCATCATTAATAATTGAAGCAGGGGTATAACCTTTATTTAAAGCAGCGGAATATATAAAGGGCTTGAAACTTGAACCAGGCTGCCTTTTTGCTTGTGTAACCCTATTAAACTTGCTTATTCTAAAATCATAACCACCAGATAATACTGAGATAGCACCACTATTTGAATCAAGTGAAACCAAAGCTCCATTAACATTTGGTATTTGAGACAGATGCCATTTATTATTAATTAATTTAATTCTTATCACATCTCCTATTGATAGGATTTCTTCAAATTTATTAATCCTTTTTTTGTAATTAACATCGTAATATTGATTTTTTAAAATTACTTCTTTGATATTAATTTCTATTAATTCTTCATGCTTTGAAAAAATTTTAATTTTTTTAGAATCTACATTTAAAACTACAGCTGGAACATTGTTATTTATTTCATAAAAATTTCTTAAATATTTTTTAATATTTTTCTTAGAAACTTCTAAATCATATTCAAAATCAGAATTCAATAATTCATTATAATTTATCTTGGCTTCTGGCCCTCTATATCCATGACGAACATCGTACCTTTCTATGTTTTTTTTAAGTGCTTTTTGTGCTGCTTCTTGAAGCTTGCTATTAATTGTTGTAAAAACATCATAGCCTTCCGTGTACGCTTCCTTGCCAAATCTTTCTTCCATTTGTGCTCTAGCCATCTCAGATACATAAGGCGCTTTCAATTCTATACTTGCAGTATTTAATCTAGCTGAAGCTGGCATCAGATATGCTGTTACATAATCATCCTCAGAAATAAAATTATTATCAAACATTCTCTTTAATACATAATCCCTTCTCTGCAACGCTCTTTTTTCATTAGCAATGGGATTGTATCTTGAAGGAGCTTTAGGAAGTCCAGCAATCATGGCCATTTGAGCAAGATTTAATTCTGAAAGTCTTTTTCCATAATATACTTGTGCCGCAGCTGCAACACCATAAGACCTATGCCCTAAATATATTTTATTCATATAAAGCTCAAAAATTCTTTCTTTACTTAAATTATTTTCCATCTTATAAGCAAGCAATATTTCTCTTAATTTTCTAATTATTTTTTTTTCTCTAGTTAAATAAAAATTTCTTGCAACTTGCATCGTGATAGTACTTCCACCTTGAGTTACTTTCCCAGTTGTAATAAAACTTTTAAAAGCTCTTAATAATCCAAAATAATCAACGCCGTTGTGCTTATAGAACCTATTATCCTCTGCAGCTATAAAAGCATTTTTCAACCCGTTTGGTATTTCTGAAAATGTTACAGGTATTCTTTTCTTTTCACCGAAAACAGCAATTAATTTTTTATCTTGCGTATATACTCTCATCGGGATTTGCATTCTCATATCCTGAATCTCTTCTACTGATGGAAGAGTGCTTGACAAAGCTATATATAATGCCAATAAAAAAATGGTCACTATACCAATAAGGTAGTAAATTGGTTTCAGTGCTTTTTTGAAAAATATACTCATACTAGTTGGTAGCAATAAAATTTCTTGTTAATATCATATATAATACTATAAAAAAAAAATTTATCTTGCCTAAACAAAGAAACAATATAATTCTCATTGGTCCTATGGGTTCTGGAAAGACCTCAATCGGGAAAAAATTGTCTAAAATGATGAAATTTGATTTTGTTGACACCGACAGCATAATTGAAAAAAAAACAGGTGTAGATATTCCAACAATATTTGAACACGAAGGTGAACAAGGTTTCAGGACAAGAGAAACAAAAATTTTAAAAGAAATTTCAAATGTTAATAACACCGTTATAGGAACTGGCGGTGGTATTATTATTTCTGCAGATAATCGCAGAATCATTAAAAATTTAGGATTTGTTGTACATTTAACAGCAAATATAAAAGAGTTGGTTTATAGAACAGAGCATGACAAAAATAGACCATTAATAAATAATGTTGACGCTGAAAATAAAATTACAACGTTATTAAAAGAAAGAAAAGATTATTATGAAAAAAGCTCAAATGTAACAATTAGCACTGATAATTATGATACAGTGAAAATATCGAGAATTATTATTAAAAATTTTGAAGAATATGAAAAAAATAATAGTTAAGCTTAAAGAAAGATCTTATCCAATATATATTGGAAAAAATATTCTTTCCAATAAAAAAGTTTTTGAGAAAATCAAAGAAAAAAAGCTTGCATTAGTTACTAATAATAAAATTAAATCTCTGCACTTATCAAAAATAAAATTTTCTTTACTCAAAAAAAATAAAATTTTACTAAGTGATGGAGAAAAATATAAAAACCAAGATAGTGTTGCAAAAATATATAACTTTTTATTAAAAAATAAGTTCTCAAGAGACAATTGTTTAGTTGCATTTGGAGGAGGAGTAATAGGCGATATTACTGGGTATGCAGCTGCTACCTACCAAAGAGGCATTGATTTTATACAAATACCAACAACTCTGCTATCAATGGTTGATTCATCTGTTGGTGGTAAAACTGGAATTAACCATGCGCTTGGAAAAAATATGATTGGCGCTTTTCATCAACCAAAGGCCGTAATTATTGATACAGAAATTTTAAAAACATTACCAAAAAGACAATTTAATGCTGGTATAGCTGAAGTTATAAAATATGGAATTATAAAAGATAAAAAATTTTTTGAGTGGATAATGAAAGAATCTGACAAGATCAAATTACATGATACAGAAAGTTTGATAAAAATTATTAAGAAATCATGTGAAATTAAAGCAGAAATTGTATCCCAAGATGAAAAAGAAAAAGGGCTTAGAGCTCTATTAAATTTAGGCCACACATTTGGACATGCTATAGAAAATAATTTAGGTTACGGGAAATGGCTTCATGGTGAAGCAGTCGCTTGTGGTTTTTTAATTGCATCTTCTATTTCTATTAAAAAGAATACAATGAGTATTTTTGATTATAATAAAATAAAAAAAATCTTAGAAATATTTAAATTACCAACAAAACTTCCCAAAAACATAAGTATTGAAAAACTTTTTAATACAATGCAACACGACAAAAAAGTAAAGAATAATAAAATGACATACATTATCCCAAGTGGTATAGGTAAAGCTTATATTTCAAATAAAGTAAGTAAAAAAATTGTAATAAAAGCTCTAAAAGATCATGTGTAATGACAATGAAAATAACTTAGCTCCTTATGCTTTAAAATCATTAAATTCTAAAGGTAGAAAATATAAAGAAGAAAAGGCCATCTTAAGAAGTGAATTTCAAAGAGATAGAGAACGCATAATACATTCAACTGCTTTCAGAAGATTAGAATACAAAACACAAGTATTTGTTAACCATGTGGGTGATATGTATAGAACACGTTTAACTCATACAATAGAAGTTGCACAAATTTCAAGGGCTGCCTCAAGGGCTCTAAAGATTAATGAAGACTTAGCTGAAGCAATATCACTTGCTCATGATCTTGGACATACACCATTTGGTCATGCAGGACAAGATATTCTAAATCTCTGTATGAAAGATTTTGGTGGTTTTGAACATAACATTCAATCTTTAAGAATTATTGACAAACTAGAAAATAAATACGCAAACTTTCCTGGTCTTAACTTATGCTTTGAAACAAGAGAAGGTTTGTTAAAAAAATGTACATTAAATAGAGCAAAAAAATTAGGTGATGTTGGTCAGAGATTTGTTGATAAAAAACAACCCTCTATTGAAGCTCAACTTACAAATGTGTGCGATGAAATAGCATATAATAATCATGATATTCAAGATGGAATACGCGCAAAAAAAATATTTATTGAACAACTTGAAGAGTTGCCAATTTTTTACAATCAATTAAAAATGGTTTTAAAAAAATACCCAAAAATTTCTGGCTCTAAGATAATAAATGAAACTGTAAGACTAATTATAAATTTTTTAGTAAACGATTTAATTGCTAATACACAAAAAAATATAGAAAATAATTCTATTTTAAATTGCGAGGATGTAAAAGATCATAATGATTTAATAGTAGGGTTTTCTGATCAAACCAAAAAATTAAATATAGAATTAAAAAGATTTTTACATTTAAATCTTTACAAGCACCCTGATGTAATCGATATGACCGAGAAAGCAAATATCATAATAAAAGACTTATTTTCAGCTTATAACAATGATATTAAATTACTTCCAAGTGATTATTATAAATATAACTTGGATAAAATTAATTCTGGTTTGAAAGAAAGAGTTATATGTGACTATATTGCTGGAATGACAGATAGATTTGCTCAAAAAGAACATAAAAATTTATTTAAAACATCTGACATCATATAGATTTTATTCAATGCATTAATATCTAATATTTATTGAATGAATTAGCCCCTAGACTTATAATGTATTAAGACGTTCATCCTTTAAGGACGGAAGTAGGCAAAACGCTGAAGGAACGCACCAAACTTTAAACCTAGAGTTTGGTGAGACATCATCAAACTCTGGTAAGCTCATATTTATTGGACTTATTAAGACATGGCAAAGAAGAAAGAGATTACTGGGTTATATGACAAAAGCTTTGAAAAAGACAGCTGTGGATTTGGTTTAATAACAAATATTGATAATAAACCAAGTCATTGGCTTATAGATACTGCTATTACTGCTCTTGAAAGACTAGCTCACAGAGGAGCTGTAGGTGCTGACGGTACTTCTGGAGATGGCTGTGGAATATTATTTAAAATCCCAGAATTTTTCTTCAGATCAATAGCAAATGAGCAAAAGATAAATGTAGCAAAAGATTTTGCTATTGGAATGTTCTTTTTAAACGCTGACAGTAAGAAAAGAGAATCGTCTATAAAAATCATAGAAAAAGTTATAAAAGAGCACGACTTTATTCTAGCAGGGTGGCGAGATGTGCCAATTAATAAAAAAATATGTGGAGAAGACGCATTAAAAACGTTACCTCATATTAAACAAGCTTTTATTAACCCAAAAGAAAATTTAAATCCAAGTGATATTGAGTCGAAGTTACTTATTATCAGAAGAAAAATAGAAATATTAATTTCAAAATCAAATGATGATACTTTTTATATAACAAGTTTGTCATCTAAAGTAATTCTATACAAAGGCATGATAATGCCAAAACATCTTTCTAAGTTTTATTTAGATCTTTCTAATAAAAAACTTGAAACTTCTCTATGTGTTTTTCATCAGAGATTTTCGACAAATACAACACCGCAATGGAGTTTAGCCCAACCATTTAGAATGCTAGCTCACAATGGAGAGATTAATACAATTAGAGGAAATAGAAATTGGTCTCAGGCGCGATCCAGTATTTTTAAAACATCAAAAATACCTGAATTAGCAGATCTTAAACCACTTGTATCAATGGAAGGTTCCGACTCTAAAAGCCTTGATAATATGTTAGAAGTTCTAGTTGTTGGGGGAATAAATTTATTTAAAGCTATTAAACTTCTCATACCGCCAGCATGGAAAAGTATTCCGGAAAGTGATTCTGATTTAAGAGCATTCTACGAATATAATGCTAAACATATGGAATCTTGGGATGGTCCGGCTGGAATAGTTTTAACTGATGGGAGATATGCAGCTTGCGTTACCGATAGAAATGGTTTACGCCCTGCAAGATACATAATTACAAAAGATAGGCACATTACAGTAGCTTCAGAAATTGGTGTTTATGATTATGATGAAAGAGATGTTTTAGAGAAAGGAAAGCTTGGTCCTGGACAAATTATTGCTGTGGATACTGAAGAAGGTGAAATTCTATACTCAAATGATATCGATAATCTCCTTAAAAAAAGATGTCCTTATAAAGAGTGGATGGATTCAGGTGCTGAATCAATGCGAAAAATTATTCCTGATAAATTCCCTGAAATGGAATTTTTTAATGACTTAAAAATTAAACAATATGAAAAAATGTTTAATGTCACTTATGAAGAGAAAGATCAAATCTTAAAACCACTTTCAAATCTAAGCCAAGAAGCAATAGGTTCTATGGGTGACGACACACCCTTTCCTGTATTATCAAATGAGATAAGATCATTGTATGATTATTTTAGACAACAATTTGCTCAAGTAACTAATCCACCAATAGATCCTATTCGTGAAAGTAATGTAATGTCTCTAGAAACATATTTAGGACCTGATTTAAATATATTTGAGGAAGGATCAAAACATGCCCATAGATTAACCATTGAATCACCTATTCTATCCTATAGAAAATTCAAACAATTGCAGGAATTAAAAAATAAAAAATTTACATTTGAAATTTTAGATTTAAATTTCGAAGAAAACATAAAACTTGATAGAGCAATATATGATTTAACACAAAAAGCTATAAAAGCCGCAAAAGAAAATAAAGTATTTATAATTTTAAGTGATAAAAAAATTGAAAAAGGGAAACTTCCAATACATGCCCTTCTTGCAACGGGCGCTGTTCACCATGCGCTAATCAAGAGTGGGCTGAGAACAAAAATTAATATTATTGTTGAAACCGCTACTGCACGTGACTCTCATCATTGTGCAACTTTGATTGGCTATGGAGCTACTGCCATATATCCTTATCTAGCATATCAATCTTTGAATAGTATGATAATTAACAAATCAGGTGATGACTCAGAATTCTTTCAGGCAACAAGAAATTATAGACAAGGAATAAACAAAGGTCTGTATAAAATTTTATCTAAAATGGGAATTTCTACTATCTCAAGTTACAGAGGATCTCAATTATTTGAATGTGTCGGATTAAATCAAGAAGTTGTAGATTTATGTTTCTGTGACACCACAAATAGATTGTCAGGAACAACATTTGATGATTTGCAAAGTGATCAAATTAAACTTGCTAAAAATACATGGAGCGAAAGGAAAAATATAAGGCAAGGTGGTCTTTTAAAGTATGTGCATGGTGAAGAATTTCATGCTTACAATCCTGATGTTGTTAAAACTCTTCAAGACGCTGTTAAAAGTGGAAAATTTGAAGATTATAAAAAGTATAGTGACATTGTTCACTCTAGAAAAAAAATGGTAATAAGAGACATGTTGGATTTCAAAAGCGATAAACAATCAATACCTATTGATCAAGTTGAACCTATAGAAGATATACTTTTACGATTTGATTCTGCAGGAATGTCACTTGGAGCTTTATCACCTGATGCACATGAAACTCTTGCGCAAGCCATGAATAAAATGGGTGGAAGGTCAAATTCTGGAGAGGGTGGAGAAGATCAAAATAGATTTAACACGGATAAAAACTCAAAGATCAAACAAGTTGCATCTGGGAGATTTGGAGTCACTCCCCATTACCTTGTTAATGCCGAAGTCATACAGATTAAAATTGCTCAAGGAGCAAAACCCGGAGAAGGTGGGCAGTTACCAGGTGACAAGGTTGACAAACTAATTGCTACACTGAGATATGCAAATCCTGGAGTAACCTTGATATCGCCACCACCGCATCATGATATATATTCCATTGAAGACTTGGCTCAACTAATTTTTGATTTGAAACAAGTAAATCCTAAAGCATATGTATCTGTTAAATTAGTAGCAGAAGCTGGCGTAGGTACTATTGCGGCAGGTGTAGCAAAAGCATATGCTGATTTCATAACTATTTCTGGTTATGATGGTGGCACAGCGGCTAGTCCTTTATCCAGTATCAAATACGCTGGCGGGCCTTGGGAAATGGGTTTATCTGAAACTCATCAAACATTAAGAGCTAGTAATTTAAGAAAAAATGTAAGACTACAGGCAGATGGTGGTTTAAAAACAGGAGTTGACGTTGTCAAAGCAGCTATACTTGGAGCAGAAAGCTTTGGTTTTGGAACTGGACCGATGATAGCAATGGGTTGTAAATATTTAAGAATTTGTCATTTAAATAATTGTGCTACTGGTGTTGCTACTCAAAATCATGTGTTAAGAAAATATCATTTTATCGGTAAAGACGAAATGGTAATGAATTATTTTAAATTTATAGCCGAAGAAACTAGAAATATATTAGCTAGTTTAGGATATAAAAAATTAACAGATATAATAGGTAAAACTAATATTCTTGAAGTTAAGAAATTTGAAAATGGAAAATTAAAAAATCTTATAGTTGATCCAATTATTTCGGATGCTAATGTTGACGAAAATATATCACATACTTGTAGAGTTGAAAGTAATATCCCATGGGATAAAGCTGAATTATCTAGGAAAATAGATAAAGAAACAAAGGATGCAATTATAAATAAATCAGGCGGAAATTTTAGTTATGATATAAAAAATACTGACAGATCAGTTGGGGCAAGTATTTCAGGCTCTATTGCAAATCTCCATGGAAATTATAGTATGTCTGAAAATCCCATAAATATTCATTTTAAAGGTACGGCTGGTCAAAGCTTTGGAGTTTGGAATGCAGGTGGTCTAAATTTAACTTTAGAAGGTGATGCAAATGATTATGTCGGTAAAGGAATGGCGGCAGGAGAAATAATTGTTTACCCACCAAAAAACGCAAACTTTAAAGCAAAAGAATCTGTGATCATTGGTAATACATGTATGTATGGAGCAACAGGTGGAAAGCTTTATGCTGCTGGAATTGCTGGTGAAAGATTTGCAGTTAGGAACTCTGGTGCAACAGCTATTGTTGAAGGTGTTGGAGATCATGGGTGCGAGTACATGACTAATGGAACTGTAATAATTCTAGGAAAAACAGGTGTTAATTTTGGCGCTGGAATGTCAGGTGGTTTCGCTATAGTTTTAGATGAAGACGATACTTTTAAACATAAATATAATCCAGAACTTGTAGAAACTTTAAGAATTGATGAGAAGAAGAATCCATATCATAAAAGTTTTTTAAAAGACTCAATTAACGATTATGTTAGTAAAACACAAAGCGAGTGGGGGCAATTCATTCTAGATAATTTTGATACATATATAGATAAATTTTTAATAGTAAAACCAAAAGCTCTAGAAATTACGGATTTATTAAACAAAGATAGTGTTGCTGCCTAATATAATGGCTAAAAATATTCCAAAAGATTTTATAAACAGCTTATTAGAAAAGGCAAACATCGTAGATGTAATTGGTAATCATATAAAATTAGAAAAAAAAGGAAACGACTATTGGGCTAGATGCCCATTCCACAATGAAAAAACATCATCTTTTAGTGTTAGTGAAAATAAACAATTTTATTACTGTTTTGGGTGTGGCGCACATGGTAATGCTATTGGTTTTGTTATGGATTATTCAAATAAAACTTACCCAGAAGCTATAGAAACGATTGCTAATTCTCTGGGAATGGATATACCTAGGGACAGAGAATCTGACAAAATATATAAGGAAAGAAAAACCATACAAAATTCTCTAAACGATGCAAAAGATATTTTTGAGAGTCAGCTTAAAAATTCAAAAAAAGCTATAAATTATTTAAAAGAAAGAAAAATTACAGGGGAGACTGCCAAAAAATTTAATATTGGCTATGCTGAAAATGATTTTCATTCTTTAAGTAAAAATTTAGGAAAGAAATATTCTGAATTAAATTTATTAAATTCTGGATTAATCGTAAAAAAAGAAAATAATTCATATGATAAATTTAGGGATAGAATTATTTTTCCAATACATGATGCTAGTGGCAATACAATTGCTTTTGGAGGAAGAGTCTTATCAGAAAATAAAGATAAACCTGTTGCAAAATATATGAATTCACCAGAGACCATATTATTTAGCAAAAAAAAAGTCTTATACAATCTTCATTTAGCTAAACAAGAAAAAAATTCTCGGGAAAGTCTTATAGTTGTAGAAGGATATATGGATGTTATAGCTCTACATCAAGCTGGTATTAAAAACGTAGTGGCTACTCTAGGTACTGCTGTTACCCAAGATAATCTTATACAATGCTTTAAATATACTAGAGAAATAATATGTTGTTTTGATGGTGATAATGCTGGTGAAAAAGCTGCCTGGCAAGGCGTTCAAAATATAATGAGTGTACTTAAAGATGGCGATATAATAAGTTTTGTTTTTCTTCCAAAAGATACTGACCCTGACAACATTATAAAAAATGGAGGTAAAGCATTGTGGGACAAGACTATTAGTAAAAAAATTAGTCTTGAAGATTTTATATACAATAAATTCTCTTTAGAATCAGACATGAAAACTGCTACAGGGAAGACAGAATATATAAAGAAAGTTAACAATCTTTTAAAAAATTTAAATGCAAAAATACTAAAAGGATTTTTATCTGAAAGTTTAAAAGAAAAAGCCGGTGCAAAATATATTTCAGATCAAAAAAATACAAAAGTAGTTACAAATTTAAAAAATAATAAATCATCATCACCTCTACAAAAAGCCATTCTAATTTTAATGAACCACCCTCATATAAAAATTGACTATGATATTGTTAACGATGATCGCATTAGTGATAATAAAGGAGTCATTTTATTAAAATCAATCATAAAACTTATAAAATCCGACAAAGATATTAATATGGGGAAAATTATAGAGCATTTTAGGTCAGATAATAATAACTTCAAAATTTTAGAAAAAATAAGTAGCGTGCCAATTACAAAATATGATTATCCTGATAAAGAATTTAATGCATGTATCTGTCTGGTTATTAAAAAAGCTCTAAAATCTAAATTAGATAAAACGGAGTTATCTGACATAAAAAAACGTGCCCAGATTCAACAAGAAACTAGAAAAATTGAAGAGAAATCAAAGAAATATTAAAAAATATTCTGATTTATATGGTATAATCCCATTCCCAAAAATATATTGAAAGTACACTCAAATCTACGTAAATGACAAAAGTTCAAGACCAACAAACTAAAATAAAAGAGCTTATTTCTAAAGGAAAAGAGCAGGGATACCTGACTTACGCGGAGGTTAACGACCACCTTCCTGAAGGTATAGTCGATTCCGACCAAATAGAAGATATCATTAATATGATCACTGAAATGGGTATAGTTGTCCAAGAACAAGCACCTGACGAAGACTCACTCAGCTTAAGTGATAAAGAATCAACAGACGATGATGCTGCAGAAGAAGCAGCACAAGCATTAGCTACTGTGGACCAAGAATTTGGTCGAACTACAGATCCAGTTAGAATGTACATGAGAGAAATGGGTACAGTAAATCTATTGACCAGAGAAGGTGAAATCAGTATAGCCAAAAGAATTGAAGAAGGACTTAACCAAGTAACTCACGCTCTAGCTTTCTATCCAAATACCATAGAAAAACTTTTAACTTCCTATGCTCTTGTAATAGATCAGCCTGAAGTTGAAGAAGAAGAAGACGAAGAAATTGAAAGATTAAAATTGAGTGATTTACTTAATGGATTTATCGATCCAGAAGCTGATAACGATGTGATAGAAGACCATACTGCTAAGGGCTCTGACGATGAAGATGTAGATGATGAAGACGATGAAGATGTGGAACTAGATACTGGCATTGATCCAGAAGAAGCAAAACTACATTTCGATAATCTTATTAAACTTTACAAAAAAACAAATCAACCCGCTGTGAAAAAAGATCCAAAAAAACTTTTAAAAGCTAGAGAAAAAACAGCTGATTATTTTATGAGATTTAGACTAGTTCCAGTTTTACTTTCTGAACTAAAAGATGATTTAAAAATAATTGTCGCAAAAATAAGAGACTTTGAAAAACATATTGCAAAAATAGCAACATCATCTGGAATGCCAAGAAGAGAATTTATAAAAACCTTTACAGAAAACAGTACAAATTTACGCTGGGTTACTAATAGGCTCATTAGCAAACCAACATACGCTACTAAACTTAAAAAGAATAAAGATGAAATTATTAAATATCAAAAAAAGTTAGTAAAAATTGAAGAGCAGACAAATCTCTCAGTATCTGAAATTAAAGAAATTAATAGAAAAATGTCAATTGGCGAGGCAAAGTCAAAACGTGCTAAAAAAGAAATGATCGAGGCGAATTTAAGACTTGTTATTTCTATTGCCAAAAAATACACCAATAGAGGATTACAATTTTTAGATCTAATCCAAGAAGGAAATATTGGGCTTATGAAAGCTGTTGATAAATTTGAATATAGAAGAGGATACAAATTTTCAACATATGCAACCTGGTGGATAAGACAAGCTATAACAAGATCGATTGCAGACCAAGCGCGAACAATAAGAATACCCGTTCACATGATAGAAACTATTAATAAATTAAATAGAATAACAAGACAGATGACGCAGGAAAATGGCAAAGAACCAACTCCAGAAGAACTATCAATAAAAATGGCAATGCCAGAAGATAAAATTAGAAAAGTGTTGAAAATTGCTAAAGAACCAATATCCATGGAAACACCAATCGGTGACGATGAGGATTCACATCTAGGTGATTTTATAGAAGACGGAAATATACTTACTCCAATGGAATCTGCCGCGAATGAGAGTTTGGGTGAAGCAACAAGAAGCATACTTGGCTCCTTAACTCCTAGAGAAGCAAAAGTCCTTAGGATGCGTTTTGGCATTGACATGAATACAGATCACACGCTTGAAGAAGTTGGTAAACAATTTGATGTGACAAGGGAAAGAATTAGACAAATTGAAGCAAAAGCACTAAGAAAACTTAGACACCCAAGTAGATCAGAGCAGTTAAAAAGCTTTTTAGATATGGAATGAATTATATAGGTATAGATTGCGGTATTGTTTCATGAAATTTTTCTATAATAAATACAATTTCTTCTCCAAAATAAATATATAAAAAAAATATCAAACCTAAAAAAATAAGTAAAAATGTTAGTATTGTATAAGAAAACATTTTTATAAATAAACCAATAAAAAATAAAAAAAAATTTATAATAAAATTCAAATTTATTATCCTTTCTCAATTAAATAAAAATATTTGTTTCAGTCACTACCATAATTAATAAAAATATAATAGAAATAGAAAAAATAAACCCAAAAAATATTCTTCGTGATCTTTTATAAAATTCTTCTGATGAAATTTCATAATTAGTAATATTACATTCTGTTTTATTATCTATAAAATTATTAGAAATTTTTTCAGAACCCATTAAATTATTTTCATATTTTCCTACAAGATCATTTAAAGTTTTTTCAATGGACTCAATTCTTTTTAATCTTAAATTCTCTGCTGCTATATATCCTTTTCTTGATGAATTAAGGCCTCTTTTTGATGGCATTGTATTTTTATAATTTTTCATTTTTACATTAGTTGCTTGATCTTTAATCATATCTTCTAATGACGAAATTTTATTTTCTATCGCTTTAATTTTTTCATTAACTTGATTGTTACTTTTATTATTTTGTAATGCTTTAGGATTATCTTTTGAAATTAAAGATATATTATGATCAAGTTCTTCTAGCTTATTATCTAGCGCAGATATTAACGAAATTAAAGATAATTCCTCATCTGAAATATTATTTAAATTTTTTTCTTTTTTCACGTTAATTATTCTAGCTGAATACTGTATTTTTATATAGTGCTATATGCTAAAAAAACTTTTTCTGTCTTATCCAGGTGATTGTTCCAGTAATTGATAAAAATATGATGCCAATTGTAACAAGGTCTATAAGCGTTACTCCTGTTTGACCAAATATTCTTCCCGTATGAATATCCACTATTACTCTTTCATATGTTATTGTTTTACTTATACTTTTATTTTCTATTCTCTTCCTGAGTTTATCATTTATCTCATTTTCTTTAAGCTGTAAATTATTTTCATTTTGAACCTCTTCATCCTTAAGGTGTTCCATATCTAAAATCTTTCCATTCCCGTCTATTTTTAATCTATGATTACCATATTGGATAATAAAAAAATTATTATCTACATTTATTGAAGATATAGAATTTACATTATTAACAATTTTTATGTCTTGAAAATATAAATTATTATTACATTTGGAGAACCATTTTGATCCGACATTAACGGACAATACTTTGCACGGCTTAATATTGTAAAAATTTTTTGCAAATTCACTTGATGTATATTTTTGTCTTATATTGAAATCATCTGCATGCTGTAGAAGAGTGCCTGTAACAGATAGAATCAACACAAATAAAACAAGCGTAATACCTAAAAATCTATGTATTCTAATAATCATATATTAATTATAATTTGTATTTTATAAAAAAGATACTTATTGGCTATTTTGATATAATTATAAAAACAAATTTTATTGATGCCACATGAAATCATTAAAAATATACATTATAACTAGTTTTATACTTTATTTTTGTTTAACAGGATGTACAAAAATAAACACACACAATATTTCAGGAAATGCTCTTGGAACAATTTATTATATAAACATCAACTCAGATAAAAACATAGACATTAATTCTATAAAAAAAAATATTAGTTTTATTATTAATGATGTTAACAAGACAGCTTCAAACTATATTAATGATTCTGAAATTTCTATATTCAATAATTCTCACTTACTTACTTTTCAAATTATATCTTCAAATCTATACAATATTATTTCAAAATCGAAAATAGTTAGTGATTTAACAAATGGCTTTTTTGATATAACCATAGGAGATATTAATGTTAGAAAAGGATTTTATAAAGACCTTTCCAACTTCAAAAATGAAAAATTTAGAAATTACAATTACAAAGATTTAATTATTTCTCCTTCAAATCTATCTATAAAGAAAAATTATAAAAATATGAACATTGACCTGTCTGGCATAGCAAAAGGTTATGCCGTAGATTTAATATATGATTATCTAGTTAGTTTAAATATTTCAGAGTTTATTATTAATATTGGCGGTGAAATCAGAGTTTATAGCCCTAATAAATATACAGTCATTGGAATTGATGATCCTTCAGGAAATTCGCAGTATATTGAGGAAGTTTTTGTAAAAAATATGTCATTAGCATCTTCTGGAACACATCTAAATACAGTTAATTTTGATGGTAAAGAAATTAGCCATATCGTTAATCCAAAAACATTGAGTAATATCTCTAACCTTAATATATTGGTTACTGTTATTCATAATGAGTGTGCAATAGCTGATGCAATAGCTACAGGATTATTAGCGATGGACCCAAAAGATATTATTAGTTTTTCTGATAAAAATGAAATAGCAACATTTCTTGTAATTACAAATGACGAAGAATCAAAAAAATATTATTCTAAAGAATTCATAAATTATTTGTCAGCTAAATAAAACTAAATTTTTGAATATAAAAATAGAGAAAGTTTTGAAAGACGCCTCATTGAATTTACAGATAATGTTGCACCAGATATATTAGCTAATCTTTTAACAAGTTTTCCATTAGCTTGTGTTTTATTTCCTTTTATTTGATCTAAAAAATAATCGTATTTTATTTCGTAACCATAATTTTCTCTATAGACTAATACTTTTACGTCACTAATTTGATTATTTTCCACAACAAAACCTGTTGTGATAAATTCATGTTTGCCAATAGCCTCTAGTACAAATGCAATTTTATCGCCAACTTTCCAATATTTTATAACGGGTAGGTGATATGAATCACCAAGTATTTTGTTTACTCCAGATTCAATGTCATCTTTTAATATTACATAAGAATGCATTGGCACAGTTGATACGCCCAGGGAAGATTTTAAAAAATTATCTCTTTTTAATATTTCATCTGATGCGCTAACGGAAACGCTAAATAAAATACTAAAAAGAATTATAAATATTTTCATGATTTCACCTTAAAAAAAGATGGCTAGCTGACGTTGAAGTTTAAATTATTTTGAATGAAAATTACAAGGAGAATTGCTTCAAATCATTCTTAATTAAAGTTTAGCTCTTACTGAGTGGAGGAGAAAGAACTAAACTTTGTGTCAACTAGCCAAAAAATGTCCTAATGTTTTATTATTATTAAAATTCGTAACCCACACCTAAATGTATTCCATCTTTTTCACTGCTTGCTTTGGATGGATTTGGATAACTTTTATCGTACCAGTTTGCTTTAAGCACAGCATTTGAACCTGGATACCACCAGTTAATACCATACTGAACAACAGTATATTGTCTTGATACACTCTCACCAGATACTACAGAGTTATTAACAAAGAACCCAAGATTACCTGTTCTTTTTGAAAGCTCTAAGAAAGTGCCTTGTTGCTCATCAAACCCAGCAGCGAAGTCTGCGCCTGACTCATCTTTTCCATCAAACTCAGCTTGAACATGAAGTGCTCTAACTTCAAATCCATCACCCCAGTTATATATTGCAGATGCGCCATATAAATCTAACTTGTCTATGTTATCCGATGATAATTGTGTAAAGTCAGCTTGGTGATTATAAAATACAGAAGCTTTAAGACCTGGTAGACCTGTATATGTAACTCTTGCTGTATATGCTAAGTCATTAGCTGTTGCATTTGCAGATTTTTGACGTCCACCACGGATGTACATTGCAGTTGTTCCTTTCATACCTTCAGAAATCATTGCTTCAAATGTTAATCCATTCTTCATTTTGTGAACTACCTCTACCCCTGCTGACCACCATGTTGTAGGAAGAAGGTATTTTTCAACTTCATTTCTTTCTACACCGTAGAATGTTGGTGGTTCATGATTTTCATTTAATATACCAACAGGTACTAGAATTACACCAGTTTTTAATGATGTTTGGTCTGTTACATCCCATTCAATGTACATTTGTTCTAATTCAACTTCACCGCCATTAGAACCATCAGCTGTATCTTTTACCAAACCATGCTCTAACTCAAACTCAGATCTAAATCTAACTTTATCTGTGAAATCATATCCAAAAAATAATACATATCTGTGAGCATCAACATTTTTATCTTTTGTGCCACCGTCAGTTTCAGTGTCTTGGTAATGTAACTCACCGTATCCACCGATATGCATTTTCTCAAACTTTTTAGCAGCTTTTGCTATTCTGCTAACTGATGCTTCTTGAACCTCACCTTGCATCTTAACTGCTGCCTTTAATTCATTTAATTCAGCTTTCAATTGCTGAATAGTTTCTAAAGCAAGATGAACTTCCTCTTCAACATGCTCTAGTGTTTCAGCATACGTTAATGGCGAAATTGCCAATAATGCCGCTAATATCAATTTTTTCATTATTATCTCCAAACTTTAATTAATAGACCTAAATAATAATCGTTCTCATTAACATTTGCAATAGTAAATGAGAACTATTCGCAAATAGATTTTATTATGTATTAATTTCAATGGTTTATGGGATGAAAAAAATCTTTAATATTAGAAAATTATGAAATAATTATGTCTTTTTTGATTTTTTTATTATTATT
>Ga0181568_10001632_pt1 | contig 20520 bp, 16 predicted proteins | sample 101ome_20_FD_133758 | JGI IMG/M metagenome (GOLD analysis project Ga0181568, IMG submission 133758) | Coastal salt marsh microbial communities from the Groves Creek Marsh, Skidaway Island, Georgia - 101404AT metaG (megahit assembly) | ecosystem: Environmental > Aquatic > Marine > Intertidal...
TCCGGAAGGGATGGGCAACGTGGGGGGACAGGGTCACATACCGGTGTTGAATGCGTTGTTGGGCAACGAGACGTTCTGGAACACGTACATCAACCGGTGGGCCGACCTTGGCAACACCTGGTTTACGTGCGAGACCATGAACGCGGTGCTTGACAGCATGGTGGCGGTGATTGAGCCTGAAATGCCGCGCCAATGTGAGCGTTGGGGAGGAAACGTTGCGGGCTGGCAGACGGAGCTTGAGCAGATGCGCGACTTCATCGATTCCCGTTGCCAAGACGAGCTTCTTGGGGGGATGGAGGATTGTTACGACGTGACTCCTGTGACGTTGACTTTGGACATCGTGGGTCAAGGAGACGTCGAAATCAACAGCCTGGACATCACACCGTCCATGGTGCCGTATTCAGGGTGGTATTTCATGGAAGTGCCGATCACGTTGGAGGCGGAAGAAGATTACGGCTTGGCGTTCCTGTATTGGGAGGTGGTTTCCGGTGACGTCACCCTTGGAGACGCAAGCAACCCGCTGTTGGAGTTGGACTTGACGGGTGACGTCCATCTTGTGGCGCATTTCGGAATCCCGGTGCCCCCAGAGGAGGTGTCCTTTGCGGTTTCTCCTGAGGGCAGTGGCTTTGTCATTTTGGATGGTGCGACGCTGTCGGACAACCCGCACGTGGACCTCATCAACGTGGGAAACCACAACTTGCTCGCGGAGCCAAAGGAGTGGTGGGCGTTTTCCCACTGGACTTGGAACGGCAACGTCATCACGCCCGACGCGGAATCTTCTCCTGCTCAGCTGGAAGTTTTTGAGCCAGGTACCGTGACGGCCCATTTTGTGGAAATCCCTCACACGGATTTGACGGTCGTGGTGTCGCCAGAACAAGCCGGGCGGGTTCGCGTGCTGAACATGGCCATGGTGGAAGACGTTTGGACAACGTCGTTCGAGCCAGATGGTCCCACCGTTTTCGAGGCAATCTCTGAAGAGGAATGGCAATTTAGCCATTGGGAAGTCGCGGTAACGGAACCGTTGCCGGAAGCGAGAGCCAACCCCATGACACTCTTGCTGGCCAACGTGCCTGTGGAAATTGTCACGGCGCATTTCACGCCTGTGGAATTCCACCTGTACGTCCCCAATGCGTTCACGCCGGACAACGACGGGGTCAACGATTCGTTCCAGCCGATGGGGTCGGGTTTCGAAGGGGACCTCTACCACTTCTCCGTGTTCAATCGCTGGGGGGAGGTGGTGTTCCAGACGGACGACCCGGATCTTCCTTGGATAGGCCAAAACAACCAACGCTTCGGCACCCACTTCGTCCCCGACGGGGTCTATGGATGGCGCGTAGAGGCCCAAGGTTTCCATGAATTGATTCCGACGGTGCTTCGTGGCACCGTCACGGTGGTGAGGTGAGGAAAGGACTTTTGGCCATGCTGTCGTCGGTGGTGTTGTACACCTCTGCGAATCTCTGCGTGAAGGAGTTGTCTCACCTTGGCACGTTCCAGTTGGTCTTTCTGCGCTCGGCGGTGTCGTTGATTCTATGCGTATGGTACCTGAAGCGTGCCGGGATACCGTTGTTGGGGAACAACAGAACTTGGTTGTTTGTACGTGGATTTGTGGGGATGGTGGCCTTGTCAGGGTTCTTTCACACGGTCAAGCACATTCCCTTGGCAAGTGCTACCGTGATCCAGTACTTCAGTCCAGTCTTCACCGTGTTGCTGGCATTGTTGTTTTTGAGGGAGCGCGTTCACAAGGCACAATGGCTTTTTCTCGGTTTGGCGCTTGTGGGCATTGTCATGGTGAAGGGATTTGATCCGCGCGTGTCGTGGGCGATGTGGGGTCTCGGCATGACCTCTGCGTGCCTTGCGGCCGTGGCGTACCTGGCCACCATGAAATGCAGAGAGACGGACCATCCAGTGGGAGTTGTGGTGTGGTTCCACATGCTCGCGGTTCCCATCATGGGCTTGCTGTCGTGGGGAGATTGGGTTCCGATGGTGAACGTGGATTGGGGGTTGGCCTTGGCCATTGGCGTGCTGAGCATCGTCGCGCAAGTCTTGATGACGGTGGCCCTTCACAACGAAGATGCAGGCATGGTCATGCCCTTCAAATACCTGGGTGCAGTCCTGGCCTTGGCGGTGGGATGGTGGGCGTACGGTGAACACATGTCCGCCCTCAGCCTTGCCGGAATGGGCTTGGTGGTGGCCAGCATTGTGGCCAACACGGTGCTCAAAGCGCGACTGAAGCCCTCACCCGCGGCGTGATGCCAGGCGGATGCCCATCCATGCAGCGGGAAGGATGAGGGAGACGGTGGCGACGCTCAGAGCGTTTCCATGCGGCACACGAAGGACGTCGGCAACGGCCCCCATTCCAAACAACAACGCCAGCGCCCACGCTTCCACAGGCCGGTTTCCCTTAAGGCGTCGCACCAGGGCGCATCCCAACATCACTCCGGCACCAAGTCCCAAGAGCCTCCCGGCATGTGCCAATGGAGGGAGCGCCTCAAGGAATTCGACCAAAGAGGCGGAATCGTTGGTGTTGGGCCGGGGGACGTCCGGAGCAAGGAGGTCTTGAAGGGTTTGGCCTACGCCCCAGCTGAAACCCGTCCCGGCCAAGAAGCCCAACGCGACACGGCAGGCTGCGAAAATGAGGTCTTTCATGATGCGGCGAAAGGCAAAGGAGTGTAGGAAATGTGGGTTGGGTAGGCTTCTTGGAGTCTCCGGGTCACCGGACCAGGCCCCACTTGGTCCGCGGGACCGATGCGCCGGCCGTCGACTTCGATGACGTGGGCGAGTCCCCCCATCGTTCCCGTCGTGAAGGCTTCGTCCGCGGTGTACAGCTCGGTCAAGCTGAAGTCACCTTCCCGTGCAGGGATGTCCAGTGTGGCGGCCAGTTCCAACGTGAATTGCCGAGTGATGCCGGGAAGGCAGGCATGCCCAAACGGCGTGCACAACACTTCGTCCTTCACCAAGAAAAGGTTGGTGGCATTGGTTTCCGCCAAGAAGCCCCGGTCGTCCAACATGACGGCGTCGTCGACACCCGCATGGTTGGCTTGCATCTTGGCCAGGATGTTGTTGAGCAGGTTGTTGTGGTGGATTTTGGAATCGAGGAACTCGGGGCTGTTCCGGCGCACGGAACTCGTGATGAGACGAATCTCCCCGGAACCGTACACTGCGCCTTTGTATTCCGGGAGCACGATGAGGGTGCAGCCGTGCACGTTCAGACGCGGGTCCATGCCCGAGGTCGATTTTTCGCCACGTGTCAGCGTCAAGCGAATGTGGACGCCGTCGGTCATGCCGTTGGCTTCGAGCGTTCCAAACACCGCGGCCTGGATGTCCTCCCGCGAAGGGATGGCTTCAAAACCAAGCACATGCGCGCTTTCCATCAGCCGTTGGAGGTGTTCCTCGAGCTGGTAAATGCGTCCGTCCGAAACCCGCAACCCTTCCCAAACCGCGTCGCCGCCTTGAACCACGCTGTCCAAAACGCTCACACGCGCTTCTTCGCGCTTCACGAGTCCGTTGACCCAGCACCACGTGCCGGCGTTTCGGGGGTCAGGTTGGTTGTATTTGGCCATGGTTCAGGAGGGGGTCTACGGAATCAATGCGTTCGATTCCAAGGCAAGGTAATGTTCGAGGCAGGTTTCGCGGAGTTCACGAAGCGGTTCGGGCACGGTTCCATGCGAAAGCTGCCGGGGTTCCCAGCCTGTGCTTCGGTGCACGCCCTCGTACCAGTATTTGGCCCAAACGCCATCTTCAGGCCGTCCTCCTTCTGCCCACGTCAACATTCCTGGCTGCCAGTCCAAGTCAAGCACTTCACACAAGGCGCGCAGCGTCGCCTCGGGGCGGGCAAACAACGATTCAGCGGCGAGGACCACGGCGCGAGCTCCTGCCAATTCAAGGATGCGGTGTTGGTGGGCGTACCCCAAATCGAGCAGGGTCGGGCGGTCGATGTGCGCTCGGTAGGAGGGCAGGACCCCGTCCGGGTGCCGAGTCAAGATGACGTGCCGGTGATTCGGGCCGTCCACGTCATTCCATGCCAGTCCCTCGAGGTGGTTGGCCATGTGCTTCAAGAACAGCACGTCGTCGGTCGGACCGGGGTTGAGCGTGACGAGGGCTTCCGTTTTCGAGCTTGGCATCGTGCGCAACACTTCGTCTCGCGAAGGGCGGTCGACGCCTGTGTGCTTCAGGAAATGCCCAAACAACGGTTCGTCCAACACCCGCGTGTCCGACCGTTGCGCGAAGCTGTACATCGTGGCGGTGCTGCCGTTTCTCGGCCCTGCCCACAACGCCACGGTTCGCGCCATGCCTTACGCGACTCGGTTCTTCAAACGAAGCACCAACTCCGCGGCCAACCACCCCGCCGGCACGTACAGCGCCACGTCCAGAATCATCAGCCACGTGGGTTGGCCCGGCAACATCATGGCGTTCATCACGCCTCCGAGCAACCCAAATCCTCCCAGGAGGATTCCGGGACGGCGGGTGCGTGACGCTGCGATCAACATCGCGATGCCTGCGGCCAGGAACGTTCCGCCAATGTGGGCTGCCGTTGCGGAAAGCAACTCGAGCGTGCTGAGGCTCTGCATGAACGCCTCCCACGCTGCGGGGTCTTGTTCGGGTCCAACGGAAGGTGCTTGTGACACGCCCATTTGCCCAAACAACGCGTGCCCGACCGACACCAAGATGGGGAAGGAAACGGCGCCCACGATCACGCCCAAAATGTCACGGACCACGTGAACGGCGCTTCGTTGGGGAGGAGTGGCGAATTCAGACATGAGCCCAAGATAGGCGAGTCCTCACATGTTTCGGCGGTAGGCCCCGCCGACGTCAAACATCGCTTCGGTCAACTGACCCAACGAGCACCATTTGCAAGCTTCCATCAGCACGTCGAAGATGTTCTCACCGGCCACGGCCGCACCTTGCACGCGCTTCAGCGCATCGGCTGCTTTTTCATCGGACATGCCGTGAAGTGCCCCGAGGTTGGAGAGTTGCTGTTGCTTTTCTTCTTGTGTTGCTCGGATCACTTCGCCCGGCACCAAGGTGGGGGAGCCTTCCTTGCTGAGGAAGGTGTTCACGCCGATGATGGGGTATTCGCCGGTGTGCTTCAGCATCTCGTAGTGCAGGCTTTCTTCCTGGATGCGCGAACGCTGGTACATGGTCTCCATCGCGCCGAGCACGCCGCCCCGTTCGGTGATGCGATCGAACTCGCTGAGCACCGCTTCTTCGACGAGGTCGGTGAGCTGTTCAATGATGAACGAGCCTTGCAGTGGGTTCTCGTTTTTCGCCAGCCCAAGCTCCTTGTTGATGATGAGTTGGATGGCCATGGCGCGCCGAACACTGGCTTCAGTAGGGGTTGTGATGGCCTCGTCGTACGCGTTGGTATGCAGTGAGTTGCAGTTGTCGTAAATCGCGTAGAGTGCCTGCAGCGTGGTCCGGATGTCGTTGAAGTCGATCTCCTGCGCGTGGAGCGATCGGCCCGACGTTTGGATGTGGTACTTGAGCATTTGGGCGCGGGCGGAAGCGCCGTATTTCTCACGCATCGCTTTGGCCCAAATCCGCCTTGCCACCCGCCCAATCACGGCGTATTCCGGATCGATGCCGTTGGAGAAGAAGAAGCTCAGGTTGGGCCCAAACTTGTCAATGTCCATCCCGCGACTCAAGTAATACTCCACGTAGGTGAACCCGTTGGCGAGCGTGAAGGCCAACTGCGTAATGGGGTTCGCTCCGGCTTCGGCAATGTGGTAACCGCTGATTGACACGGAATAGAAGTTCCGGACGTTGTGGCGGATGAAGTGGTCTTGCACGTCGCCCATGAGGCGAAGGGCGAACTCGGTGGAGAAGATGCAGGTGTTTTGGGCCTGGTCCTCCTTGAGAATGTCGGCTTGCACGGTGCCTCGAACGCTGCTCAGCGCTTCGGCTTTCAATGCGGCGTACGTGTTCGCGTCGAGAACTTCGTCTCCGGTGCACCCCAGCAGCAACAACCCCAGTCCGTCGTTGCCTTCCGGCAACTCGCCTTGGTAGGCGGGGCGGGGGAGTCCGCGGTCGTCCCATTTGGCCTTCAGGACCTTCTCGACGTCCGCCTCCAATCCCCGCTCACGGAGGTGCTTTTCGCAGCGCTGGTCAATGGCGGCGTTCAGGAAGAAGCCCAACATGACGGGCGCTGGCCCGTTGATCGTCATCGACACGCTCGTGTTGGGCGCGCACAGGTCAAACCCGCTGTACAGCTTCTTCGCGTCGTCGAGGCAGCAAATGCTCACTCCGGAATTGCCCACCTTTCCGTAGATGTCGGGACGGAGGTCCGGGTCGCGGCCGTAGAGCGTCACCGAGTCAAAGGCCGTCGAAAGGCGCTTGGCCGGCATGCCGAGCGAGACGTAGTGGAACCGCTTGTTGGTGCGTTCCGGACCGCCTTCCCCGGCAAACATGCGCGTCGGGTCTTCGCCTTCGCGCTTGAACGGGTAGATGCCCGCGGTGTAGGGGAACGACCCTGGGAGGTTTTCCTGGAGGTGCCACTTGGCAAGGTCGCGCCAGCCGTGGAAGGCAGGCAGGGCCACCTTGGGAATGTCTTGGTGCGAGAGCGATTTGCTCGTGGTGGGGATGCGGATGTCCTTGCCGCGCACTTGGAAGACGTACTCGGAAGCGGCGTAGCGCGCTTGCATTTCCGGCCAGGCCTGCAGCCACTCGTGAAGCCGTGCGTCGAGGTCGAGTTGCAGCTGCTCACCCGCGGAGGTCAAAGCCTGGGCCGCTTCGCCGTCCACTTCAGCCTCAGCCGTGTGCACCGCTTGCAGTCGTCCGGCCAAATCCGCTTGCTTCTCCGCCCACCGGTCGTACGCGCGGTTGCTTTCGGCAATCTCGCTCAGGTAACGCGTCCGGGAAGGGGGGATGATGAACACCTTTTCGCTCGTTCCTTGCTCGGCGGCAAACGTCGAAGTCAACGCCGCGCCGGTTTTTTCCGCCAGCGTGTTCATCATGCGGCGGTAGAGTTCGTTGGTTCCGGGGTCGTTGAATTGGGACGCGATTGTGCCGACCACAGGCAGGTCTTCGTCGTTGGCTTCCCACAAATCGTGGTTCCGCTTGAATTGCTTTCGCACGTCGCGCAGCGCGTCTTGAGCGCCTCGCTTGTCAAACTTGTTGATGGCCACCACGTCGGCGAAGTCGAGCATGTCGATCTTCTCGAGTTGGGTGGCCGCCCCAAACTCCGGCGTCATCACGTACAACGACACGTCGCTGTGGTCCATGATTTCGGTGTCGCTTTGGCCGATGCCGCTTGTTTCGAGCACGATCAAGTCGAACTGCGCCGCTTTCAAAATGTCCAACGCCTCTTGCACGTGACGCGACAGCGCGAGGTTCGATTGGCGCGTCGCCAACGAACGCATGTACACCCGGTCTGAGTGGATGGCGTTCATGCGAATGCGGTCGCCGAGCAAGGCTCCACCTGTCTTTCGTTTCGAGGGGTCGACGCTCACAAGGGCGATGCGCTTCTCTGGGAAGTCCAGCAAGAAACGCCGCACCAACTCGTCGACCATGGACGACTTGCCGGCACCGCCTGTTCCCGTGATGCCCAGCACCGGGACCGAAGGGAGGGAGGCGCGAACCGACTCAAAGGCCTTCCCGAATTCCTCGGCGTTGTTCTCGGCCGCGGTGATGCACCGCGCGAGGTCGCGCACGTTGCGCTCGCCCAACCGGTCCATCGCCCCGTCGAGGTCGTCCAAGGAAGGCACCGTGTTGAAGTCCGCCTTTTCAATCAAGTCGTTGATCATGCCCTGCAATCCCATGGCGCGACCGTCGTCCGGGTGGTAGATCCGGGCGATGCCGTAGTCATGGAGCTCGGCGATTTCCTCGGGCAAAATCGTCCCGCCTCCTCCTCCAAACACCCGAATGTGCCCCGCCCCACGTTCGTCCAGCAGGTCCTTCATGTACTTGAAGTACTCCATGTGCCCGCCCTGGTACGAGGTCATGGCGATGGCTTGCGCATCTTCCTGAATGGCGGTGGTCACCACTTCGTCGACGCTCCGGTCGTGTCCGAGGTGAATGACTTCGCAACCCGTGCGCTGCATGATGCGGCGCATGATGTTGATGGCGGCGTCGTGTCCGTCAAAAAGGCTTGCAGCCGTGACGATTCGGACTTTGTTCTTGGGGGTGTACGGGGTGGGGTTCTCCATGGCGTTGCGTGGGACTCCGCGAAATTAGGCCAAACCCCGCGCCGCCCGCGCTTGGGTGCCTTTGCCTCAGATTGACGCCTCGTCGTGCCTCGGCACCCCCGTCACGTCGCCGTCCCAATCCCAGCCGTCCAGGACGGGACCCCACGCGTCGGGAACTCCGGCAGTCAGCCTCATCGTGCGTCCCGTTTCGGGGTGGGTCACTTCAAGTCGTCCGGCATGAAGCAAGAGCGTGTCGGTGCCGGTAGAAGCGGCCACGAATCGGTTGTGCTTCTTGTCTCCGTAGCGGGAATCGCCCACGAGGGGGTGCCTCAAGTGCCGGAAATGGAGACGGATCTGGTGAAAGCGGCCCGTCTCGGGACGGCACTCCACAAGGCTGTACCGCGCCGTTTCGTAAGGACCCACAGGGCGAGCAATTTCGGTGCGCGCCACGGTGCGGTACACGGTTCGCGCTTCCTTCGGTTCGGGGTTGTGCGCCGTTGGCAGGGGTTTCTCTACGACTCCTTCGTCTTCCGTCCATCCGCGAACCACAGCCCAGTACACCTTGGTGGTTCGACGATGCACAAACTCCAGTTTCAGGCCGTTGAGCGCGTCTCCGGGCGTGGCGAAGAGCACAATGCCGCTTGTGGGCTTGTCGAGTCGGTGCACGGGCTGCAACCACGCGTCCTTCTCGCGGGTTTTGTTCACGAGGTCTCGCAAATTGTGCGGTTCGTGGAAATCGATGTCCGTCCGGTGCACGAGCAGGCGGTTGGGCTTGACCACGGCCACCACGTGGGCGTCTTCGTGAAGCACCCGAAACGAGGTTTGTGCACCCTGGGGCGTTGAATCCGCATCCCATGACATGGTGGAAGAGTGGTCCAAATCCGCTAATTTGCAAGCCAAATCTAAACCTGCGTCGCCTGCGACGACACCTAACCCAGGTCCTTTTGATGAACGATATGCACACACGGCCCGCTTTTGGCTCTCGGTTGGTCCTGTTGGCCAGCCTGTTGATCTCGCACGTGGCCATGCTTGGACAGGCCATTGGGGTGGAAGTGGTGGTGGACACCGCCTTCTACGGCGCCAACACTCCGACGCCTGAAGACACGTTTGACGAGGCCGGCGTCCTCGACGGGTACGTCAGTTACCTCGTCTACGTCAACTTCACCAACCCCACGGACGTCCTCAGCGCCATTTTCTCAGACGTCGCGGTGTACCCCGACGGGGGAACGTTGGGGTTGAACGCACCTTGCGGATGCTGGAACCCGGTGGCCGGGTCGATGGTCATGGATGCCACAAACAGTTCCGCGTTGTGGGGGATTTCTGGATTGGAAACGTACCAATACGACACGTTCTGGACCATTGGGATGCTGAGTGGCAACCAGCCCGGGCAGCTTCCCAGTTGGATCTCCACGCCGCTTGTGAACGGAAGCGCCATTTGCGGCACGCAAGTTGCGGACGGCAGCGCCTTTGTCACCACCAACCCCGCTCCTCAGAATGCCACGGCCGGCGACGATTTAAAAATCGTGGTGGCTCGGGTCACCACGTGCGGCGATTGGACGCTGAACTTGAACCTTCAGGTGTTCATTGAGGGCGACAGCAACAACGACCAGTTGTACTTTCTGAACGCCGACGCCGACGGGGCCATCAGCGTTGAGAACCCATGCGCCGATTACGCTTCGGTGGATCCCAACGTGACGGGACTTGTGACGGCGTGTGCAGGCGTTTCGACGGACGTGGAGGTGGAGTTTTTGGGTTTGGATCAAGACGCCGAGGAGACCACGTACACGCTTCTTCTCGAAGGGGAAGAGTTGAGCCAAACGGCTTCCAACCAGTTTCCTGGCCTGACAGAAGGCGATTACGAAGTGCAGGTGGTCAACTCCTACGGCTGCCGAGACACGACGTATTTCTCGGTCAGCTCGCCGCCGGCCATCGAGGCGGCAATCACCTTGGCCGACGACAACTCGTGCTACGGAGAGGCCGACGCCACGGTGGTGCTTCCCGACTCCACGTTGTTGGGTGGGACGGGCAATTTGACGGTAAGCGCCGTCAACCCCAACGGCCAAAACATCGCTCCCACAGAAAACGAAACGGGCCTTGTCTGGGACGGGCTGGTCTGCCAGGACGGGGACGGGGAGTTCGTGTTCACCGTCAGCGACGCCAACGGCTGCGTGCTGAAAGACACCCTGTACGTGAACTGCCCCGAGGCCATCGAAGTGGCGTTGAGCTACGGCGACGTGGTTTGTGCAGGGGATTCGGACGGATTCATTGTTGCAGAAGCGTCGGGCGGTTCTGGGGATTTGTATTTGACCAACCAAAACGAAACGGTGCTTGCCGCCGACGGACTGCTCGACCTCGGTCCCGGCACGTACCTCGTCAACGTCTTTGACGATTTCGATTGCGAATCGGAGCAGGAACTGATTGTCATCGAAGAGCCGGCACCCCTCGAAATCACCCTCGGAGACATCACCAACCCCTCGTGCGGGTTGGATTGCGACGGCGAGGTGGCACTGGCCGCACAGGGCGGCATGGGACCTTTGGACGTGACGTACTTCAACACTTCAACCGGCGGATTGTCGTTGGATTCCATTGGCCTCTGTGCCGGGGATTACGTGGCGACGGTCACCGACACGTCGGGATGCCAATTGACCGCGTTGTTCGAAGTGGAGGCTCCTGCGCCTTTGGACTTTCTGATCGCGGCGTCGAACGCGACGTGCACAGGCATGAGCAACGGTTCGGCCGACGTGTTCCCCATTGGGGGTACCGTGTCCGACCAAGAATACGATTGGGTGGTGCTCGACACAGCTGGGAACGTCGCCAACCTCAACAACTTGAGTGAGATGACCTACACGGCCTTGGTGACAGACCAAATCGGTTGCAGCTACGCCGAGTCGTTCAGCATCGGCATCGATTTCGTGACCGACATGGAGCTGAGCACCTTGACCTCGCCCGTGACGTGCTGGAACGCCGCAGACGGGACAGCCACGGTGAGCGTAAACGGGGGCGAGGCCCCGTTTACGTACGCTTGGAGCGATCCCTTCAGCCAGTCCACCTCCACGGCCGTTGGGTTGACGGAAGACACGTACACGGTCACCGTCACAGACGCCGTGGGATGTCGTCGCTCGGCTTCGCAGACGGTCGAGGCCATCGAAGGGTGCCTGTTCATTGCGGATGCCTTGACGCCCAACGACGACGGCAAGAACGACGATTGGGTTGTGGGTGGGTTGGAAGATTACCCGGAATCGCAGGTTTTGGTCTTCAACCGCTGGGGCCAAAAGGTCTTCGAAACCACCGGCGGACTGGAACGGTGGGACGGCCGATTCAACGGAGCAAGGTTGCCTGTCGCCGACTACTACTACACCATTGAATTGTTCCCGCAAGCCTTGCCCATTCGTGGAACGGTAACCTTGAAGTACTGAGGATCATGAAAAATGCACTCGTCTTGTTGGTGGCGCTCAGCGCCACATCTTGGTCCGCGGTGGCGCAACAGCAGCTCCGCCGATCTCAGTTTGTGACCAACACCTACTTGGCCAACCCGGCGGTGGCAGGGACCGAGCCTGGCACGGTGCTGTCGTCCACCTACCGCAACCAGTGGGCGGGGTTCAGTGGAGGTCCGACGACCATGCTGCTCAGCGGGCACCAAGCCATGCCCAACGGTGTGGGCGCGGGCTTCGTGCTTTACAACGACGACATGGGAGGGGCCATTCGCCAGACGGGAATGGAACTGACCGGCGCGTACAGCATTTTGTTGAACAACCAAGACGCGGTGTCGTTTGGCTTGAGCATGAAGGGAAACCAATTCGTGTTCGACGGCACCGACCTCGAGGTCTACCAACCGGGAGACGCGAGCTTGCCGGGGACGGTGGAGTCGACGTTTGGCATTGACTTCAACGCAGGCATGATGGTCTACGGCAAAGATTACTACTTCGGAATGTCGGTGTTCAATTTGATGCAAGACAAGCTGAACCTCGCCGGAGTGGACGACGACGCCAACCGACTGGTGCGGCATTACCACCTCATGGGGTCGTACCTCTACAACGTAAGCCGTTTGGTGGCCGCTCAGGGCAGCGCGTTGTTCCGCATGACCGACGCAACTTCCGCGCAGCTCGACCTGAACGTACGGGCGATTGTCAACGGCACCTCGTGGTTTGGGGTGGGGTTTCGACCCCAGGATGCCTTCGTGCTGAGCACGGGTTTGAACTACGGGGCCTTCACGTTGGGATACAACTACGACATCACGGTGGGCGAAAACCTGCTGAGTTCCCATTCACATGAATTGTCATTTGGGTACTTCGTGCCCACGCGGTCCGCGTTTCGAAGCCGTCCGAGCAGCGGACGCAAGGTTCGAGCAAGCGATCGCATCTTGAAGTAACTTCAGGCTTGACGTATCTTGGGGCGGGCTCCGCCCTTGACAACTCAACGACGATGAACAAATTTTTGACCCTCGGCTTGGCCCTCGCGGCTGCCGCCACCGCTTCGGCACAAGTTGTGCGCCTGGAAGTGGACTACATTGACAACCAAGGATTGGTTCCTGGGGAGACGTACCGGGTGTATGCCGTGATGGAAAACGAAGGAGACATTCTTGACGCCGTTTACGGAGAAGCCTCGGCCCCCATGAAGGTGAGCTCCACCAAGCCTTTTTACCAGCACCCCAAAGGCGGAGCCTTGTCGGCGGACGTTCAGCGTTACGACGCGACCATGGACGAGTCGTTGCTTTACGATTCGTGGGTAACCATTGGTGCGGAAGACAACTACATGAACGCCGTGTCCGGCTTCATCATGGAAGAGGCGTTGAGTGTGTTTGACCAAGGAGGCGAGTTGGTGACCAACGACGGCGCGTGGTTCGTCACTCCGGACAAGCGTCAAGCGGCTGCCGGGCCCTCCAAGCGCATTTTGCTGATGCAATTGACCACGCAAGGCGAAGTCAACGGGTTGATCAACCTGCACGGCCGCGTAAAGCAAGTCACCGACAGCGAAGGAAATCCTGTCGGAAGTCCAGAGGTGATTCAGAGCGAAGGGTTGACCTTCGTGTGCAAGCGTCCTCGCTGAGGCCGTGGGCAAATAAAAAAAGAGGCTCCACCGCGGGGCCTCTTTTTTTTTGCGCTTGGGTTTCCAGGGTCACTCGGCAGGGGGCGAAGCGGGGGCGATCAACGCGACGCTGTCGCGTGGGACGAAGTCGAGCGCCACGCTGTTGATGCAGTAACGCAGTCCTGTAGGTGGAGGGCCGTCCTCAAACACGTGGCCCAAGTGACCGCCGCAGGCGTTGCACACGACCTCCATGCGCCGCATGCCGTGGCTCAAATCGACGTGCTGGCCGACGCCTTCGGGTCCTGCTGGAGCGTAAAAGCTGGGCCAGCCGCTGTTGCTCTTGAATTTGGTGCCGGAATCGAAGAGATGGGCTCCGCAGCCCATGCAGACGTAAACGCCGTCTTCGTCGTGCAGCCAGAACTCTCCCGAGAACCGTGGCTCCGTTCCTTGCTCCCGCAGCACGCGGTACGCATCGGGGCTGAGCACCCCGCACCAGCTCGACGCGCGGAGGCTGTCGGTGGAGACGTGGTCGGCGGCTGGGGAGGGTTGCTGTGCGTTGCACCCGGAAAGCGTCGCGAGAACGGTCAGGGCGAAGAAGGTGAGGCGTGTCATGCTTGCGCAAGTTTGGGGGCGAGGTGCTTTGCGGTCAAGGAGTGGACGTGTTGTGCCAAACTTTCCGGCGTGCCAGCATGAACGAGGTTGCCCCCGCGCTTGCCGCCTTCCGGTCCGAGGTCAAGCACCCAGTCTGCGCACTTGATTACGTCGAGGTGGTGTTCGATCACCACCACCGAATGTCCCTGTTGCAGGAGGGCTTCGAAGGACTCGAGAAGTTTGGCCACGTCGTGCGCGTGCAGGCCGGTGGTGGGCTCGTCAAAGACGAAGAGGGTGTGGCCTTGTCGGTCGCCGCGAGCGAGGAAGGCGGCGAGCTTGATGCGTTGCGCTTCGCCGCCGCTGAGCGTGTTGGAGCCCTGGCCGAGGGCCACGTAGCCCAGACCGACGTCTTGGAGGGGTTGGAGTTTGGCCAGAAGGCGACGGACCGTGGCGGAGGGCTTCTTGCCGGGTTCCGGGGCGAAGAAGAGGAGAGCGTCGTCGACCGTCATGGTCAGAATGTCGTGCACGTTTTTGCCATGGTAGGTGACCTCCAGCACGTGGTCCTGGAAGCGCTTGCCGCGGCATTCGTCGCACAGGAGTTTGAGGTCGGCCATGAATTGCATGCCCACCGTGACGTAGCCTTCGCCTTCGCACGAATCGCACCGACCTCCCGAGATGTTGAAGCTGAAGTGCGAGGGTTTGAGGCCGCGTGCCTTGGCGTGCGACGTGTCGGCAAGCAAGGAGCGGATTTCGTCAAAGGCCTTGACGTAGGTCACGGGGTTGGAGCGGGAGCTTTTGCCGATGGGGTTTTGGTCTACGAATTCCAGGTGCTCCAAGGTCCGCAAGTCGCCCTCCAGCCCGGAACACCCCTTGGGACTTCCCCCAAAGCCGTCAAGCTCCGCTTGAATCGCGGGGACGAGGATTTGGGTGACAAGGGTGCTCTTGCCGGAGCCGCTCACGCCCGTCACGGCAACCAGGGAGCGCAATGGGAAGGTGGCGTCAAAGCCTTTGAGGTTGTTGGCTCGGACTTCTTTGAGGACGAGCTTGTCTCGGACCGAACGGCGCGAGGCCGGCACGTCAATGCGTTGTCTGCCGTTGCGGTAGGCTGCCGTCAAAGAGGGGTGGTCTTCGTCGAGTTCAGCCAAGTTCTGGTGAGTTCCGCTGAACACCACTTCGCCTCCAAAGGAACCTGCAAAGGGCCCCATGTCCACCACGTGATCTGCCGCGGTGACAATGTCGTCGTCGTGTTCGACCACCACCACGGTGTTGCCTTGGTTCCGAAGGCGGTGAAGCACACCGATGAGTTGGGCGGTGTCTTCGGGGTGGAGCCCGATGCTGGGCTCGTCGAGGACGTAAGTGCTGCCAACGAGGGCACTCCCGACGCACGAACTCAGGGCGATGCGCTGGGATTCGCCGCCGCTCAACGTGGGGCTGCTTCGCAAAAGTGTCAGGTATCCAAGCCCCAAATCAAGAAGGCACTGCAACCGGGATTCGACTTCCCACAACAGGCGCTCTGCGACGCGTCGATCGTTCTCGGACAAGTCCCAGCTTTTCAACGTGGCAAGGGCTTCGTCGATGGGCATGGCCAAGAATTGAGGGAGTGTGTGTTCTCCCACGAATACGTTGTGCGTGTCCTTGCCGAGGCGTGTGCCTTTGCAAGTTCCGCAGAGGGTCCGGCCGCGGTAGCGGCTGATCATGACGCGGTTTTGGATCTTGTAGCTCTTGGCCTCGAGGGTGGCAAAAAACGCATGGATGCCTTTGAAATGTGCGCATCCGTTCCAGACCAAATCTTGCTGAGCTTCGGTCAACTCGTGCCAAGGAACGTGCACCGGGAGACCTGCCTCGGCGGCGCCCATCAACAGGCGGTCCCGCCAGCGGCCCGTTCGCTCGCCACGCCAAGGCGCCACGGCGCCGTCGTACAGGCTTTTGGTCGGGTCGGGGACGACCTTGTCCGGGTCGATGCCCAGGACGTGGCCGTACCCTTCGCACGTGCTGCATGCACCGACAGGGCTGTTGAAGTTGAACATGTCCGGGGTCGGCTCCGGGAAGAGGATCCCGTCCCGTTCGAACCGGTCGTTGAATTCCTGGCACGTGGGCTCGCCGTCGTCGCCCGCGCTCCAGAGCTGGCATCGCCCGCCCCCTTCAAAGAAGGCCGTCTCGACGCTGTCCGCCACACGTCCGGGGTCTTCCTGAGCCGAGGCCGGGGAGAAGCGGTCGATGACCAGCCCGAGGACGGCCTCGGGCAAGACGTCTTCGAGGCGGACAGCCCCGTCCGTGGTCCACACCCGCGAATAGCCTTGCTGTTGCAGGACACGCAGGTGGTCTTCGGCGGAACGGTCGGCACGGGCTTGCAGCGGCGCGACGACCATCAGGCGGTCCGCGGTGCTCGACAGGATGGCGTCGACCACGTCGGTCGTGCGGTCCTTGCGAACGATCTCGCCCGAGACCGGGGATCGGGTTTCGCCCACCCGCGCGAACAACATGCGGAGGTGGTCGAGGATCTCGGTTCGCGTTCCCACGGTGCTGCGTGGGCCGCCGGCGGCACTGCGCTGTTCAATGGCTACGGCGGGGGAGAGGCCGTCAATGCGGTCGACGTCGGGCTTTTCGAGCCGGCCCAGGAACTGGCGCGCGTACGAGCTTAGGCTTTCCACGTAGCGCCGCTGCCCTTCCGCGTACAACGTGTCGAACGCGAGGCTGCTTTTTCCAGACCCGCTCAGACCCGTCACCACGGTCAGTTTCTCCTTGGGGATGCTGACTGAAACGTCCTTCAGGTTGTGGACGCGGGCGCCGTGGATGTCAATCTTCATTGCAGTTTTTAACACGTCGAAGGTACCTGAGGTTTGGTCTTGTGAGTTAAAAAGAGTACTTTAGGTCATGTTCGGTTGAACCCTTTTTAACGCATTGCGATAGACACACTCGACTCCAGTCCAATTTCATGAAGCTCCGACGCTGGGACAGTCCCGGTGGAAGAACGTGAACTTAAACGAGTTGTGTCATGCATGCATCCCAAACCGACCGCGAGCTCATCCGCGCGTACAGAAACGGCGACGAGCGCTCCTTCGAAACGTTGTTGAACCGCTACCAGCAGGGAGTCTTCACCAAGATTCACTTCGTCGTGCGCGACGAAGAAATCGCGAATGACCTCTTCCAAGATGTCTGGATCAAGGTGGTCCAAATCCTCAAGTCTGGACGTTACGTGGAAGAGGGGAAGTTTGGGCCGTGGGTGATGCGCATCGCGCACAACGCCGCCATCGATCACTTCCGCAGGAACCGCAAGCGCCGCATGGTTCGCCCTACGGACGAGTTCGACATCTTCGAGACGCTCTCTCACGATGCACCGAGCGTCGAGGAGCGCTTGGTGGAAGGGGAGATCATGGACGAATTGCGCCAGCTGTTGCCGGCCTTGCCCGAGGAGCAGCAGCAAGTGGTGCAGATGCGGCTCGAGCACAACCTGAGCTTCAAGGAAATCGCCGAAGAGACGGACGTGAGCATCAACACGGCGTTGGGCCGGATGCGTTACGCGCTGATCAACCTCCGCCGAATGGTGGAAGACCAAAACCTGGTGCTCACCCCGAGGTGAGGATCGCCTGTTTCATGATTTGGCCAAGGGCGCACACAATACGGTGCGCCCTTCTTCGTTCTAGGGGAGAATTGTCAAACCCCCGTTCATGAATTCACTCTTCTCCGACGCTCTTTTTTCTTGCAACGAACGTTCCGCTCACGAAGCGGAGAGCACCTTTGACGCTTGGGCTCAGCCCCGTCCTTCAAGCCTTGACAACATTTTGCGGTTTTCCCAATCCTACACTTCCGTTACCACGTCGCTTGGTGAGGTGGGATTGACCCAAAACTGAGGACAGCTTCCTGGTTGGTGCGCGCGGCAGCTCAGCTTTGCCGGGCCACCCACGAAGGGTTCCGCTGAATTTGTTCGCGCAACCGGGCGTCCAACGTGGACGAGGGCGCGACAGGGTGCAGCCCTAAGGAGAGGTCTCGAAGTCGTTCTTGTCCCTCTGCGGAGCTGGGGTCAACCGCCAAGTCCTCGGCCTCGACGAACCCGTATCCGCGAACGTGGCCGTCCAACACCGCGATGAGCCCGCGCTCGTCCGACGTTCGACCAGCCTCGACGAACCACCCCGAGGCCACATTCTTCCATTCCAGCATTGCCTCTTCAAAGCGATGGTTGTGCACGTCTTCGCTGACCGGTTGGGCAGAGCTCCACGTTCCGAGTCCCATCCATTCGGAGTTCAAGGCGTGCGCAAGCGTTTGTTCGTGCAGCCAAGCGCGCGCACTCGCTTCGGAATGAAAGGTTCGAACGGCGTCGCGCGCACTGCCTTGTGCTCGAATTGCTAGGCGGTTGCGTCCTTGCCGATCGACGTAATGCACCACGGTTCGGTAAGCCTTGGGTTGTTTTTGGGCTCGGTTGAGGGGCGGCCAATGCGCGCGAATTCGCGCGTCCTCCATCACGGCAGCCATCCATTCGCTGCCGGCCAATTCGTGTTTCAAGGCGCGCATGTCACGGAGCAACACTTGACGCTTGGTCGAAGCCGTCGTTCCGGAAAAATGGCTTCGCACGCGCTGCTGAAGTCGAATGCTCATGCCGATGTACAAGGGCTTTCCAGAACCGTCTAGGAACCAATACACGCCCGGTTCGTCTGGGAGGGCATCAAATTCTGCAGCTGGGACGTGCTGGGGCATCCAGTTTTCGCGCGTGCCGCGCTTGAGCGCGTCTGCGATGGCGGCCTCCCCGCGCTCCGACGCCGCGATGCGATGGAACAGTTCGACGGTTGCTTCGACGTCGCCCATGGCGCGGTGTCGGTTGACGTGCCGGATGTCCAAGGCGTCGCAGAGCGGCCCCAGCCCGTACCTCGGGAGTCCGGGAAAGGCTTTGCGGGCGAGTCGGACGGTGCAGAGTTTGGGCCGGCTCCACGACGTACCCAGGGCCTCAAAATGCCCGCGAATGAACGCGTAGTCGAAGCCTACGTTGTGCGCCACAAAGACGCAATCCGCAAGCATTTCCGCCACCTTGTCGGCGACCTCCCCAAAGCCCGGCGCCTCCTCGACCATCTCGTTGGAGATGCCGGTGAGCGCTTCGATGCGGGGAGGGATGTGCTCGAAGGGGTTGATCAGGGACGACCAGCGGTCGAGTTCTGTGTTGCCGTCGGTGACCACGATGCCGATCTCCGTGATGCCCTGCGACTTGGCGGAGCCTCCTGTGGTTTCGATGTCAACGACGGCGTACTTCACGTTGCGAAGATGGGACGGAGGGTCCGTAAGGAATGTACGTGGGGGGTATGTTTGTGCCATGAAGTGGACCTGGGGCACGTTTGCGGCGTCCGCATTGGTCGCATTGCTTGCGGCATGCGGAGGGGACTCGGCTGGAGAGGTGTCTCACGCTGAACCTGCCAAGGAAGTTTCCCAGCCTGAACCGAAGGTGGAGGTGGACGAACGCATTCGCCGCCTTGTGGCGTCGGATTTCCCGACGCTGGACGACACCAATGCCGCGGCCTTTCTCGCCGAGTGGGGCGCCGCCCAAACCGAAAACCGTGTCGTCCTCGACACCAAACACGGCCGCATCGTGGTGGAGTTGTTTGCGGACGTTCCGGTGCACCGCGCCAACTTCCTGTACAAAGTGTACCGCCGCTATTTCGACCCTGCCGAGTTCACGCGTGTGGTGCCGGACTTTGTGGTTCAGGGCGGCAACAGCGAGGAGGAGCGTCCCCAACAGCTCCGGTTTTTGATTGGGCAGCACACGCTCCCGGCTGAATTTCGCGCGGACCACATTCATGTGCGGGGAGCGCTGGCGATGTCACGGAGCTACAACGACAACCCCGACAAGCGTTCGTCCGGATACGATTTCTACATCGTCACGGGACGAAAGATCGGCGCCGAGGAGCTCGGACGTGTACAGCGCGACGCAGGCCGGTCTTATACGGCAGGCCAAGCGCAGGCCTACGCCACGCAGGGCGGGGCGCCGCATTTGGACGGCGAGCACACGGTGTTTGGCCGCGTCGTGGAGGGGATGGACGTGGTGGACCGCTTGGCCGCCACGCCGCGCGACGCGAGCGACTGGCCCTTGGAACGACTGGAGGTCCGCATGAACTTCGCCAGCGAGGCCCCCGCGGTTCCTGAGCCGTTCTGAGGGTCAGGAAGCCTTGTCGCGAAAGTGGCGCGTGAGGGCGCGGAGGGTGGCTTGTTTTTGGGCGAAATCGCCTTTCAACTCGCGCCGCAACGCCAGCAATTCGTCCAAGTTTTCTTCCACATCTTCCGGGAGCACGTCTTCGAGCCATTCGCGCATGCGCTTGGCCAAAATCGGCGCCTTGCCGTCCGTGCTGATCGCCAGCTTCAACGAGCCGTTCGTCACGATGCCTCCCATGTAAAAGTCGCACCCTTCGGGCACGTCCGCCACGTTCATGAGGTGGCCCATGAGGCGTCCGAGCCCCACCGACCAGCGCACCTCTCGAGGCTCCACGGTGGCCACGATGCTGATGTCGCTGCGACCGAGGTCCCACGGCCAGGCGCGCCAGCGGGGAACGAGGCGGACGCCGTCGTGGGCGTCAGCGAGTTTTTGGACGGGTTCCGAGAACGCCGAGGCGAACACGCGAACGCGCGCGTGCGGGCTGCTTTTGAGCAGAAAGTGCAGTTTCTCTTCGGCGATTTCAGACCGTCCGAAGACGTTGAACGTGAGGTTTTCCGGCTTGAGGAAGATGGGGAACTTGGTATTCATGACTGAAGGTTGGAGCAATGGAACGAAGGGGAGTTGTGTGGGTTGAGAGGCGGTGGTTCACCA
>Ga0181568_10001633_pt1 | contig 20518 bp, 17 predicted proteins | sample 101ome_20_FD_133758 | JGI IMG/M metagenome (GOLD analysis project Ga0181568, IMG submission 133758) | Coastal salt marsh microbial communities from the Groves Creek Marsh, Skidaway Island, Georgia - 101404AT metaG (megahit assembly) | ecosystem: Environmental > Aquatic > Marine > Intertidal...
ATGGCCTGCGCATCGTCACCTGCTGTCAGCTCTGTCAGTTTCTGTATGGCATCACGCAGCAGCTGTACGTCCTCAGCCGGAAGCAGTGCTTCGCCATCTTCATCCAGCGCATTGGCTAGGGCTTCAATCACCCGCCCGGACTCAACGCGGGCTTCAGCCAGGGTGCGGGCATCGGCGTCATCCCGGGCGTAATCGAACGAGGCCTGCAGCATGCCCATGATTTCTTCGTCCGTCAGACCGTAGGATGGTTTGACTTCCACGTGCGCCTCGACGTTCGTGCTGGTTTCGCGCGCGGTGACCGACAAGAGCCCGTCAGCATCTACCCGAAATTCAACCAGGATCTTCGCCGCGCCGGCGACCATCGGCGGAATGCCCTTCAGCTCAAAACGCGCGAGGGACCGGCAGTCATCCACCAGCTCCCGTTCGCCCTGGACGACGTGGATCAGCATGGCAGTCTGGCCGTCTTTGTAGGTAGTGAATTCCTGGGCACGACTGATGGGTATTGCCGTGTTTCGGCCGATGATCTTTTCGGCCAGCCCACCCATGGTTTCCAGCCCCAGCGAGAGCGGCAGCACATCCAGCAGCAGCATTTCGTCGTCAGGTTTGTTACCCACCAGGATATTGGCCTGGATCGCGGCGCCAATGGCGACCACCTTGTCGGGGTCAATTTCGTGCAAGGGGTTCTCGACCTCGAAGAACTCTCCGATAGCCTGCTTAACCCTAGGCACCCGGGTTGAACCACCGACCAGCACCACGTTGTCGATTTCATCCACTGTGACGCCGGCATCCCGCACGCTGCGGCGACAGGCCATGATCGATTTCTGCACGAGTGGCGCAATCAGCTCTTCAAACCCGCCACGGGTGAGTTCGCCGGAAAAACTCAAACCGGCATCATCAATCTCGATCTTGACCGTATCTTCGGCAGACAGCGCTTCTTTGATGCTCCGCGCCTTCATCATCAGGCCGCGCAGCTGGCCCGGCCCTAATGCGTCGGCATGACCGGACGATGCCAGGATCCACTCTGCAATCGCCCGATCGAAATCGTCACCGCCGAGGGCAGAATCCCCGCCGGTCGCCAGGACTTCAAACACACCACGACTGAGACGCAGCAGGGAAATATCAAAGGTGCCGCCGCCCAGGTCATAAATCGCGATCACACCTTCAGAACCGGTATCCAGGCCGTAGGCAATAGCCGCAGCGGTTGGCTCGTTAAGCAGTCGCAGGACATTGACGCCAGCCAGCTGGGCTGCGTCTTTTGTCGCCTGGCGCTGTGCATCGTCAAAATAAGCCGGGACGGTAATCACGACACCGTCCAGTTCACCCGCCAGGGTTTCACTGCCCCGCGCGACAAGATTACGAATGATTTCTGCCGATACCTCGACTGGAGTCACGTCACCCGCGCGTGTGACAATGCGGGGCACACCACCTTCGGCAGCAGAGAACTCGTAAGGTAGCTGATCGCCCAGTGTCTTCACATCTTCGACACCGCGGCCCATCAGGCGCTTGACCGAAACAATGGTGTTCAGCGGATCAGCCGCCGCGCCCAACCGCGCCACTTCACCCACAACCGTCCTGTCCTCACCGTACTGCACAACAGATGGCAGCATGTGATGGCCGTCATGATCCGGCAGCGTTTCTGCGACGCCGGCACGGACTGAGGCAATCAGCGAATTGGTTGTACCAAGGTCGATACCTGCCGCCCTTTTTCGCATGTGCGGGTCGACTGCCTGGCCAGGCTCTGTGATCTGAAGTAACGCCATAAGATTCTTTTCAGTAGTCCAGCAGCTTCTCTTCGAGGTGGTTCGCTGCATCCAGCAGACGGGTCATAAACTGCAACTCGTAGACCGCGACCAAGGCGCGATCTTCATCTGCGTCGACCACCTCGCCAAACTCAGTCTCGATACCACAAGTGACTTCCCTGACGCGTGCTTTGAAGGCATCAAGCTTCTCGAGCCCGGCCGGATCGTCTTCCAGCGCTTCCAGTTCCTCGCGCAGCTCAATCTGTTCCATCAGGAATGCAGGCGGCAGTACCGGGTTGTGATCAACTTCCCTGCCCTTCAGCGTCATCATGTAGATAGCGCGGGGCAGTGGTGCTTTGATTGTGTCGTGGGCCGTATTAATCAGTGAAGACCACTGCATCGACAAGCGCTTTTCATGCTCAGTGCTGGCAGCAAACCTGTCCGGGTGCATTTCTCGCTGCAGCTCACGGAAACGGTCGGCCAGCCCTTTGACGTCTACCTCATAGCTGACCGGCAGTCCGAAGATTTCAAAGTAGTTCTGGTTGAAGTCCACGGGTCGTTAAACGGTAAAGGATTCACCGCAACCGCATTCATCCTTCACGTTTGGATTCTTGAATTCAAAGCCCTCATTCAGACCCTGCTTGACGTAGTCCATCTCGGTTCCATCGACATAGACCAGGCTCTTAGGGTCAACAAACACCTCGACCCCCTGCGACGAGAAGCGGACGTCCTCTGGCTGAATCTCATCCACAGGCTCAAGCACATACATGAGGCCGGAGCAGCCAGTGGTTTTTACCGCAAGGCGGATACCGACGCCCTTGCCACGACTCTGCAGGTAGGCATTAACATGTTCTGCCGCATTTTCAGTCAGGCTGACACCCATCTGATTTACCCCGCCGCTGAGTTAGCTTCATCGTCCGCGTGCTTGGAACGATAATCGGTGATCGCCGCTTTGATGGCGTCTTCCGCCAGCACGGAGCAGTGAATTTTAACCGGCGGCAGTGCCAGTTCATCAGCGATCTCTGTGTTCTTGATCGACGCTGCTTCATCCAGCGTCCGCCCCTTGACCCACTCGGTGAGCAAAGAGCTGGAGGCTATCGCACTGCCGCAGCCATAAGTCTTGAACTTGGCATCTTCAATGACCCCGTCGTCGCCCACTTTGATCTGCAGTCGCATGACGTCGCCACAGGCCGGCGCACCCACCATACCCGTACCAACGTCTTCGTCTTCCGCATCCATCTTGCCGACATTGCGCGGATTCTCGTAGTGGTCCAGTACCTTATCGCTGTATGCCATGTTTGTTTCCTACCTTCTAAAAATACCGTTGTTCGAATATAAACGTTGCAAGCTTTTGCGAATTCGAGATCGCTTTCGCTGTCACTTACTTGCGAAGCAAGCAACTAATGCGCCGCCCATTCAATCTTGTCCATGTCGACCCCGTCTTTGTACATGTCCCAAAGGGGTGACAGTTCACGCAGTTTCTCTACCGCTGCCCGGACGCTCTCGACAGCCTGGTCCACATCTGCCTCCGTGGTGAAGCGGCCGACAGAGAATCGCAGCGAACTGTGCGCCAGTTCGTCGTTGAGACCCAGTGCCCGCAGCACATAAGAAGGCTCGAGGCTCGCTGAAGTACAGGCTGAACCTGAAGATACAGCGAGGTCAGGCAGTGACATGATCAGAGACTCACCCTCAACAAAGTTGAAGCTGATATTAATAATGCCCGGCACGCGGTGGTCCATGTCGCCTGACACATAGACTTCTTCCATATCGTTCAGGCCATCCCAGAGTCGCTTTCTGAGCGCGAGAATACGATCGCCCTCTTCGTGCATCTCTTCCTTCGCGATACGGAACGCTTCGCCCATACCCACCAGCTGGTGCGTCGCCAGCGTGCCGGAACGCATACCGCGCTCGTGGCCGCCGCCATGCATCTGGGCTTCGAGCCTGACTCTTGGCTTGCGCCTGACATAGAGCGCGCCCACACCTTTCGGGCCGTAGATCTTGTGTGCCGAAAACGCCATCAGGTCGACTTTTAACTTCTCGAGATCAATGTCGAGTTTGCCGACACTCTGGGCCGCATCAACGTGGAAGAAAACTTTGCGTGCCCGGCAGACTTCGCCGATGGCTTCGATATCGTTAACCACACCAATTTCATTATTCACATGCATGATGCTGACAATCGTCGTGTCTTCGCGGATCGCCGCCTCGACGCTTGCAGGTGAAATCAGGCCATCTTCACCGGGCTCGAGGTAAGTCACTTCGAAGCCTTCACGTTCAAGGTGACGACAAGTGTCGAGAACGGCCTTGTGTTCAATCTTTGATGTCACAATGTGCTGACCGCGGCTTTTGTAGAAATGCGCCACGCCCTTGATTGCCAGGTTGTCAGATTCGGTCGCACCGGAGGTCCAGACGATCTCCCGCGGGTCACAGTTCACGAGGTCGGCGACCTGGCGACGTGCGATCTCAACCGCTTCCTCGGCTTCCCAGCCAAACTTGTGGGAGCGGCTGGCCGGATTGCCAAACTTGCCTTCGGCAAGCAGGCATTCGCTCATCTTCTGCGCAACCCGGGGATCAACCGGCGTTGTTGCTGCGTAGTCAAAATAAATCGGTGTTTTCATGTTTTCCTTTGCCTTTACTTCTGGTGTCGAGCGGTGAGCCTCAGGCTTCCGCTGTCTCCGGCAGTCGTACCAGCTCATCATTGATGCTGGCCTGCCTGGCTGCAATCTGTCGCACTTCGCGCTTCTCGATAATGCTGGCGAGGTCGATACCCGAGAGGAAATGATGAATTTCGTCACTCAGCTCTGCCCAGAGCTGGTGCGACAGGCACATTTCACCCTGCTGACAGTCGGCCCGACCGGCACATCTTGTCGCATCGACGTTTTCGTCGACGGAATCAACAATCTCTGCCACGTAAATCTCGCTTGGCTCACGCTGCAGTTTGTAGCCGCCGCCAGGTCCGCGAACGCTGTTAACCAGATCCCGTTTCCGAAGCTTGGCAAACAATTGTTCGAGATAGGAAAGGCTGATGCCCTGTCGACGGGAAATGTCGGCGAGGCTGATAGGCCCTTCGTGCTGGTGAACGGCGAGGTCCAGCATGGCCGTCACGGCATATCTGCCTTTGGCTGTCAGTCGCATAAAACGCTCTCTTCAGTGGATGCGCGCGGGGGGCGCAGTATGCAATACCCGACCAAAACGGTCAACTAAATGACCTACTATTTTAGTCAAGTATTTGTACGATGGAAGGGCACCCTCAGATCAATCGGGCATGTCGTTGGAACGTTTCGCTAACTTATTGATTGCACTCAGAAAACCGCGAAGGATGTTGACTTCCATCTGGTCTGGTTCGACCCGGTTGAAAAGGCGCCGCAGGCGCGTCATCAGCTGCCTTGGGTTGTCTTCGTCGTGAAAATTCACCTGGATCAATGTCTCCTCGAGGTGCCCGAAAAAATGCTGCATGGCTTCTGCACTGGCCAGGGGTCGATCCCACGCGGCGGCCTCAAATTTACCTTCAAGCCGCCCCTGCAAGACTTCGTAGGTAATGACCTGAACGGCCATGGCGAGATTCAGTGAACTGTAGGCCTCGCCGGTAGGAATGTTGACGTGATACTGGCATTGCTGCAGCTCTTCGTTCTTCAGGCCATGCGCCTCACGGCCGAACATCAGTGCGACTTTACTGCCGGCAGCCGCCGCTGCCGCGACTTTTTCACCACACTGCTTCGGTGACAGCATTGGCCAGGGAATGCGCCGGTCGCGGGCAGACGTGCCGATCACCAGTTCACAATCAGCGATCGCCGTCTCTACCGAATCAACGACAATCGCCGAGCGCACCACGTCCTCGGCACTGGCTGACCTGAAGATCGCTTTTTCGTCGGGGAAACTGTACGGATTAACCAGCACCAGCTCGGTCAGGCCCATGTTCTTCATCGCTCGGGCAGCAGCGCCGATATTGCCGGGGTGCGAAGTTTCCACCAGCACCACTTTTACACCCGGGAAGAGGTTCGCAGCATCGCTCATGTGACGTTTACAGTCGGTTGATTCAGGCAAGGCGGCATCTTAACGGGTTTCAGCACCAATAAAAGTACCGGCGAGAATGAATCCTTCACGAGAGGCACTCGAGACTGATAGAATCCGCGACCTTCGCACTCCCCCGGAATTCGCAATGGAACCAATGGCAAACATCGCCCTGCGCGCCGCTCGCCTGGCCGGCAAACAGATTGTGCGGGGATTTGATCGGCCTGATCTGGTTGATATTGACAGCAAGGGTCACAACGATCTGGTCACCAACATCGATCGCGAGGCAGAGCAGATCGTCATCGACACGCTGCGCGAAAAATATCCGGACCACAAAATCACCGGCGAGGAGTCGGGCTCGACCGATAACGCGTCTGATTTTGAGTGGGTCATCGACCCGCTCGACGGGACGATGAACTTCAGCCGCCAGATTCCGCATTTCTGTGTTTCCATCGCCTGTCTCCACAAAGGGCGAGTTGAGCACGCTGTCGTGATCGACCCCATCAGGGAAGAAGAGTTTGTCGCCAGTCGCGGCAAGGGCGCGTCACTCAATGGCAGGCGCATTCGTGCCAATGCGCTCGACAGCTTCGATGGCGCAGTGATTGCGACGGGCGGCCGCTCCCGCCATGAGCATGCAGACAAGGAAAGTGCGGTCTATGAGCACCTGCTGAAATCACACGCGGTCACCCGCCAGCCAGGCAGCGCTGCGCTCGAACTGGCTTATATCGCCGCAGGCAGAATTGACGGCATGTGGATGCGAGGTCTCGCCCGCTGGGATATCGCTGCCGGTGCCTTGCTAGTGATAGAGGCTGGCGGCCTGATGGGAGACTTCGCGGGTGGGGCTAACTACATGCAGACGGGCAACACCGTCGCCGGATCGCCGAAGGTCTTCAAGCTGCTGAGCCAGCTGGTACGCAAACACCTCGCTTGAGAAGAGGCTTTCAATCGCTGGCGAACTGATGCCAGCGGCGTATCAGGAGCCCAGCATATCCGGGTCGTCGACGCCTTCCTTTTCGGGTATCGCCAGGTCTTCCTGCGAGATACCCATCACGACCAGAATGTTGCTCGCCACGTAGATCGACGAATAGGTACCGATCACAACACCGATGATCAGGCCGGTCGCGAACCCGCTGATCAGTTCACCTCCCAGCAACAGCAGCGTCACCAGCACCAGCAACGTCGTCAATGACGTTACCAGGGTTCGGCCCAGCGTCTGGTTAAGCGATGTATTGATGATATCGACAGGCGTGCTGCGACGGATACGGCGGAAGTTTTCCCGGATTCTGTCTGACACCACGATGGTGTCGTTCAGCGAGTATCCGATGACCGCGAGCAGGGCCGCGAGCACGGTTAAATCGAAGTTCCAGCGGGCCACCGAGAAGATCCCAAGGGTGATGACCACATCATGGAACAGGGCCACGACCGCACCGACAGCGAATTTCATCTGAAAGCGAAAAGCGACATAGAGCAACACCACGCCCAATGCGGTCATAAGACCGATACCGCCCTGATTGGTCAGTTCTTCGCCCACGGCAGGGCCGACAAACTCGGTCCGACGCAGAATCACTTCAGAACCTGAGGCTTCTTTCAGCGACTGCAGCACCTGCTCACCGAGCTTGGCGTTCGCCCGGGTATCAAGGTTCTTCTGCGGTGGAATCCTGACAAGGATGTCACGGTCTGAACCGAAATACTGGACCACATGTCCCTCATAGCCTGCCGAGGTCAGCTCCTCACGGATCGTGACGGGAGACACCGGCTGGTCATATTCCACCTCAACGATGGTGCCGCCGGTAAAGTCCAGCCCCCACTCAACCTGGTTGATCGCAAGAGACACGATCGAGGCAAGCACGAGAACAATAGAAGAAATACCGGCAACCTTCCGGTACTTCATGAAATCAAAGCCTAGATTGAGAACTGCCATCAGATTGCCAGCTTCTTAATGTTGCGCCCACCGTACATCAGGTTGACGATGGCCCTCGTCCCCACAATGGCAGTGAACATGGATGTCATGATGCCGATCGACAGCGTCACAGCAAATCCTTTCACTGGCCCGGTGCCAATACTGTAAAGAATCACTGCCACAATCAACGTCGTCAGGTTGGCATCGAGAATGGTCACGAAGGCGCGTTCGAAACCGGCATGGATCGCCTGTTGCGGCGACAGATCGTTGAGCAGTTCTTCCTTGATTCGCGAGAAGATCAGCACGTTGGCGTCCACCGCCATACCGACGGTTAGGACGATCCCTGCAATACCCGGCAGCGTCAGCGTTGCACCCAGGGCGGACATAATCGCGACCAGCAGTACCAGGTTGGCAGCCAGTGCGATATTGGCGGCAATACCGAACAATTTGTAATAAACCAGCATAAAGAGCACGACGAGGCCGAGCCCCACACTGACCGCCATAGCACCCAGCTGGATATTCTCTGCACCCAGACTTGCCCCCACCGTACGCTCCTCGGCAACAAACATGTCCGCCGCAAGGGCACCCGCGCGCAGCAGCAGGGCGAGTTCACGCGCCTCACCGCCCTGCAGGCCGGTGATTCGGAATCGAACCGCCAGCGCAGACTGCACTGTGGCGAGGCTGATGACGCGGCGTTCAACATAGCGCTCCGGCTTCAGCACTTCGACGCCGTTTTCGCGCACCTTGACGTCGCGAGTCTTGGTTTCAATAAAGATCACCGCCATGCGCCGGCCGATACTGTTGCGGGTTGCCCGGTGCATCAGCTCGCCGCCATCACCATCAAGCGTGATGTTGACCTGAGGCAGGCCACTTTCAGGGTCGAAACCCACCTGGGCATCCAGCACTCGGTCACCGCGCAGGATAATGTCGTTCTCGATCCTGGCCCGGTAGCCTTCGTAATCATATTCCGTGGTTGATGACGCCGAGGCGTCGGGCAGGGCTTCCATGCGGAACTCGAGCGTCGCCACCTTGCCCAGAATCTTCTCGGCAACGGCGGGATCTTCAACACCCGGCAGGTCGACAACGATTCTGTTGCGGCCAAGGCGCTGCACCAGCGGCTCGGCGACACCGATCTCATTGACCCGGTTGCGGATGGACTGGATGTTCTGCTGTACGGCGAAGTCTTCAATCTCGCGAATTGAAGCCTCATCAACCGTCAGCGTCAGGGCCAGCGACTGCGGGCTCGCCGTGACGTTGTACTGCGGGTAACGTGTATTCAATTTCGAGCGTGCGCGGTCGCGCAGGTCTTCATCGGCAAAGGTGATTTCCATCACCCCCGTTTCCGGCGAATTGAAACCACGGTACCGGATCCGGTCATCGCGCTCCCGGAACAACCGCTTGATATCCTGTTCAAGGCCTTCGATCCGCTCAGCAATCGCGGCTTCAGTATCAACTTCCATCAGGAAGTGCACACCACCCCGAAGATCAAGGCCGTATTTCATCGGCTCGCCGCCAATGCCTACGAGCCATTCCGGTGTCGTTGGCGCTGCATTCAGCGAAACAATGAAACGTTCTGCGCCGGTCTCATCATGCAGCGCAAGCTCAATGACATCGACCGCCCGCAGGCGCATGTCTTCGTTCTGAAAGCGAATCTCGGCATTGCTGCCGGTGATCTTCGCCCCGAAGTAATCGATTTCAGCGTCTGCCAGGCTGCTCACCGCCTTGTCGAGGGTTTGCTCGGTAACAGTGCCATCAGGGTCTTCGTTCGAAATCTGGATCGCGAAGTCGGGCGGGTAAATGTTGGGCAGGGCATAGACCACACCCAGCGAAACAATCAACAGAACCAGCAGGTTCTTCCAAAGGGGATACCGGTTAATCAAAACGGAGCGCCGTCAGATCTCTTTGATCGTGCCTTTCGGCAACGCCTGCAGCACTGCGCTGCGCTGGAGTTTCAGCTCAACGCCATCAGCGGCTTCGAACACGATGAATTGCTCATCGACCTTTGAGATCTTTCCGACCAGCCCACCGTTAGTGACGATCTCATCACCCTTGGCGAGACCACCAACAAGCTCGCGGTGCTCTTTCGCCCGCTTGCTCTGGGGGCGCCAGACGATGAAATAAAACACCAGGGCAAATGCCACGATGATGAAAAGATCCAGCGGCAACGGGCTACCGCCTGCGGCACCGGCCTCTGCGGCCATGGCACTTGGAATCAGCAAATCAATCATAATCTCTTCCCCGACCGGGGCCCTGTTCGAAAAGCGCGCTATTTTCGCACAAAAAACACTTAATGGGGGCGATCGATCTGCCAGCTCTCGTAGATCTGCCTGATATGGTCATCCAGGCACTGGTTTTCAATAGCAGAGCGTAATCCAGCCATGATATGCAGGTAGTAGTGCACGTTGTGGATCGAATTCAGCTCCGCGCCGAGAATCTCACCACATTTGTCCAGGTGGTGCAGATACGCCCGACTGAAATTGCTGCAGGTGTAGCAGTCACAGTTCGGGTCCAGCGGACCCGTCGCCGTTTTATGGGGCGAATTCCGAATCCTGACAACCCCTTCTGATGTAAACAGGTGACCATTCCGCGCATTCCGCGTCGGCATGACGCAGTCCATCATGTCGACGCCGCGCGCGACACTTTCTACCAGGTCTGACGGGGTGCCGACGCCCATCAGGTAGCGGGGCTTGTCTGCCGGCATTTTCAGCGCCGTATGGGAAATAATGCGCAGCATGTCATCTTTTGGCTCACCGACTGACAGCCCGCCGATGGCATAGCCATCAAAGCCGATCTCTGTCAGCAGCCCGAGGGATTCATCGCGCAGGTCTTCGTGCACACCGCCCTGGATGATGCCAAACAGACTGTTCGGGTTACCTTCGAATGCCTGCTTGCTGCGCGCTGCCCAGCGCATCGACAAGGCCATGGACTCATGCACGGCCGGCTTGTCGGCAGGAAACGGCGTGCACTCGTCAAAACACATCACCACATCGGAGTTGAGCGAGCGCTGGATATCCATGGAAATCTCGGGCGAGAGGAAAATCTCATCGCCGTTGACCGGCGAGCGAAACTTCACGCCCTCCTCCGAGATCTTGCGCAGGTCACCCAGACTGAACACCTGGAAGCCACCGGAGTCCGTCAGAATCGGTTTCTGCCAGCCCATGAAACCATGCAGCCCACCGTGGCTTTCCATGATTTCCATGCCCGGCCTGAGCATGAGGTGAAACGTATTACCCAGCAGCATCTGCACACCGGCATCTTCCAGAATTGCCGGAGACAGGCCCTTCACCGAACCATAGGTACCGCAGGGCATGAAAATCGGCGTCTGTACCTCGTGGCGGGTGCCGTCTGCTCGGGTAAACTCGAGCGTACCGCGCCTGGCTTTGCCCTCGGTCGTTGATACGTTGAATTGCAGTGTCACGTCTTTGTTCTCTAATGAACGCGGGTCAACGGGTAATAAGCATCGCATCACCATAGCTGAAAAACCGGTAGGATTCCCTGACCGCTTCAGCATAGGCATGCCGGATATTCTCGAAGCCGGCAAAAGCGCTCACCAGCATCAGCAGGGTCGAACCCGGCAGGTGAAAATTGGTAATCATCGCGTCGACGACGCTGAAGTCGCAGCCGGGATAAAGAAAGATGTCGGTATCGCCGGTGTAGGGCTCGATCACACCTGACTGCGCGGCTGTCTCCAGACTGCGCACCGAGGTTGTGCCAACCGCGCAGACACGGCCACTGCGGCGGCGACAATCCGTCACCGCTGCACAAACTTCAGCCTTTACCTCGATAAACTCCTTGTGCATCTCGTGGTCCTGCACCCGCTCGACACGGACCGGTTGAAAAGTCCCGGCACCCACGTGCAGCGTGACCTCAGCTTTCGAGACGCCTTTGTCTTCCAACTGCTGCAGCAGCGCCTGATCGAAATGCAAACCCGCCGTCGGCGCAGCAACCGCGCCCTCTTTTACGCCATAGACCGTCTGGTAACGGTCGAGGTCCATCTCCTCGTCGACGCGGTCAATATAGGGCGGCAATGGCATGTGGCCATGAGACTCGGCAGCCGCCAGTACCCCGGCAGCAAAGGTCAGCTGAAAAAAATCACCCTCACGCTCGCCGACCTGAATGACCGGGCCCTCATCATCGACTGTGATCGTGCTGCCAGGTTTCGGCGACTTGCTGGCCCGCACCTGGGCGATGGCGGTGGTCTCTGACGTGACACGTTCCAGCAGGACTTCAACTCGCCCACCGGTCGCTTTCTGGCCGAAGAAGCGTGCCGGAATCACGCGTGTGTTGTTGAACACCATGAGATCGGCAGGCGACACCAGGCCGGGCAGATCGCTGAATCGCAGGTGAGCAATATCGCCTGTCGCGGCATTCAGGTGCAGCAGCCGACTGGCCGTACGCTGTTTCGTGGGGTAGCGTGCGATCAGCTCATCGGGCAGGTCGTAATGGAAATCAGAGACTTTCAAGTCGATGCGGACAATGGGTGACTTTAACGGCGCGCAGTCTACCAGCGAGCACGTTCAGCGGCGAGAGAAGAAAATCACTGGCCTTTGTGAAACATTCTCAGTTGGGAGGGCAAATCATGATCGTATACGGTGCCAGCGTCTCTTATTACACCGGCAAGCTTGAGGCGTACCTGCGCTATAAAGGTATCAGCTATGAGCGGGCCTCCCCCTACCCGCAGGCCGAGCGCATCAAACGCGAGGCCGGTTGCATACAGCACCCGGTGGTCGAGCGCCAGGATGGGCGCTGGATGTCAGACACGACGCCGATCATCCTGCAGCTGGAGCAGGAGCACCCGAACCAACCGGTGCTGCCGCAAGACCCCGTCGTACGTTTCACCGCCCTGTTAATTGAAGACTATGCCGACGAGTGGCTCTGGCGCGCTGCCATGCATTACCGCTGGAGCTACAAACACGACCGCGCCCTACTTTCGCGGATCCTCACCGATGAACTGACGACACACCTGAAGCTGCCGCGCTTCTTCAGGTTGCGAATGATCGCACGCCGCCAGCGCCAGGGTTTTGTCATCAACGACGGTGTCACCGACAGCACCCGGGAACATGTTGAGCAGGGATATCACCGTATCCTCGCGCTGATGAGCACGGCGCTTGCCGAGCGGCCATACCTGCTGGGTGCATCCCCTTCCATCGCCGACTTTGGCCTGATGGGCCCGATGCTGCGTCACTTTGGCCAGGACCCCACACCCGCCGAAATCATGCGCGACACCGCGCCGAGGGTATACGACTGGGTTGCCCGGACCTGGAATGCCAGCGACATGACTCAGCAACACGCCTTTGTCGAGACGCTGCCAGAAGACCTCGACGGCCTGTTGCAGGAAATCTGTGAGACGCACCTTGTGCAGCTGGCAGAGAACGCCCGCGCCTGGCACGAGGGTAAAAAGAAGTTCGACATGCTGGTGCAGGGCTGCCAGTACCGGCATCTGCCGGTATCGCGTTACCGGGTTTACTGCCTGGAACAACTGCGCCGACACTTTGAGGCGCTGGTACCTGAGTCACGGCAACTTGTTCAAGACAAACTCTCGTTCCCTATGGCCGACCTCCTCTGGCAGGACGCTATCAAGGCCGACTCAGGTTATGATGCCGCGGGAGACGCCCCCTTTAACAAAGCCATCAACGTCTTCGAGAACGGAGTGCCCACCCGATGAAACGCCTGCTGCTGACACTATCAATGCCCTGCCTGCTTGCCGCACTGGCCAGCGGGGCCAGTGCTGAAGAAACGACCGAGACCCCGCCCGACAGGCAACTGCTGTGGGGTGACACACACCTGCACACCAACAACTCGTTCGACGCGTTTCTGAACGGCAATATGACGGTCACGCCGTCTGACGCCTATCGCTTCGCCAAGGGCGAACCGGTGATCCATGCCTACAACCGGGTAAAAACCCAGATCGGCACACCGCTCGATTTCCTGGTCGTCACCGACCATGCGGAGTTCCTTGGGGGGATTAAAGACATCTACTATGACGGCATTCAGGACCCGGACCCCGGGCTGATCAGAAGCCTGGTTTACTGGTACCAGGCGTGGCGGATTCGTGATGCGCTCGACAATGGTGGCAGCATTGAATTCTTCAACGACATTCTGCCGATTCCGGGCGACCCACGTGAACTCGCCGCACAGTGGGTTGAATCGGCCGCTCAACAGGGCATTCCCGGCGCCAAAATATCCCAGCGCAAGGCCTGGCATGGGCTGCTTGAAACCGCTGACCAGCACAACGAGCCGGGCAAGTTCACGGCTTTCGCTGGCTGGGAATGGTCATCGCAGCCTGGCAGCGCCAACCTGCATCGTATCGTCATGACCAGTGCCAATGCCGACAGCGGCAAAACCTTCATTCCGTTTGCTTCCACCGACAGCCCCTACCCCGACGACCTCTGGGCCTGGCTCGCGAAAACTGAAGCAGAGAGCAACACACGTTTTATCGCCATTCCCCACAACCCGAACGTCAGCAAGGGCATGATGTTCAATCGCGTCAACCTGCGGGGCGAGGCGATCGACGAGGACTATGCCAACCGACGCCTGCAGTATGAGCCGATTGTCGAGATGACGCAGATCAAAGGCGATTCAGAAACCCATGAAGATCTCTCGCCCGACGACGAGTTCGCTAAATTTGAACCCTACCAATACCTGCTGGCTGCAGAGAGTGACGTGTACCCGGTGCAGGAAGGTGACTATGCGCGCTCGGGCCTGAAGACCGGCCTGTCGATCGAAGCCGAGATCGGCGTCAACCCGTTCAAGCTCGGCATGATTGGCTCAACCGACTCTCACACCGGCCTCGCGACTGCAGAAGAAGCTAATTTCTGGGGCAAATTTGCTTTTGATTCCGTGCCTGAAAAGAAAAACTCACACGGCCTTGGCAGTGCCTCCGGTTGGACCATGTCGGCGGCGGGCCTCGCTGCTGTGTGGGCGGAAGAAAATACCCGCGACAGCATTCTTGATGCCATGTTCCGACGCGAGGTTTACGCCACCACCGGCACCCGTATCAGCCTGCGTTTCTTTGGCGGCGCTGACCTGACCGCCGCAGACCTGCAGACCCTGCAAACCAGCGGCTACGAGAAAGGCGTACCCATGGGCGGGACGCTATCGGCAACCGCCGAGCAGGTCGCACCGACCTTTCTGGTGCATGCCGGCAAAGACCCGGCGGACCACAATCTCGACAGAATCCAGATCGTTAAAGGCTGGCTAGATGCCGATGGCGAAACCCATGAACAGGTCTACAACGTCGCCTGGTCTGATGACCGCGAGCTGGCTGACGATGGCTCACTGCCCGCCGTACCGGATACGGTTGATCGCAACACCGGCAAAGTCACCGGCGCCCACGGCGCGCCGGAGCTTAAAGCCGCGTGGACGGACCCGGACTTCAACACCGACCAGCCCGCTTTCTATTATGTTCGTGTATTACAGATACCGAGTGCCCGACACTCACTGTTCGACAGGATTGCGCTCGGCCTCGAGAACGCGGCAGACTACCCTGACGTGATTCAGGAGCGCGCCTACAGTTCCCCGATCTGGTATCAGCCCTGAGAGCAGGCTGGTATCCTTGCATTGAATCGAAGAGAGACGACGTATGTCTGAAGAAAACCCCGCAGAAGGATTACCAGAGCCAGAAGCTACCCCGCCCAAACCCAGCACGGCTAAGAAAATCCTGCGCCAGGTTCTGCCCTGGGTCATCACTATCGGCTGTTTCGTCTTCCTCTACACCCGGATCGCTGGCCCCGCCGCTGGTGCCGGCATGTCGGTGCCCATGTATCTCGCATCCGTCTTTGCCGACGTCAACTGGCTGGCCTGGCTCGCGCTGATGGTACCCTACTCGCTGTTCTTCTTCGCGATTGACTCATTGATCGTGTGGCGAGTAATTGGCTGGTTTAATGCCAAGGTCGCCTACAAAGACATTTTGCCCGTCAGGGCCAGCACCTACATCCTATCGATCGTGAATGAACAGGTAGGCAAAGGGGCCATGGCGCTCTACCTGTATCGGCGCGAAGGCGTGCCCGGCTGGAAGCTCGGCTCCAGCATGTTGTTCATCATGGTCTGTGAACTGCTTTACCTTTGCGCGTGGGCCAACGTTGGCCTGTTCCTGCAGTACGAAACACTGCCTGAGGTATTCCGTGCGCTGCCCTTCGTCGGCCTCGGCATTGTTGCTGTATTTATCTTCGCCTACCTCTATCTGAGGGGGATCATCCTGCCCAACTGGAATCTGCGAGACAGGCACCTGCTGCATGCTTTCAAGGAAGCCGAGATCTGGCAGTACGGGGTAATCCTGCTGCTGCGCTCACCGGCGCTGCTGGCCGCGGTGTTCGTTTACGCCGAGGCCATCGCTCTCTTCGGCGTCGATATATCTTACCTGCAGATGCTGGGCCTGCTGCCCGTGATCTTCTTCGGCGCTTCAATCCCGGGGCCGTTCCGGGCTGTCGCAATCTCGATGTGGGTGATCCTGGTGCCCGAGTACCCGGCAGAGATGAGTGCCTTCGGCCTGGTGCAGCACAACTTCTTCATCCTGTTTAATGCCGTGATTGGCCTCTTCTTCTTCCGCCGCGTACAGCGCGAAGTATTCAACTAGGTCGCCGCACCAAACCTACTGTGATCGCCGCTCTCTCGTGTACCAGAGTGGCGAGACTGATAGACGCGCTGAATTCCCCCAGAGTCCGAGACCCACCCATTACCCAAAAGAATAAACGGTGATGGCTTGACACTGCGCGCGCGAGCACTATAGTTCGCCCGCAATTCGAAGCCCCTCGCCTTTTCCCAAGTTTCAGGATATCCCGTGATAACAACCGCTAACATCACCATGCAGTTTGGTGCCAAGCCCCTGTTCGAAAACATTTCAGCCAAATTCGGCAACGGCAACCGCTACGGCCTGATTGGCGCTAACGGTTGCGGCAAATCTACATTCATGAAGATACTCAACGGCAGCCTGGCACCAACTTCGGGCAATGTTTCTATTGAAGACAACCTGCGCATCGGTGAGTTACATCAGGATCAATTCGCTTTCGAGGCTTTCTCTGTCATCGACACGGTCATCATGGGTGACAAAGTGTTGTCTGAAGTAAAACTTGAGCGGGAACGAATCTACTCTCTGCCTGAAATGAGCGAAGCTGATGGCCTGAAAGTGGCAGATCTAGAAGTGCAGTTTGCAGAGCTGGACGGCTACAGCGCTGAAAGCCGCGCCGGGGAAATTCTGCTGGGTGCGGGCATCGAAGAATCGCTGCATTACGGTCCGATGAGCGAAGTCGCCCCAGGCTGGAAACTCAGGGTACTTCTTGCACAGGCATTGTTCGCTGACCCCGACATCCTGCTTCTTGATGAACCCACCAACAACCTTGATATCCATACGATCCGCTGGCTCGAAGAGATCCTGAATAGCCGCAAAAGCACGATGATTATCATTTCACACGACCGGCACTTTCTGAACGCGGTCTGTACTCACATGGCGGATATCGACTATGGCGAACTGCGGATTTATCCCGGCAACTATGACGATTTTATGATTGCATCAACCGCTGCCCGGGAACGTGTGCAATCGCAAAACGCCAAAAAGCAGGCCCAGATTCTAGAGTTAAAGCACTTTGTCAGTCGATTTTCTGCCAATGCATCAAAGGCAAAGCAGGCCACATCGAGAGCAAGACAGATTGAAAAGATCGAACTCGAAGACATCAAACCGACCAGCCGAGTCAGTCCTTACATTCGATTCAATCAGGAAACCAAGTTACATCGCCTGGCAGTGACACTGGAGGATCTGGGTCACGAGTTTGAAGAGCCGTTATTTGCAAGTGGCAACCTGACCCTTGAAGCCGGGACACGATTGGCCATCATCGGCGAAAATGGTGCAGGGAAGTCTACCTTCCTCAAATGCCTGATGAATGAACTGACACCTACGAGCGGTACAGTGAAGTGGGCCGAAAATGCCAGTCTTGGCTACTGCCCCCAGGACACCAGCGCCGAATTTGATGAAGATACCACGCTGTTCGACTGGATGAGCCAATGGCGTAAACCGTCGCATGATGAGCAGATCGTCCGCGCCACGCTGGGACGGCTGCTGTTTTCATCAGAAGACTTCGAGAAGTCAGTGCGCGTCTGTTCCGGTGGCGAAAAGAACCGATTGCTGTTCGGCAAGCTGATCATGTCTGAGCCGAACGTCATGTTGCTGGATGAACCCACCAACCACCTTGATATGGAATCCATCGAGGCGCTGAACCTGGCACTGGAGCACTACGAAGGCACGTTGATCTTCGTCAGCCACGATCGTGAATTTGTTTCGTCACTGGCAACACGAGTGATTGAGATAGAAGATCAGAAACTGGTCGACTATACCGGTCCTTACGAAGAATATCTGGCGTATCGCGACGCAGATTCAAGAGCCGTCGGCACTTGATCAGGTTGTCTACTTATTTTTGCTGGCGCGTTCTTTTTTACCCGGTCGCTTTTTCTTAACAGCTTTTTTTCTGACCTTCTTTTTCACGGTCTTTCGATCAGGTGATTCAGCCTCTGCCGGCCCTTTTAGGCTTCGCTGCCTGGTCGCCTTACCCAACCCACGCTTTGCATCACCTGAACGAGTTATGTTGAGCTGCTGATTGCAGACCCAGACCCTTTTCAGGTCATTAAAGATATCTTTCGGCATACCCTGGGGCAGATCCACAAAGCTGTGATCGTCCCTGATATCAATATGGCCAATATGTTCAGCGTCAAGACCAGCCTCATTGGCGATGGCACCAACAATATTGCCAGGCTGGACTTCATGATCGTGCCCCACTTCGATTCTGAATCGCTCCATGCCCTCAGGTGGTTTTGCGTTGCCGCGCGATCTCACCTTACCAGATCGAGAATCATGAGATTTACCAGACCCAGGGCGCTCTGGTCGCCGCTGCGGTTGGTCGATTTTCTCTGACAAGAGAAGCTCCTGATCGCCCAGCGCCATTTTCGCCAACGCAGCAGCCAGCTCCAGCATGGGTACATCATGTTCAAGCTCGTACTGTTCCATGATGCTCTGCATGAATTCGAGCTCACCTGCACCCAGGGTGTCCGTAATTTTCTGTTTGAAATTGGCGATTCTCAGATTATTAACCATCTCAGTGGTCGGCAGTTCCATAATTTCAATTTTGTGTCGAGTCGCCTTCTCGATGGCACCCAACATACGTTGTTCTCTGGGCGTAACAAAGAGTATTGCCTCACCGGTTCTGCCTGCCCGCCCGGTTCGGCCAATTCTGTGGATATAGGCTTCTGTGTCGTAGGGAATGTCATAGTTGATGACATGGCTGATACGCTCAACGTCGAGCCCTCGCGCTGCCACGTCCGTCGCCACCAGAATATCCAGCGCGCCTGCTTTAAGTTTTTCTATGGTGCTTTCTCGGCTTTTCTGCACCATGTCGCCATTGAGTGCAGCTGCGGCGTAACCTCTCGCCTCGAGTTTGTCGGCCAACTCGACTGTCGCCAGCTTGGTCCTAACGAACATGAGAACGCCATCGAACGGCTCAACCTCCAGGATGCGGGTCAGTGCATCGAGTTTGTGCTGGTGGCTTACCCGCCAGTATCGCTGCCTGATCGTATCCGCCGTGGCGGTCTTTGCCTGAATCTTTATTTCTTTCGCTGTCTGCAGGTACCGATTGGCAATTTTCTTAACTTCCGGCGGCATGGTGGCACTGAACAAAGCCATCTGGCGGTCGACAGGGGTCTGCTCCAGTATCCACTCGACATCATCAATGAAACCCATGCGCAACATTTCATCGGCCTCATCGAGTACCAGTGCCGACAGCTCGTCGAGGACCAGCGTCCCCTTGCGCATATGATCCATTACTCGACCCGGCGTGCCGACAACGACATGAACCCCCCGACGCAGCGCTCTGATCTGCTGGCCGTACTCCTGACCGCCGTAGATGGGCAGCACATGAAAGCCTTTCATATGCGAGGCATACTTCTGAAACGCTTCCGCAACCTGAATAGCTAGCTCCCGAGTGGGCGCCAGTACCAGGACCTGAACTCCCCTTCGTTTCATATCTACGCGTGCGAGCACAGGCAGAGCAAACGCTGCCGTCTTGCCAGTACCAGTTGGCGCATGCCCAAGCAGGTCGTGACCTTTGAGCAGGTGAGGGATGGTCTGTGCCTGAATAGGCGATGGGGTTTCGTAGCCTACTTCATCCAGTGCTTTTAGAAGTTTCTCGGGAAGCTCCAGTTCTTCGAACGTCAATGGAGGATTAGTAGACATGGTAATTCCTGCGCAGAGAGATGGCAGGCAGTTGATGAGCCTGGCTCGGGCCGCGAGCATATAGGCTTCTCTACGGAATAGCCATGGAGTTCTTCCGCTGTATGCAGCGCAAAGTATTTAACTAGGCCGCCAGAACAAACCTGCTATAATCGCCGCTCTCTCGTGTGCCGGGGTGGCGGAACTGGTAGACGCGCCGGATTCAAAATCCGGTTCCTTCACGGGAGTGTCGGTTCGATTCCGACCCTCGGTACCAACATAAATTCAATTAAATCAATTGAATATGTGAAGAGGGAATTTCATCAAGCTCCAGAAATTCTCTTGTATAGCTTTGTAAAGAAGCAGTCGCTATTGATTAGCTTTGGAAGGACTTTTGATGACCGATTTTGTGATCGAAAACCTTCGCCTCAAAGAGTTGTTACTCGTTGTCGAAAAGAACAAACCTTTCTATCTTGAGTTTCAGAACTTTTCAAAGGCCGAAGGTTATCCAGACATCATTTCGTTCGTGTCCGAAACTGACGAAAAGAAGTTTCTCCGAATAACGACTAAATACTTTGCCACACCTTTTGATAATCCCATATACGATGGGATTGAGGGGTCCCCATTCTCCGAGCCACAAACTAGGCGACTTTTGACGTTTCTGAGGGGTCCCCATTCTTC
>Ga0181568_10001635_pt1 | contig 20493 bp, 17 predicted proteins | sample 101ome_20_FD_133758 | JGI IMG/M metagenome (GOLD analysis project Ga0181568, IMG submission 133758) | Coastal salt marsh microbial communities from the Groves Creek Marsh, Skidaway Island, Georgia - 101404AT metaG (megahit assembly) | ecosystem: Environmental > Aquatic > Marine > Intertidal...
GGGAATCCCGCCTGAAATTCTTCGGCCACTTCCGGCGGTGTGATGATGTCGTTTCGCCCCCAGATTAGACAGACAGGACACGTCATGGCTGGCAAGTCTTTTGCCATGTTGTGGCGAATAGCGCTCTTGGCGATGGCCAAAATGCGCAACACCTTTTCACGGCTGTTGACCGCTTCGTAGCATTCGTCGACCAGTTCTTCCGTCGCGTGCTTCGGATCAAAAAAAGTTACCGCTACTTTATCACGGATGAAGGTTTTGTCTTCGCGGCGCGGAAAACTATTCCCAAAAGCGTTTTCATACAAACCACTGCTCGCAGTCAAACTGAGCGAGGCTACCCGATGCAGGTTGTTTTTGGTGTAAATCAGCCCTACGTGACCGCCGAGGCTATTGCCCAATAAGTGCACCTTATCCAGCCCCATTTCATCCACGAACCCTTCAATGTGTTCGGACAGATTTTTGGCGCTGGTCTTCAGCATCGGCAATTCATAAATCGGCAACATCGGGATGATGACGCGAAATCGCCCTGAAAAATGGGAGAACACGTCTTTGAAATTGCTCAATGCACCGAATAATCCGTGCAGCACGATGAGCGGCTCACCGGATCCAGACTCGACGTATTTGTAGGGCCCGCGTTCAATGATGTCAGGAGTTGCCATGGGGTTCACTTTGAATGAATGCCAAAGGTCTGCACAAACACCCGCTTTTCCATCGACACCTTTTGGTCCGCTGTTCACAAGACATGTTGAAAACGTGTTAATAGTGCAAATCCTTTCCACAAGCTTTAATTCATGAAAACCCCGCCAGTGCTGAGTTATCCCTAAGCCAATCTTCAAAACTTTTCCACAAAGTGGGAGAAAGTGGTGATCAGTGGGAGAAAGTGGGAAATCTTGGGTAATTTTGAGAATCGGAAATCATGCTGAATCTACTCGGAGAATACACGTGTAAAATCGACGCCAAGGGGCGCCTGATGTTCCCAGCTCGCTTGCGCAAGCAGTTGGACTCGGTCTTGCACCATGGCCTCGTCGTGAACCGAGACATATTCGAAGGATGTTTGGTGGTTTATCCTCAACCTGAATGGGACAAGGTGAACCGCGAGATGTCTCGCTTGAGTCGCTACAACCGGAAACACCAACTGTTCCAACGGAAATTCATGAAGGGAGCGACCCACGTGGAGCTGGATGGATCTGGCCGGATTAACATTCCCGCCCTGTTGTTGGAGCACGCGGGCATTCAATTACCTGCGGACAATGAAATCATCGTTTCAGGGCTCGGCGAAAAGATTGAAATCTGGAATAAGGCGCGCTACAACCAGTCCGTACTAGATGATGCAGACGATTTCGACTTCGGCACGCTGGCTGAAGACGTACGCCAAGACCTCGAACCAAACAGCGACAATTGATCGATGCAACCCGACGCCTACCACATCCCCGTTTTGGCCGCAGCAAGCATCGAGGGGATTGGTGTCTCAAACCGTCCCAACGGCACCTTCGTTGATGCCACGTTTGGAGGCGGCGGGCATTCCCGGCTCATCCTAGCCGAACTCGGCTCCGCTGGAAAACTATTTGGATTTGACCAGGATGCAGACGCTCATGCCAACGCCTTGGATGACGAACGCTTCACCCTCGTTCCTGAGAACTTTCGTTACATCCGCAATTTTTTGCGGTTGGAAGGTGTGCGCCGAGCGGACGGATTGCTCGCCGATTTGGGCGTGTCCTCTCATCAATTCGATGCCGGCGCCCGGGGCTTTTCCATTCGACAAGACGCAGCCTTGGACATGCGCATGAATCAGAATACCGGGATCAATGCCGCAGACATCGCTGCGGACTACAGTGTCGAACAACTCACGTCCATGCTTCGCCAATACGGAGAACTCAAGCGTCCTGACCGCGTGGCGTATGCCATTGAAGAAGCCCGTCGCAATCGACCAATTGCCCGAACAGCGGATTTGGTCGCCGCCACCGATCACCTCGCACCAAGAGGAAAGGAAAACCAATTCCACGCACAGATTTTCCAGGCATTTCGCATAGAAGTCAATGACGAACTCAGCGCTTTGCGCGAAATGCTCGAAGCGACGGTTGGCCTTTTGGCAGAAGGCGGCCGCTTAGCCATTATCTCCTACCATAGTTTGGAGGATCGGCTCGTCAAGCATTTCATGCGATCAGGCAATTTTGACGATGATGTCAAACGTGATCTCAAAGGGAATGCACTTTGTCCATTTGCACCGGTCAATCGAAAAGCAATTGTCGCCGATGAGGCTGAGCAGGCTCGAAATCCCCGCGCACGCAGCGCACGCCTCCGCGTCGCCACGCGCACCGCGTTAACCCTTGAACAAATTAACGCCCAAGCCGCATGAAAAAGTTCTTTTCATTTGGCTCAAACGCCGCGAACGAAAACAAATCTGCACGGGGCAACCGCCTCTTGACTCCTGAGGAAAAAGCTGCACAAGAAGCGCAAAAGCAAAAACTCGCTGAACAGCAAGCGCGTTCAGCTGCTCGTAAAAAAGCACAAGCCTCTGCGGCGGACAAGCGTCCTCGAAATCGCATCGTACGTCCGGAAGAAGCTGCGGCAACCCCCACCCCTCGAAAGGCTTGGTTCAAACGGCGCAAAAAAGCACCCAAAAGAACCCCGCAGGAGAAACAAGAGCGCGCCAACCGGCAATCCATTGCTCCCGTGATTCGAGACATCTTAAGCGGTGAGTTTTTGACTCGGGATGGCGTAACACGCCACATACCTTACCTCATTTTCGTCAGCGGCCTGTTCATCGCCTATATCGCTATGGGCTATCAGTTCGAGCGAATGGAACGCGAAAAACTTCGAACCAAACGGCAGCTGGAAGAGCTGAGCGCGGAGTACAAGACCCTAAAAGCCAAGTTCGAAACCGAATTGCAACAAAGCACCGTCGAGCACAACATTGCTGAACTCGGGCTCCGTCAAAATGTCGAACCGCCGTTCCTCCTGGAATACGAAATCGAAACGCCATGAAGAACGAGCGTGAATTCACCAACAGGACTTGGTTTTCGTTTGGGCTTTTCGTACTCCTGGGCTTTTCGGTGTTCGGACGGATCCTTTGGATTCAAAGCGCCGAACACGAGCAGTGGTTGGCTGTCGGTGAACGGTTTGAGTCCAGCGTTCAATCCATCACTCCTGCTCGGGGTCAGATTTACTCTTCCAATGGCAGTGTTCTTGCCACTTCCGTGCCCGTTTTCGAAGTGCGATGGGATAGCAAAAGCGAAGCCATTGATTGGGATATTTTCGATCGAGAACTCGATAGCCTGAGTCAAGGGTTGAGTCGCATTATCGGTCAAAAAAGTGCCGCCGACTATCGGAGCCTTTTAAGAGACGGACGCAACCTTGGACGCCGCAATACGTTGGTCGCACGACGCGTCTCCTACATACAGCAAAAAGACCTGCTCAAGCTCCCGTTCATCCGTCGCGGCCGATTCAAGAGCGGGTTCACGTTCAACCGCGTCGAACGACGTCGCAAGCCTTTTGGTGATTTGGCCGCGCGCACGATTGGGATCGATCGGGACGAAAATCGCGTTGGGCTCGAAGCGAGTTGGAACAATGAACTTGCTGGAATCACAGGACGACAGTTGCAACGGCGGGTCGCTGGCGGACAATGGATGCCCGTTTCGGATGAATACATCGTAGAGCCCGTGGCAGGGTACGATGTCATCACGAGCATTGATATGCACTTACAGGATGTCGCGAGCAATGCATTGCGCCGTCAATTGATTGCGCACGACGCCGCTTGGGGAACCGTCATCTTGATGGAGGTGGCCACTGGGAAGATTCGGGCAATGGCCAACTTGACACGAACCAAAGAAGGCACCGAAACCACCCCTTCCGCATACGGAGAAACCTTCAATCATGCCATCGGAACGGCAGTAGAGCCCGGCTCAACCTTTAAATTGGCCACGCTCATGACCGCCATGGAATCCGGAGGTGTCCAGCCTCAGGATGAAATCGATACGGGTAACGGCATTACATCCTTCTATGGTCGGCGCATGTCCGATTCCAATTCCGACGAGGGGGGACACGGTGTATTGACTACTGCAGAAGCCTTCCAAGTAAGCTCCAACGTCGGCACGGCCCTGACCATCAAGAAGGCATTTGGTGAAGATCAGCAGCGATTCCTTGACGGGCTGCAGTCGTTGAACATCCACGTACCAACGGGCATCAAACTCGCGGGAGAGGCAGAGCCCCAGGTGTACACCGAGGTGGGTCAAGGGCGTTGGTCAGGCCTTTCCCTCACCCAGATGTCCATCGGATACGAGGTGACGCAAACTCCTCTGCAAACCCTTAGCCTGTACAATGCTGTAGCCAACGGCGGGAAAATGATGCGTCCGCAGCTCGTCGAACGATTGGAATCCAATGGCGAAGCGGTCCAAACCATCGAACCCGAAGTCATTGCAGACCGCATTTGTTCACCCGCAACACTTACTGCTTGCCAGCGCATGATGAAGCGCGTAGCTGACCCTGAAGGCCAAGGCACAGCCCAGTTCATTTTTGCCAAAAGCCCTTACACGGTTGCTGGAAAGACGGGCACTGCGCGCATCGCTGGTCCCAATGGTTACGACGGAAGATATCGCGCGTCATTCGCAGGTTACTTCCCAGCTGAAGCACCGCGATACAGCTGCATCGTCGTCATCGCCGACACCCGCAGTGGAGTATACTACGGCTCGAGCATCGCAGGTCCGGTGTTCCGTGAACTCGCCAACAAAGTCTACGCAACCGATCCCTCCTTCCACACTTCCAGCACGGGATTGCTTGCGGAAAAGACCAAATTACCCGGAGCCAAGGACGGAGCGCGCGAAGAATTGGTGGCGCTGTACGAGGCTTTTGGCTTGCCATACACCGGTGCGGTTGAAGGGGATTGGGTCACCGTCACAACCGGCGAAACCGTGGCGGAATTGAGCACACGCCCCATCACCCCGGGTGCAGTACCCGACGTTCGAGGAATGGGCTTGCGAGATGCGCTGTACTTGCTCGAAAATGCCGGAATCGAAGTCAAAACATTGGGCGCCGGCACGGTTCGCCGCCAAAGCATCACCCCAGGATCTCCGATTACCGGACGTCCTTCCATCACCCTTGAATTGTCCTGAACTCCATGAAGCTCCTCAAAGAAATCCTTTACGGCACCCGCATCCACGACATCGTGGGCAACACCCACGTGGCCATTGAGGACCTTGCTTTTGATAGCCGAAAGGTGAAAGCGTTCAGTTTGTTTATCGCCATCCCCGGTACCCAGGTGAATGGATTTGATTTCATCGATCAAGCAATTGAAAAAGGGGCGAATGCCATTGTCACCGAGCAACTACCTGAAGTGCGCGCTTCGCATGTCACCTACGTCCGCGTGCAAGACGCCGCAGCTGCTTTGGGTAAAATCGCATCGAAATTTTACGACGATCCGAGTACGGCACTTCGCGTGGTGGCTGTCACCGGTACCAACGGAAAAACCACCACTGTCAGCTTGTTACACCGATTGTTCCGATCCATGGGACGACGGGCGGGCATGCTTTCGACTGTCGAGAACCGCATCTTGGACCAAGTAGTTCCAGCAAGCCACACGACGCCAGACGCTCTTCAGATGCAGCGCCTCTTCCGCCAGATGGCCGATGCGGGGTGCAAATACGTCTTCATGGAGGCGAGCTCGCACAGCATTCATCAAAAACGCCTAGCCGGCACTGTGTTAGCCGGAGCGGTGTTCTCTAACATCACGCACGACCACCTCGATTACCACGGCGATTTCAATTCGTACATCCTAGCGAAAAAGGGGCTTTTCGATATGCTGCCTGCCGATGGCTTCGCTTTGTACAACCAAGACGACAAACACGGACCGGACATGGTGTTGGATTGCAAAGCCCGCATCAAGGATTACGCCCTCACCTCCATGGCGGACTACCGCGGGCGCGTCGTGGAAAACCACCTCGGTGGATTGCAATTGCATGTGAACGGACACGATTTGTATAGTCGGTTGATCGGAGGGTTCAACGCCTACAATTTGTTGGCAGTCTATGCTGTGGCCATGGAATTGGGCCTGGACGAGATGGACGTATTGACCCACCTCTCGCTCCTCAAACCTCCTCCCGGTAGGTTCGAACAAGTGGAGGCGCCGGAAGGCATCACGGCTGTAGTGGACTATGCGCACACGCCAGACGCACTGGATAATGTCCTGAAAACGGTGGATTCCTTTCGAGCGGGCGAAACCCAAGTCATCACCGTTGTCGGCTGCGGCGGCAACCGTGACAAAACCAAGCGGCCGGTCATGGCAAAAGTCGCTGCAAAATGGAGCGACCGCGTCTTCTTGACCTCAGATAATCCGCGCGACGAAGAACCCGACGCGATCATCGCGGACATGCGTGCGGGCCTCGACCCCATCGACGCGAAAAAATGCATTGCAATCACCGATCGCCGCGAGGCCATTCGCATGGCGGCTCAGTCGGCCAGCGAGGGTGACATCGTGCTTGTCGCAGGCAAAGGCCACGAGACCTACCAAGAAATCAAGGGTGTTCGCTACGATTTCGATGACCGTGAAGAACTGTTGAACGCCTTCAAACCTGCCTGATGCTCTACCACCTGTTTACCTACATCGACGCCGTCTGGGACCTGCCAGGAGCCGGGTTGTTTCAATACATCTCGTTCCGGGCTGCCATGAGCCTGATCACTTCGCTCATCATTGGCATCCTTTTCGGAAAACGCATCATCGAATGGCTGCAATTGAAGCAGGTCGGGGAAATCGTGCGCGATTTGGGGCTAGAAGGTCAAATGAATAAGCAAGGCACCCCCACCATGGGCGGTCTCATCATCCTAGCAGCCATCCTGATTCCCACATTGCTATTCGCGGATTTAACCAACATATACACGCAGATGATGCTGCTCGTGACCGTGTGGCTCGGCGGAATCGGATTCATCGATGACTACATCAAGGTGTTCAAAAAGAACAAAGAAGGCCTCGCCGGGCGCTTCAAAGTCATCGGGCAAGTTGGCGTGGGCATCATCGTAGGCTCCATCATGTGGTGGCATCCTGACGTAACCATCAAGGACCCCGCGGACCGCGAGTTCTTGGGTGAAGTCGTGGAAATGACGGCCATTGACGGGACCGTTTTCGAGGTGTTTGAAGCAGACCAGGGGTTGCCGATTTGGGAGGCAAAGAAATCATCGGAGACCACGGTGCCGTTCATGAAGGACAACAGCTTCGATTACGACCGACTCGTCAGTTGGATCGGTCCAGCTGCGGAAGGATGGGGTTGGTTGGTTTTCATTCCGTTGGTCATCTTGATTGTGACGGCGGTCAGCAATGGCGCCAACTTGACCGACGGCATCGACGGCTTGGCGACCGGGACAAGCGCCATCATCGGTCTGGGTTTGGCTGTTTTGGCCTATGTCAGCTCCAACATTGTCACAGCCGACTACCTGAATATCCACTACATCCCCTTCTCTCAGGAACTGGTGGTGTTCATCGCTGCTTTCGTGGGTGGATGCATCGCTTTCCTCTGGTACAACGCTTTTCCCGCGCAGGTCTTCATGGGTGACACAGGAAGTCTGGCGCTTGGCGGGATCATCGCCGCATTTGCCATCGCCATTCGCAAAGAGCTCTTGCTGCCTGTGTTGTGCGGCATTTTCCTCATCGAAAACCTGTCCGTAGTGATGCAGGTCGGTTGGTTTAAATACACCAAAAAGAAGTACGGTGAGGGCCGGCGCATCTTCCTGATGGCTCCGCTTCATCACCATTACCAAAAACTGAACATCCCCGAATCCAAAATCACAGCGCGGTTCTGGATTGTGGGCATTCTGCTCGCTGTCGTGTCCATCGTCACCCTCAAAGTCCGCTAATCAACTACCCACATGTCTCACCCCATTATCCCCATACTTGGCGCAGGTGAAAGCGGAATCGGTTCCGCCCTGCTCGCGGTGCGCCAAGGCTTGGAGCCGTGGGTGACCGACGCGGGAAGCATCCGTGACGAGCGAGCCGCGGAATTGCGGGAGGCCGGTATCGAATTTGAATCGGGTGGACACAACGAAAATCGGCTCCTAACAGCGGCAGCAACCGGAGCAACCGTCATCAAAAGCCCTGGGATTCCGGAAGATGCCGCACTCATCGTCGCGATGCGTGAGGCCGGCGCATCCATCATCAGCGAGATTGAATTTGCCAGCCGCTATGCACGGACAGGTGCGGAACGCGTCATTGCCATCACAGGCGCCAATGGCAAAACCACGACTACCGCATTGATTTCTTCGGTGTTTGAACACGCCGGACACGAGGTCGCTTGCGTGGGAAACATTGGCAAGAGCTGGGCGCGGGATCTCGCCGAAAGGCAGCACCCCGCAGCCATCCAAGTGGTGGAAGTGAGCAGCTTTCAATTGGACGGCACGGATACCTTCCGACCCGATGTTGCGGTGCTCCTCAACATCACGCCGGATCACCTCGATCGCTACGGCTTCGACATCGAACAGTACGCCGATTCCAAGTGGCGCATCACGGCTGCACAAACCGCGACCGACGTATTGGTGCTCAATGCGGACGACGAACTCTCTATCGCCCGCTGGAAACGCGGGGCGGCAAATGGCGGAACAGCCGCACGCGTCGTCGCCGTCACCACGAAACGCACCCCTGAACAACTTTCCGAATTCCTCGCTGCAGCCGAGCTCCACGCTTGGGGCTGGGCAGCCGTGGATTCGGACACCCAACCTGAAACATTCACAACCTATTTACCCCATTTAACCCCATTTACCATGACCATCCAAGAATTGGCTTTGCAGGGAAAACACAACCTGTACAACAGCATGGCGGCTAGCGTCGCTTCACGCGTTCTCGAATTGCGAAGCGAAGGCATCCGCGACAGCCTTGCTCAATTTGAGGCCATTGAACACCGCATGGAGTTTGTTGTCGAAACCAACGGCATCACCTTCATTAACGACTCAAAAGCGACCAACGTGAACAGCGCATGGTATGCTCTTGAAAGCATCAAGGGAAAGATTATTTGGATCGCCGGCGGCGTGGACAAAGGCAACGATTACACATCATTGATGCACCTCGTCACGTCCAAAGTCGACCACCTCATCTGCCTCGGCAAGAACAACAAAAAGCTCATCGACACCTTCGGCGAACGGGTCGAAAGCGTCCACGAAGCAAGCAGCGCAGCTGAAGCCGTGCAATTGGCTTACCAACTTGGCCAACCTGGACATACGGCGTTGCTTTCTCCTGCATGCGCATCGTTTGATTTGTTCGGTTCATACGAAGAGCGCGGCCGTGAATTCAAAGCCGCCGTTCGCAACCTGTAATAACACCGTATGTCGAACAGCAAAACAGTGAGCGAGCCGATCTCGCTTCACCGACGCATCGGCGCGTATTTGGAGGGGGACAAGGTCATCTGGATGGTCACCTTGATTCTCAGCCTGTGCTCGTTGCTGGCGGTGTATAGCGCCATTTCATCGTTGGCATACAAATCCGACGGCAGTTCGCTTCGTTTTCTGTTCAAACAAGGCTTTATGCTCACCCTCGGCTGGGGTGTGATGATCCTCATTCATAAAGTCAACTTCCGCTACTTTTCCCGTATCTCACAGGTGCTCATTTGGGTGGCTGCGGTATTGCTGCTGATGACCTTGCTCTTTGGTGCCGACATCAACGATGCCAAACGTTGGCTTCGCATCCCTTTCTTCGGATTGACCCTGCAAACATCCGATTTCGCAAAGGTCGTATTGGTCACCTACGTAGCCCGTGAACTCAATAACCGGCGCACGCAATTGCATGATTTCAAGACCGGCGTGCTACCCATTTTGTTGCCGGTGGGGCTGATTTGCGGGCTCATCTTACCGGCTGATTTTTCGACAGCAGCGCTGTTGGGTGTGGTGTGCATCGGCATGCTGTTCATCGGCGGCGTGCCGTGGCGTCACATGTTCAAGATCGCGGGCATGGGTGTGGTGGCATTGGTCCTGCTTTATGGAATTGGGAAAGCAGCACCAGAGGTATTGCCGCGTTTCGGAACGTGGGCCGGGCGTCTGGAGCGATTTGCTGGGGTCGGAGCTTCGGCCGATGCAGATGAATTGGAATACCAAATTGAACTCGCCCAAGTTGCTATCAACCGCGGAGGATTGCTCCCATCTGGACCTGGAACCGGTACGTCACGAAACTTCTTGCCTCACCCGTATTCCGACATGATTTATGCATTCATTATCGAGGAATGGGGAGCCATCTTAGGCGGGCTCGGCATCGTACTCGCTTATCTCATTCTGCTCTTCCGAACGGTGCGCACCGCTACGCGATGTCCCAGGCATTTTGGCGGTTTGTTGGCGATGGGCCTCGGATTCATGTTGGTGTTCCAAGCCATGATCAATATGGCCGTAGCTGTGCGACTCTTCCCGACGACAGGACAACCCTTGCCCTTGGTTTCGTACGGAGGCACTTCCATGATTTTCACATGTTTGGCCATCGGCATGATCCTCGCTGTGTCACGCTCTGTGACTGACCCGGAGAAATGGCAGAAATCGAATGGACACATGAAGCCTGCTGGAAACCAACTCGTGCGCAACCCCAAAGTCCATGCCTGACCAGCCGATTCAACGCGTCATCATCTCCGGAGGCGGCACCGGCGGACACATCCATCCGGCATTGGCCATCGCCGACGAAATCAAACAGCGCTACCCAGCATGCGACATCCTTTTCGTGGGAGCTAAGGGCCGCATGGAAATGGAAAAAGTACCGGCGGCAGGCTATCCCATTGAAGGATTGTGGATCACCGGAGTCGATCGCAATTGGCGCAGCTTGCGCAATTGGATATTTCCGCTAAAGCTCATCAACTCCCTTTGGAAAGCACACCAGATTCTGCGGCGCTTTCGGCCCGAACTCGTGGTCGGTGTCGGAGGTTTCGCTAGCGGCCCATTGTTGTTTCAGGCATCCAAAGCAGGCATCCCTACCGCGATACAAGAGCAAAACTCTTTCCCCGGAATCACCAACCGTTTGCTTGCCAAACGCGTGGAAATCATCTGTGCCGGATTTCCCGGGCTCGAGCGATGGTTTCCGGTAGACCGCATTGTCGAAACCGGCAATCCCTTGCGGCATCAGGTGGTCGAATCGGTGAAAACCGGCAACCGCAAAGAGGCAGCGGAACACTTCGGATTTTCGGGCGATCGGCCCATTGTATTTATTATGGGTGGAAGTTTGGGAGCAGCCTCGATGAATGCAGCCGTACAAAGCATCTTCGACACAGTCGGCGACGCTGATGCATTGGAATATGACGTGCTATGGCAATCAGGGGTACGTTATCATGAGAAGATGCTCCAATATGTCAGCGGTCTCCAGTCCACTTGGCAGTCACGGGTGCGGTGCGTTGGTTTCATCGACCGAATGGATTTGGCATACCAATGCGCGGACATCATTGCGAGTCGAGCGGGTGCCATGTCCATCGCCGAATTGGCACTGGTCGGAAAGCCCACGGTTTTGGTTCCGAGTCCCGTTGTGGCTGAAGATCATCAAACCAAAAACGCCCGATCACTGAGCGATCGTGGCGGGGCCATCCTCTTGCCCGATGGCGAAGTCGTCGCCCAACTTGGGTACACGGTTCGCGCGCTGCTAGCCGATGAACCGCGGCGGCAATCGTTGTCCCAAGCCATCACAGAAGCCGCCCGGCCACATGCCGCGCAGGATGTTGTCAACGCCCTTGAACGATTGCGATGAAAGCTAAATCCTTGTATTTCGTCGGGATTGGCGGCATCGGAATGAGCGGATTGGCGCGTTACTTCCATGCACACGGAGTCGAAGTTGCGGGTTACGACCGAACGGGATCTGACATCACAAACAATTTGAAAGCAAGTGGTATGGATGTCACGATTGGACAAACCGCTGACGATGCGCTGCTTCACTTCGAGTCCTGGTTGCTCAGAAATCAGGGTGAGGATGCTACCGTCATTCGAACTCCAGCCGTTCAGGACGACTTCCCTGTCCTCATCGCGGCTCAAAAAGCGCATGTGCCCATCTTCAAACGAAGCGAGGTGCTGGGGCAATTGACACACGGACAACCGACGCTAGCCGTTGCGGGAACGCACGGTAAAACCACGACTTCGGCCATGCTCGCCCACATCCTTATGCAGGAACCGCAAGGTTGCCGCGCGTTCATCGGCGGAGTCATGACGTCGACAAAGAGCAATGTGTTTTGGTCGGACCAAGCGCAATGGACGGTCGTCGAAGCAGACGAATTCGATCGGAGTTTTCTGCATCTGCAACCGACCCACGCAGCCATTACAAGCGCCGACCCCGACCACCTCGATATTTACGGTGACTTCAATTCATTTCAGCAGGGATTCAGAGACTTCGCAGGCCACGTCAGCGGCAACCTCTTAATGGAGAGTGAGGTGGTCATCGACGGTTTGGAAGGTATGCGGTACGGAATCGCCATGACGGCCGAAGAGGCGGTTTCTAAACGGTTGTCTTTCGCTGCCATTCAACCGAAAGTCGAGGAAGGTTGGATGACCGCCACGGTTTGGGTGAATGGTCAAATCATTCCTTCTGTGCGGTTCCCGTTACCCGGTCGACACAACGTTTTGAACGGTTTGGCCGCAATCGCATTGGCTCATGAGGCGGGTATTCCAGTTTCGCGCTCCGTCTCCCATCTCTCCAGCTTTCAGGGGATTGAACGGCGCTTTGCCTACCAAATTCGCCAAGCAAACGGGGTGTACATTGATGATTATGCGCACCATCCGGCAGAGCTGGAGGCGGCCATCGAGGCAGCGCGAACGCATCATCCTGGCCGAGAAATTACTGGCATTTTTCAGCCCCATCTGTTCACGCGAACCCGTGACCACCTGAAAGCTTTCGGACAAGTGTTGAGCAAATTGGATCGGATTTTTTTGTTGCCGATTTACCCAGCACGCGAAGCTCCCATTCCAGGAATCGATTCACAAACCTTGTTTGAAAACATCCCCAACCCCTCCAAGCATTTGATTGAATCGCATCAGATATTCGATAACCTGAAGGAGTTCCCTCCTGAAGTGCTGATGACATTGGGAGCCGGTGATATCGACCGACTCGTGAAACCATTGTGTAACTGGCTTCAAGAGGACCCACTGCGATTCAAACAAGATACCTAGACAACTGATGATTCGAAAAATGCTCACCATCGCCGCCGCCGTTTTGGTTGTGCTTGGATGCGGAGCGTTGGTCGGGTTTACCCTTGAATCCGAATCGAATGCACGCTTTGCGGCTTTGAAGGTGGATGTGGAAGAAGTGGACGGTATGTTTTTTGTTGACGCATCTGCAGTGAAGGCAGCGATTTTGGAGAACGACAGCATTACAGGAACCTTTGTTGCAGATCTATCGTTATCCGATGTCTCAAACTGGGTGCATGCTATCCCAGCGGTGGACGAAGTGCGGGTTTATCCTGGGCTCAATCGCACGCTTCACGTCCACGTTACACAACGCAAGCCATTGGCACGATTGCATATTTCTGCCGATGTTCCCGATCAGTATTTGGATGAAAATGGAGCATTGCTGCCCTTGTCATCGCATTACACCGCACGTGTCCCCGTAATCCATGCGAACTCTGCAGAAGCCGCAATGATCGGATTCAAGCTGGTTGAGGCGACCCGCGAACATGCACTTTGGTCGGCATTCATCGATCAAATCGAAGTGAATCAAGAGGGACAGCTCGCGGTCATCCCCCGGATCGGAGGCGCCCGAATCAATTTTGACTCCCTCGACCATTTGGAGAGCAAGTTGAACAAACTCGAAGTCTTCTACCGCGAGCAAATTACCCGCGGCAACCTCAACGCATACAAGAACATTGACTTGGCCTTCAAAGACCAAGTCGTCGCTCAACGCTATTACTAAGAAACCTCATGTCCATGGAATCGCAACAGGAAGAAAAAATCGTCGTCGGCCTTGACATCGGAACGACCAAAATTGCCTGCTTCGTTGGCAGGCGCAATGCCCACAACAAAATCGAAATTCTCGGCTACGGGAAAAGTGAATCCGTCGGGGTATCCCGCGGTGTGGTGGCCAACATTGAAAAAACGGTTGAATCCATCCGCACGGCCATTGAGGAGGCGCAGCGCACTTCCGGTGCGGACATTGTGCATGTCAATGTGGGCATCGCAGGTCAACACATAAAGAGCCAGCAAACCCGAGGGCAACGCACGCGCAGTGACATTGAATCTGAAATCAGCCAAGCAGACATCGACGCACTAGTCCAGGACATGTACAAGCAAGTCATGCAACCCGGCGAGGAAATTTTGCACGTTTTGCCGCAGGAATACACAGTCGACAACGAGGGCGGCATCAAAGAACCTGTCGGAATGAGCGGCATTCGACTGGAGGCTAACTTCCATGTCATCATCGGTCAGATTGCAGCGATTCGCAACATTCACCGGTGCATCAAAAAAGCCAACCTCAATGTAGACCAACTCATCCTCGAGCCGTTGGCTTCTTCCGCTTCGGTGTTGAGTGAAGAAGAAAAGGAAGCGGGTGTGGTGCTGGTCGACATCGGAGGAGGCACAACGGACATCGCTATTTTCCAAGACGGCATCATACGGCACACCGCGGTGATTCCATTTGGAGGAAATGTGTTGACCGAGGACATTCGCCAAGGATGCCAAATCATGAAAAAGCAAGCCGAACTGCTCAAGCAGCGTTTCGGCTCGGCCATTGCGACCGAAATGAAGGACAACGAAATCGTCTGCATTCCGGGGTTGCAGGGGCGCAATCCGCGCGAGATTAGCTTGAAGAATTTGGCGAGCATCATCGAGGCACGCATGACCGAGATCATCGAACATGTGCACTTCGAAATCCGCAACTCGGGATTTTCAGACCAACTCATCGGTGGCGTTGTCCTTACCGGTGGGGGATCGCAGTTGCGGCACATCACCCAGCTCTTTCAATACGTCACCGGCATGGATTGCCGCGTAGGATATCCGAGTGAGCATTTGGCAGAAGCGCCCAACCAAGACGTAACCGCCCCGAGTTTTGCGACCGGTGTTGGTCTTGTCATCAACGGATTCGACCGCATTTCTTCCAACGGAGAACACGCCATGGAATCCACCCAAAATTCTCAACGCGAAGGCTTGCTTGACAAGCTCCGCAAGTACTTCGTCGAAGACGAAGAAATTCAATGAACCCGTCAAATCAGGATAAAAGAGACGCGATGAACGAAATGAGCACTTCCCCCTCTCAGCACCCCGAATTAACCGCACCCATCAAAGTCATCGGCGTAGGCGGCGGCGGATCGAATGCTGTGAACACCATGTACGACCGCGGAATTCAAGGCGTGGATTTCATTGTTTGCAACACCGACGCCCAGGCGCTCGACGCGAGTCCCGTGCCTGTAAAGGTGCAATTGGGCGCGACACTCACCGGTGGACAAGGGGCTGGATCCCTTCCTGATGTCGGTAGAAATGCCGCCATCGAAACGTTGGATGAAGTCAAAGAACTCATCGGAAAGAACACCAGCATGGTTTTCATCACGGCTGGAATGGGCGGTGGCACCGGTACGGGTGCCGCTCCTGTAATTGCTCAAGCGGCTCGCGAGATGGATGTTCTGACGGTAGGCATCGTCACCATACCATTCCAATTCGAAGGGAAACGACGTAGCGCGCAAGCAACGGAAGGCTTGGAAAAAATGCGCGAGGCGGTGGACACCTTGCTCATCATTCGCAACGATAAATTGCGCGAATTGTATGGGAACTTGACCATTCGTGCAGCGTTCAATAATGCGGATGAAATCCTCTGCACGGCGGCTAAAGGCATCGCTGAAGTCATCACATTGACCGGTGAAATCAACGTGGACATGAACGATGTGAATACGGTCATGCGCAATTCCGGTCGAGCCATCATGGGTTCTGGAAAAGCAAGCGGAGAAGGCCGCGCCCGCATTGCGGTAACCGAGGCACTCGAATCTCCCTTGCTCAACGATTGCGACATCACCGGAGCCAATTTCGTTTTGCTCAACATCACATTCGGCACCGAGGAAATCCTCATGGATGAAATCATGGAAATCACGGACTTCATTCAAGATGCCGCCGGACAATCAGCCGAAGTCATTTGGGGATATGGGGTGGACAATGCGTTGGAAGAAGATTTGTGTGTGACCGTGATTGCCACTGGATTTCAAGGTCAAGACCAATGGGAAGGACCGCGTCAAGCGGAACCCACCAAGTTCATTCTCGGCGACCCGAAAGAAATCACCACTCCGGTTCAACCCACACAAGGCCACATCACCAAGGCGGAAGAAGAAGCACCTGCAGAAGAAGCACCTTACCTGAAAACCGTCGAACCCGAGCTGCCTTCAAAAGGCCTATTTGATGAAGTTGAGGCGACAACAGAATCCATTGAAGTCGAAGAATCTGAAACGGATGATGCACCACCCGTGACTGGAGCAGATGGCAATGCCCCCCAAGTAACGGTCTACACGTTAGAAAGCGAGCCATTGCCGCCAACAAACGACGAGCCGAATCTTGGCAGCATCAAATTCACCGATAATCCCCCTTCCGCGGCAACCCCAGAACCGACGCCAAGTGAAGCAAAAGACGCTCCGTTATCGCGCACACCTGAAATCAGCAATGATGCATCGCGTGAAGTCATTCGGCCTGTCACACGCCCCGCAGAAAACGAATTGCAAGCACGAAATCAGCGCCTTTCTCAATTCACCCGCAAATTGAAAACACCGGGTGGCTTGGCCGATTTGGAAGCGGAACCCGCTTACAAGCGTCGACAGGTGATTTTGGACGATGTCGACCATTCGTCCAAGTCTCAAGTGAGTCGATTCACCTTGCATGAAGAAACCGATGAAGATGGCGAGCGTACGATTGAATTGCGCAACGACAACCCATTCTTGCACGACAACGTAGATTGATCGCCCCATGAGTATGTACGCTACCATTTCTGACGGCATCAAAGATGCCATGCGCAGCAAGGACCGAGAGCGATTGGCCGCATTGCGGGACATCAAAAGCAAATTGATGTTGGAGGCAACGAAGACAGGAGCCGATGGAAACGACATCCCCGATGCAACGGTTCTCGCCATCCTGACCAAACTCCTCAAGCAACGCACAGAAACCGCAGACCTCTATGCCACGCAGGGCAGAGCGGACCTCGAAGCCGAAGAACGTGCTCAAGCTGCGGTCATTGCTGAGTTTCTGCCTCAACCGCTTTCAGAAGACGAAATCAAGACCGAAGTCGACGCCATCATTTCCGAAACCGGAGCTTCTGGCATGGGCGACATGGGAAAAGTGATGGGAATCGCCTCGAGCCGTATGGCAGGCAAGGCAGACGGCAAGGTCATCTCTGGGTTTGTACGTGCGGCTCTGCAGAACAGTTAAGCCAAAGAATTGTTAATCGTTTGAAACGTGGAATCAATCCATGAGAAAAAACCTACTTTCGCCGCCTCAAACACTGAAAACATGAAATCATTGTTATCGATTGCTGCAACTGCAGCTTTATTCATTTTCGCTTCTTGCGGAGAGCAAGCTGGTCCTGCTGAAACCAATGCAAATGACACTGCAGCAGAAACCAACAAAACAGGAAATCTCGAAAACCTGACAGACGGAACCTATACCGTTGATCAAGCGTCTAGCACAGTATCTTGGAAGGGCTCCAAAATCACGGGCTCTGAGCACGTTGGTTTGGTAAATGTCCACAAGGGATATATCAACGTGATTGACAAGGGCATCGCAAACGGCTTCGTCGCAGTCGACATGAACACCATGGTATGCACGGACGAAGAAATGGATGACGATACCAAAGGCAATCTAATTGGTCACTTGCAATCCGATGATTTCTTTGGCGTAGAGCAATTCCCGTATGCCCGACTCGAAATGGAAGGCATTAAAGTGAAAGGAGACGTGGCCATGGGATATGGTAAAATCTTCATCCGTGAAATTGGTCAACCCATCAGCTTCCCTGTTCAGGTATCCAGTGAAAACAACAACATCGTTGTCGATGCAACAGTCACTGTAGACCGCTCAAAACATGATGTAAAGTTCCGATCAGGTTCCTTCCCAGACTTATTCCCAGACTTGGGTGACAACCTCATCAACGATGAGATTGAATTGGAAGTACACATTTTAGCATCGCTGTAATGTGAACGCAGAAATTGAAACCAAAAGCCCGGCCATTGTGTCGGGCTTTTTTGTGCGCCTTACCTTCGCAAACGCCTGCATACGAGATTCATCATGCGCTGGACGAATTACTTTATTCACCCTGGGGACAACCGCTACTACGTATTCACCTTTCGCGAAGAAGCACACGCGGATGAATTTCAGCGCATGCTCGAAAAGGGAAACGTTGAATTCGAGCCGCACCATGAAGATGGCCAACGCATGTTCGGTGTGCACCGCAACCATTTCCAACAGGCCCTCCGTTGCAATCACCTCGTGCACGCCAAACACCGATCAAAATTCATCCCCGTGTCGGGATTGCGTTACGCTTTGCTCATCGGAACCGCTGCCGTTCTGGCGATTGCCATCGCAGGCGCTTTGCTAAGTCGCGCTCAAGCCCAAACGCTGAGCCAGGCAGGTTCACCCAAATGGGAATTGGGTGTGAGCACCGTTGGGGTGATTCCATTGGAAGCCGTGGGTTACGAATCGCTTGAAGCCAGCGAAGAAGGGCTCACGCTCGCATGGCATCCGCAATTTGGGAGCGGTTTTGGGGTTCGTCTTCAGCGAAACTTCAACAGCTCGTGGCAGCTTCAAACCGGCTTGGAAACGCTGCGCATGACCTCGGATTGGGAACTGACTTTCGCGCCCGAAAATGAAGACTTCACCCTTGCTGACACCCTTTCATTGCGGGCCGGGCGCTACCGGATTCCTTTGCTGGCCCAAACCACCGTGCGGGTCAATCAGCGCGTGGAACTGCACGCAGGTGGTGGTTTCAGCATTGACTTTTTGCTGAGCGATGTGTTCACCACTGGATATCAGCAAGAGGACATTTTTTATAATGAATATCAGGTGGAGGAAAATCGCCAGCGCCGATGGACGATTCCCCTGAGAGCTGAATTCGGCGGGATGTACCGTCCAGCGGATCGCTCCAAACCTGCGATTTATCTCGGCTGCATTTGGTGGCGAGAATGGTCCACCAATCGCTGGGGGGAAGCGCAATGGGAGCGCATGCTCGAAAAAGCTCGAGTCCGATTGTTCATGCCTCAAGCAGGGTTTGCGGTCGAGGCACGGATCATTCTGCCTCAGTAATCCAATCTGCAACGTATTCCAACGGTTTGCGGTGACTTTTTGGCCACTCCCCTCCTTCTGGGTAGCCCATGTAAAAGAACCCAAGCACTTCCGCATCCTCAGGCAATCCTGCAAAAGTTTTCACCTCGGGCAATTTGATGTAAGCCGGAGTTGACCAAAATCCACCGATTCCATGGGCCGTGCACGTTAGGTACATGTTTTGCGCAGCACAAGCCACCGCCATGCGCTCATCTTCAATGCTGATGCGCCCGTTGGGGTCTGGAACCACTGCCATGATCACCATGGCTGTCACCCGTTCTCCTCGTGCTACGAGTTTGGCATGTTTGGATTCCGAAAATGAGGCTCCAGCTGCCAATCGGTACCACTCAGCCAACTTCGGGCCCATCTGCTTCATGCCGTCATCGACGAAAGCTCTGAAGCGCCAAGGTTGTGTCATTCCATGGGTGGGCGCCCAAGTGGCGTTGGTCAATGCCTGCTCCACGATTTCTCGGTGAACCTTTCGCGTCGAGTACTTCTCAGGACTGATGCTGCGTCGGTCGCGCAGGAGCGCCGTGGTATCGGATAAATTGTGTCGCATCTTCTTATTCGGGCGTTTCGGTGATTGCAAAGGTATCCCCTATTTTCGGGCATGCGATTACGCTTTACCCCCCTTTGTATGTTCGGGCTGTTTTTCACCGTTCAACCAAACGCACAGGCACAAACGACCGCCGCTGATAGCGCCCTCATCCGCTCGATTTACGATGAAGCCTTGGCCTACGGAGAGTCTTACGCCAATTTGCGCTCCCTGACAAAAGACATCGGTCACCGATTGAGCGGTTCACAAAGTGCTTTTGATGCGATGAATTGGGGCGCTGAAGTCATGCGCGGGTACGGTGCGGACTCCGTTTATATCATGCCTGTAATGGTACCGAGCTGGACGCGAGGAGATATCGCTCGTGCGGCTGCGATTTCAGAAAAAACCAGCACCCCTTTGCACGTCACCGCTTTGGGCGGTTCGGTAGGGACACCCAACGATGCCGTCATCCAAGGAAAGGTCATCATGGTCAAAGATGTCGCCGCGTTGGACACCTTGCCACGCGAGGATGTCACAGGCCGCATCGTTCTGTTCAACCGCCCCATGGACCCCGTGCTTATCAACACCGGCGCCGCATACGGTGGTGCAGTCGACCAACGTGGGAATGGCGCCAGCGCTGCGGCCAGTGCCGGCGCCATTGGCGCGCTGGTTCGATCCATGACCCATGCGTTGGATACCCTGCCGCACACCGGTGCGTTGCGTTACAAAGCCGACGCGCCGAAAATTCCTGCGGCAGCCATTTCCAC